>ENA-OQJF01000230-OQJF01000230.1-human-gut-metagenome-genome-assembly--contig:-NODE-230-length-15079-cov-2.923890_pt1 | contig 15079 bp, 16 predicted proteins | sample MGYA00242595_ERZ504761 | MGnify/ENA primary metagenome ERZ504761 (study PRJEB26092, sample SAMD00036367) | human gut metagenome | host: Homo sapiens | study: EMG produced TPA metagenomics assembly of...
CCAGAACTTGCTTTTTCTTATCGCTCACTGATATGCCTCCTTTCAAAGGTTCTTAACCATTACTGATTTTATTTTAGCATTGTGTGCTTCTTTTTACTTGTGCTATAATAGTAAAAAATATAACAATATTCACCCAGGAGTATCTTATGCAATATATCAACTACAGAGAAAACAGAAGAAGAGGAACTGCTGACTTTCCTCTGGAATATTATCACGTCACTGCTTCCCATCCGCAGTATGTCATGTCCTTTCACTGGCATGTAGAATTTGAGCTGATCCGCATCCTAAGTGGATCTCTGACTGTTACCATTGATGAAATTGAATTTCTTGCAGAAGCAGGAGACAGTATTTTCATCCCAGCCGGTTCGATCCATTCGGTATTCCCGATGATTGCGTATACGAATGTCTGGTGTTCGATATGAATATGCTGATGAACAAGACGGATTCCTGCTGTCGTCTTCTTCGCCAGATCACAGATCATGAGGTTTCCGTCCAGACGCACTATCCGAAAATCTGCAATACGATCCACCGCACACTCTGGACACTTTTTGATGCGGCAGCCTCCAAAAAAGAGGGGTATCAGCTTGTAGTTTTCGGCGCCATGTATCAGTTTTTCGGCACTCTCTTCAGTGAAGGTTTCTGTAAAAACGCACCGGATGAGGAACACCGAAGCCACAAAAGGATTTTGCAGCTGAAGCAGGCACTGGAATTTATGGAATCTTCCTATAATCTTCCTCTTACATTGGAAGAAATCTCCGGAAGTGTAAATATGTCACCCAAATATTTCTGCCGCTTTTTTCACGAGATGACGCATCGGACACCGATTGATTACCTCAATTATTATCGTATTGAACGCGCCTGTTACCAGTTGATCACAACGGATCTGTCGATCACAGAAATTGCCTACGCCTCTGGATTCAATGATCTGAGTTATTTCATCAAAACATTCAAAAAATACAAAGGAACCACGCCAAAAAATATCTTAAAATATAAAAATATACCACTTTCTTATATTACAAAAAGTTCCCCGCAGAATAAGACCTCTCTCAACTTACCTGCGGGGAATCCCCGTAATCGTCTGAAAACACTCTTATTTTACATACCTGAATTGAAACCCTCAGAATAACTCGATGTTCACCATGCTGCTCTGGCGAAACTCTTTTTAAAAATACCAAAATCTTTTCCCTGAATGATCCGTACAATGTATCATAATCTGTATACTGAATCTTACTGTTCTTAAACTTTTCTCCCCATCTGCTGCAGAGATGATCTGCGATCAGTTTCGCATCGTCATGCTCTGTCAAAAGAATTGCCGGAAATACATAATAGATCATAAAGAAATTCAGATCTGTCTGAACTGCACTGTCTATTTTCCTTTTTTCGGAGAAACATATGCATCATAAACCTTATCTGTAAAGCATACTGCAAGCTCTTTTGCTGCCGCTTCTTTATCAGAAGCATTCTCCGTATATTCTGTCATCTCACGGAAATAATGTCCATGATTCTCTATAAAAGCCTCCATATTTACTTTATAAGAAGCCTTCTTCAACTTTTTCATCATCGGCTTCATATCTGCAAATATTTTTTCTACATGATCAAGCATATTGTTCCTCCATTACGTTAAAAAATAGTGACTAGTCTGTTACAACACCCTTCTGAAGCATTACATTCGCATAAAGTGCTGATTCACCTGTTGCAATGATCGCATAAGCAGTCTTTGCTTCATCATAGAATGCAAAACGCTCAATGTTTCCAACAACAGCATCACCTCTGTCATCATATTTACGGATAATCTCTTTATATGTATCCCAGATTGGTGTCTCCACAGTATCTCCAGGCATAACTTCCATAAGATTTACCGGATGCTCCACATAGCTGTCCAGAGGGAACACCTGAAGAATCGCATCAAGAATCTCCGGTACTCCGTGTCCGTCGCAACGGATCACAATCGCGTCTTTTCCCATTGATTCAGCCGGAAAGTTTCCATCAGAGATAACCAGTCTGTCACTGTGTCCCATCTCAGCAAGTACTTTCAACAGTTCTGGTGATAAAATTTTTGGAATTCCTTTTAACATATTATCTTCCTCCTTGATATAATAACATATTATTTTAAAAAGGAACCGGGAATTTCCCGATTCCTTTCTTTTCACTTTAATAATTCAGCTTCTCTTTACAGATATGAATTAGTCATAAAGGTTTGGAACGATGTCAGCATCTTCCATGTTTGTAGAATCATACCAGTAACCATCTGTTGTAACGTCTTCTACAGACTCACCATCACAGATCTTAGCAAGAGTCTCGATGGAGATTTTACCCTGCATCAGAGGAGACTGTGTAACAGCACCGAGCATTGTACCATCTTTAACAGCTGCTTTAAGAACTGCACCAGCATCGAATCCAGCACCGATGATCTTTCCTTCGCCTGTTCCAAGTTTGTTCAGGTTCTGGTTAGCTGTGAGAACACCCTCAGCAGATACCTGGTTTGATCCGAACATAGCAATTGTATCGTCTTTGTTCATGATGTTAGAAGCCTCTGTAGCACACAGCTCAACTGTTGTCTGAGCCGGAACTGCAACTTCAAGGATAACGTCTGCAGATGCCTGATCTCCGTTGTCTTTAACCTGGTTTACATAGAAATCATTTCCTACAACTGCTACTGTAAATCCATCAGCTTTAGCAAGTTCGATGAACTTGTTGATGAATCCCATACCACGCTCAGAAATGTTAGCGGATGTTGCATCCTGGTTAACTTCACCTACACGAACCTGTCCTTTTCCAAGTTTGTCTTTGATTGCTGGATAGATGTGCTCAGCAGACAATTCCACCAGCCTGCTCGTTGTCTGTTACAACTGTTGCGTATACAGATCCTTCTGGAGCGTCCGGAACACCTGAGTCGAAGCATACTACTGGGATTTTCTTCTCAAGTGCTGTCTTGAGTGAATCAATAACTGAGTTCTGGTCACAAGCTGCAAGAGCGATTCCGTCTGGATCTTTGTTGATTGCGTTGTTCAGCATGTTAACCTGGTCAGCGATATCGGACTCAGCGTTCGGTCCTGTTGTGTTAGCTGTAACACCGAGCTCATCACAAGCCTGGTTGATTCCCTGTACAGCTGCCTGCCAGTATGAAGACTGGAAGCTCTTTACAACAACTTCGAAATGATATCCCTTAGAATCTCCTGATCCTTCTGTCTTATTTCCGTCATCTGTTGTCTTAGTGTCATTTCCCTTGGATCCACATCCTGCGAGCATTCCAACTACCATACATCCACCAAGTAAAACTGCTAAAACTTTCTTTTTCATAATTATGTCCTCCTGACAAAATAAATTTGTGACTGCTTGTCTGAGTTTTCTTCCATTTTTCCTCTCCCTAATGCCGGGCCTCTCTGACAGAGCCTCTTTCGTGCATTTCTTAAATCGCTCTGCAGAAGTAGTTTGCCCATGCTTCTTTGTCCGAAAACTCTTTATACAGTCTGTTTCGTTTAGCTTCTATAGTAACAGCTTTCTTTTTCATACTTTTTTTCAGCATGTTTCCCCGCTGCTATCTATCCGCATACACTAATAATATAACACATTACTAATGATTTTGCAATTAATTATTGCTTTTTCGTGATTTTTCACAATTGTCGATATCTTATCGAAAAAAATTACTCTTTTCCTGATTTTCTCTTAAGAATATCAACAAGTACGGCTGCGATCAGGACAAATCCTGTGATGATCTGCTGCCAGTTAGCTGTCAGTCCGATGAATGGAAGACCAGTCTTCAGAAGACAGATAACGAATACACCAAACAGTGTTCCTGTGATGCTTCCTACACCACCTGTCATGGATACACCACCGATGATTGCTCCACCGATAGCCTCAAGCTCAAATCCGGCACCACTTCCCGGCTGAACTGTAGCGAAGATAGCGGAGTATGCGATAGAAGCAAGTCCTGCGAAGAATCCACAGATTACATATGCTGCAATATGATAGAATCTTACATTAACTCCGGAAAGTCTTGTTGCTTCTTTGTTACTTCCGATTGCAAGTGTATAACGTCCAATTCTTGTATGATTCAGTACGAATGTCATAACAACAACCAAAAGAATTACCCATAAGAAACCGATTGGGATATTCTGTCCGCCAGACTGAATCTTGAAGATACTTCTGAACCATCCTCCCGGTGCTGCTGCTGCCGGCCATGAGATTCCGAATCCACCTACGATAATGGAACCAAGTCCACGAGTAATCATACAAGTACAAAGTGTTGCCAGGAATGCCGGCAGGTCCATGATTGCTACCAGTACACCATTCAGAACACCAATCAGCATTCCAAGAATAATTGCTGCAAGGATACCAACGATTGTAGGCATTCCTTTGTGAACGATCAGATATCCACCAACGAGTGAATAACATACAAGTCCAGTACCGATTGACAGGTCAACACCACCTGTCATCAGTGGAAAGGCTACTCCAATTGCCATCAGGACAATATAATAGGAGAAGTCCAGAATGTTAATAAATGTTGTATATTTTCTGAAGTTCGGGCTCATTGCACAGAAGAAGATAAACAGTGCAATTACAACGAGCAGGACGATGAATTTCTGTCCTCCCATTCTGTCAATAAATGACTTATTAGAACCGGCCTTCTTTGTTGTATTATTTGCCATTACTTTTTCCCTCCCTACTCAATCTCACGTGTAGCCATGTTCATGATATTTTCCTGTGTAGCTTCGGAAATATCCAGCTCACCTGTCTTCTTACCTTCGCACATAACAACGATTCTGTCACTCATACGAAGGATCTCTGTCATCTCGGAGGAAATCATAATAATGGCTTTTCCTTCTGCTGCCAGCTGATTCATCAGCTTGTAAATCTCATTCTTAGCTCCAACGTCGATACCTCTTGTAGGCTCATCGAAGATAAGGATGTCACAGTCTCTTGTCAGCCATTTTGCAATAACGACTTTCTGCTGGTTACCACCTGACAGGTTAACTACCAGCTGATCTGTACCAGGAGTCTTTGTTGCAAGCTGCTCAACATATTCCTGAGCAATCTTGTTCTCTTTCTTCTTATCGATAAAAGGACCGCTCATGAATTTTTCAAGTGTTGCCATTGTTGTATTCTCAGCAACTGATTTCTGTACAACAATACCATATCTCTTTCTATCCTCTGACAGATAACCGATACCATACTTAACAGCATCCTGTGGACTCTTGATTGTAACCTTCTTACCATTGATATAAATATCACCGCTGTCAATCGGGTCAGCTCCAAAGAGTGCTCTGGCTGTCTCTGTACGTCCAGCTCCCATCAGTCCGGAGAATCCAAGGATCTCACCTTTGTGAAGTTCAAAGCTTACATCCTGAACCATCTTACCTGCGTTCAGATGATCTACCTTAAGAACAACCGGTGCTCCCGGAGGTGTCATGTTCTTCTCCTTCGGATCTTCGTAAATAACACGTCCAACCATCATGTTGATGATGTCGTCTTTTGTACTTTCTTTTGTGATCAATGTTCCGACATAAGTACCATCTCTCATGACTGTAACACGGTCTGTGATCACTTTGATCTCATCCATACGGTGGGAGATATAAACAATTCCCATTCCCTGACTTCTCAGGTCACGGATGATCTTGAACAACTGCTCGATCTCTGTCTCTGTCAGAGCTGCTGATGGCTCGTCAAAGATGATGATCTTTGCATCATGTGAAATTGCTTTTGCGATCTCACACATCTGCTGCTTACCTACTGTAAGTTTTGACATTGTCTCTCTCGGATCAATATCAACGTTCATTCTGTCGAACAGTTTCTGTGCTTCTTCGTTCATCTTCTTGTCATCGATCTTGATCCCCTTCTTGAACTCTCTTCCGATGAAGATGTTCTGAGCAACTGTCAGATGACCAAGCATGTTCAGCTCCTGGTGTACGATGATAACACCATTGTCCTGCGCTTCACGAGCACTATGGAACTCAACTTCTTTACCTTCATATGTAATTGTTCCTGAATCTTTTGTATAAATACCTGTGAGAACTTTCATCAGAGTTGACTTACCGGCACCGTTCTCTCCCATAAGAGCAAGAACTTCGCCTTTTCTGATCTCAAGATCTACATGGTCAAGTGCGTGAACACCTGGGAAAGATTTATCAATCCCTTTCATTTCCAATATAACTTCGCCCATTTTATTACCCTTGCCTTTCTTTCAATCAAACATTTCGTTCATCATTCATAAAGCTGATCTCTTATTATAGAAGAGAAATTAGTTCTTTCTGCGTCTTGCAAGTACGTCACTGAATACTGCGACGATAACAATAACACCTGTAATGATAAGCTGATAATCTTTTGTAAAGCCAAGAGCCAGAATTCCTTCCTGAAGAAGAGCGATGATAAATACACCAATGATTGTACCGCTGATGGATGCAAGTCCACCTGCCATGGATGTACCACCCATTACACATCCGGCGATTGCTTCGTTGTTGTACTGATCTCCATAACCAGGCTGTACTGTTGTATATGCAGATACATAGAAGATAGCACCCATTCCAACGAGAACTCCACAGATAATGAATGCAAGCATTTCCCATTTCTTAACATCTACACCTGAAAGTCTAACAGCTTCTTTGTTACTACCAAGGCAAAGGATGTAACGTCCGATTCTTGTCTTATTCAGGATAATAGCACAGATAACTGCTACAACCAGAAGAATAACAAGTCCTACCGGGAATCCGTTATATCTTACAAGATTTCTGAACCATCCGTTGTCCGGATCTGCTGCCTGCGGCCAGCTGACTGACTGTGTCTTTGTGTAAACTGATGCAAGACCTTTTGCGATATTCATACTTGCCATTGAAGTGATGAATGAAGGTACTGACCAGTACGCTACAAGGTATCCGTTAAAGAGACCAAAAGCAAATCCTACAAGGATACTGATCAGGAATGCAACCGGCATTGAAATTCCATGTGTTGTCAGTGTGTAACCTGAGATAAGTGCACAGCAGAACATAACCGGTCCAATAGAGAAGTCGATCTGTCCTGTAGCAATTACAAAGGTAACACCCAGTGATAAAAATCCAAGGAAATAAGCATAATTGAGTGCGCTCATGATTCGGTTCATTCCTGCGAAGCTTCCTCCGGTCAGTGCACAGAAGAGTCCGTACATCAGAAGAAGGACACAGCACAAAACAATTCTGTTAAATCCTACCTTTTTTACAAAAGGATTTTGTTTAATTTTTTCCAATTTTCTTCCTCCCATCTTTTACTTTGCTGGTGTTGACTGGATTGTCGATTAACTCTTACGATACCCCCATTCCTCTTAACCTCAGCGTAACGGTTCGCTTTCAAAGCTTTAAGATTTTTTTGTTTTTCAAAGTGTGTTTTCAATTTTCCCGCACACCTTTGATACACGAATAAATTATAGCTTTGTTTCCATATTTTGTCAAGATTCCCCACCGTTTTTAGAGCGAAACGGTTCGTTTTTGTTTGTTTTCACTATATTTTTATCCATTCTCACAACAAAAACCACGCTTTTCTGTGCATTTTGCTTATGCACTATCCAAGGTCTCGTATTGAGTCTCCCTCTCTTACAGAGGTACTGAAACTAATTTTTACCGGCATACCGTTTTGCTCTCCATTTACTCGCTCCAGGAGCATAGCTACAGCCTTCTCGCACATCGTTTCCATTGGCTGGACAATCAGCCATAATTTAGGGCGCAGCACCTGGGTCATCGGAAGATTATCCACTCCGATGAGTGAGACATCTTGCGGACAGGAGAGTCCTGATTCGTTCAATGCCATAATTCCACCAAGCATGGTGTTATAGTTTCCTAAGATCACACCGGTCGGACGGTCTTCAAGCTCCAAAAGTTCTTTCATTCCTCTGTACCCATGTTCAAAAGAATGCCTTCCCAGCTTACAGTATTCCTTTGGAATCTCCAGTCCTGCCTGGTTCATCGCATCAGAATATCCTTTCACACGTTCCCTTCCGGTATATTCAATATTAGAGGCAATCACAGCTATTTTCTTGTGATGGTTCTCAATTAATTTATTCGTTGCACGATAGATTGCTGTCCGGTTATCAACCTCAACGCAATCATATTCTTCATCCTGGAATGATCTGTCAACCAGAACAACCGGAACATTTGCTTTTTTCGCAGCATGAAGAAACTTTCCATGCATACCTACAGCAAATACCAATATTCCATCTACTTTCCTGCTAAGAAGAAACTGCAGATTTTCTTTCTGTAGCTTCTCGTCATTGCAGGAATCACAGATCAACATTCCATATCCCTTTTTATGAAGTTCCATTCCCAGATAATGCAGCATACTTCCTACAAAAAGACACTGTATATCATAAGCCAGAACTCCAATCGTCTTTGTCTTGTGGGTAACAAGCCCTCTTGCGAGCTCGTTCACTTCATAATGCAGTTCGTTGATTGCCTCCTCAATCAAGATACGATTTTCCGGCAATACATTACCGCCATTCAAATACTTCGATATCGTTGCAAGGGACAATCCTGTCCTTTTCTTGATATCGCGAATAGTAGCAGCCATAATCTTCTCCTCCCAGGCCAATCAGCGAACCGTTATGCATTTTGCCCAACTTAACTGCTTATTCCATTAAATCATACAGCAGATTGACAGTCAAGTGTTTCTGAAGAATTCTTTTTATTACGTTGCCAGCCATAATGTTACTGTTCACACGATGTGCGACCAGCAACGCCATAATTACACTACAACTGGCAACTCATTCCCCCTTAGTTCAAAGCACTATACTAAAATTTTCTTAAATCTCTCGTATGCTTCGTCCCATGCTTCTTTGTCCTGTGGCTCGTAGATCTTGATGTCCTGAGAACGTTTGATAATCTCTCTTGCTTCTTCGATAGATTTGATATCTCCGGAAGCCATGAGCTGCAGTGCAATATTTCCAAGAACAGTTGCCTCGATAGGGCCTGCACTTACTCTGCATCCACATGCATTTGCTGTGAACTGGCAAAGAAGAGCACTCTGTGTTCCACCGCCTACCATGTAGACTGTCTTATAATCTTTACCTGTACACTCTTTAATCTCTTCCATCGCATGACGATATTTCATTGCAAGACTCTGGTTGATGCAACGAACAACTTCTCCAACTGTTTCCGGAACAGGCTGTCCTGTCTTCTTGCAGAATTCACGGATTCTTGTCGGAATATCTCCGGCTGGTGTGAATTCCGGTGCATCCGGATCAATAAAGCTCTGAAGTGCCGGAGCTTCTTTTGCCATAATCTCAAGCTCGCCAAATCCGTACTCATTTCCTTCACGGATCCACTGACGACGGCTTTCCTGAATACACCACAATCCGATGATATTCTTAAGGAAGGAAATCTTTCTTCCATATCCACCTTCATTTGTGATGTTGTAATGCTCAGATTTCTCATTGATAATAGGTTCTGCAAGCTCTGTTCCAAGCAGTGACCATGTTCCACAACTCAGGAAGATAAAATCTTCTTCTGATGTTGGTACAGATACAAGTGCACTCTGCGTATCATGTCCTGCAACAGCCATAACATCAATCTTATCCAAACCAAGCTCTGTACAGATTTCATCAGTAAGAGTACCGATCTTTGTACCTGTAGGTACGATTTCCGGGAAAATATGTTTCGGAATTCCCAGTGCTTCGATCACTTCGTCTGACCACTCGCCCTTTTTCGCATCAAGAAGCTGTGTTGTAGAAGCAATAGAATACTCAGCTTTTTCTCCCCTGTAAGGAAGTAGTTGAAAAGGTCTGGCATCAAAATCATCTTGTCAGCTTTCTCAAGAAGCTCTTTTCTTGTCTTTACAAGAGAAAGGAGCTGGAATGCTGTGTTGAGATCCATGAACTGATTTCCTGTGATCTGGTAGAATTTCTCTTTATCGATCAGTTTGAAACTTTCTTCGATCATTCCTTCTGTACGTGCATCACGGTAATGTACAGGGTTCTCAAGAAGTCTTCCTTCCTCGTCGATCAGTCCAAAATCAACTCCCCATGTGTCGATACCGATACTTTCGATTTTACCCCATTTTTTTTGCTTTGATCAGACCCTGTTTGATCTCAAAAAATAATCTCAGTACATCCCAGTACATTGATCCATTCAGGATAACCGGATCGTTAGAAAAACGGTGAAGTTCTTCAATGCTGATCTTGTCACCATCAAAAGTTCCGCACATTGCTCTTCCGCCTGAAGCACCAAAGTCAAATGCTAATACTTTTTTCTCCATAATCTTCCTCTTTTCTTAATACTCTTTTACTCGGTATTAAAACAGGGGCCCTGCATAGGCAGCACCCCCGCATTCTTTGTTCTAGCTCTGTATCGAAACTGCATTTACAGTCTTTTTACATTTCCTAACAAAAGGACTCCATCTTATTTGTAAAGCGGTCCGTAGTTCTTACAAGCTCTGAAGTCAGCGCCTTCTTTATCCATTCCAAATGCATTCCATGCTGCCGGACGGTAGATATCTTTCTCCGGTACGTTGTGCATAGATACTGGAATACGAAGCATTGAACACATTGTGATCAGGTCAGCTCCGATGTGTCCGTAGGAGATAGCACCGTGGTTAGCTCCCCAGTTGTTCATTACATCATAAGCTGTCTTGAATGCTCCCTCTTTACCATCACATCTTGGAGCAAACCATGTACATGGCCATGTGTAGTCTGTACGTTTCCAAAGCTTATCAGATACTTCTTCTGGAAGTTCAAGTGTCCATCCTTCTGCAATCTGAAGAACCGGTCCAAGTCCTTTTACAAGGTTAAGACGGATCATTGTAGCTGGCATCTGAGCGCGTGTCTCGTAACGGCTTGAGTATCCGCCTCCACGGAAGTATCCGTTGTCAGCCATGCACCACTCTGTAGCATCCATGATTGCTTTCTGGTCTTCTTCTGTAACGTTCCACCATTCTTTCATAACGCCGTTACCGTTCTCGTCTTTAGCAACACCAGATGCATCAAGGCAAGCTGCTCCAGAGTTGATCAGGTGAAGGAATCCACCGTTCTCTTTAGCAACACCCTCGAGGTCATATCCTGTAGCTTTCTTAACTGCCTCTGGACTCCAGTATGTACGAACATCAGCGAAGATCTGAGCACGTCCTGTAAGAAGTTTCATGAACATCATTCCAAGTCCGTTGAGAACGTCGTTCTCTGTAGCAAGGATGTATGGCTCACGAGCTCCGTTCCAGTCGAAAGATGTATTCAGAACTGCCTCTGCGAAGTCTCCGTTCGGATAGAAGTCTGTCCACTGTCTCTGTCCCTGGAATCCAGCTGCCAGAGCGTTGTGTCCGATTGCTTCCTCTGAGAACTTCTCGTCAAGATTCTTATTTCCATTCATAAGGTCTTTGATGATAACTGCCATCTTAACAACGAACTCGAACTGCTCCTCTTTCTCCTCTGGAGTAGCCTGAAGCTCTTCTGGGTTCTTATCCCAACCAATCTTGCAAGTCTCTTTTGCCCATTTCAGAGCTTTCTCGAACTCAGCCTTGTCATAGATCTCTTCTGACATACGACGGATGATTTCTACCTCATCAACAGACTCTACACGCATTCCAAGGTAAGACTCGATGAAATCAGAATCAATGATAGATCCACCGATACCCATTGTAACAGATCCGATCTGAAGGTAAGATGTTCCTCTCATGGATGCTGCTGCAACAGCTGCACGTCCGAATCTAAGAAGTTTCTCTTTAACGTCTTCCGGAATTGTTGTGTCATCAGCTTCCTGAACGTCATGTCCGTAAATTCCGAATGCCGGAAGTCCCTTCTGTGCATGTGTAGCAAGTACAGATGCAAGGTATACAGCTCCCGGTCTCTCTGTTCCGTTGAATCCCCATACAGCTTTGATTGTCTGTGGATCCATATCCATTGTCTCAGCTCCGTAGCACCAGCAAGGTGTAACTGTAACTGTGATATCTACGCCTTCTCTTCTGAACTTATCAGCACAAGCAGCACTCTCACCTACACGTCCGATTGTTGTGTCAGCGATAACAACTTTAACCGGCTCGCCATTTGAATATCTTAAGTTCTCCTCAAACAGTTTTGCTGCAGATTTTGCCATGTTCATTGTCTGCTCTTCAAGAGATCCTCTTACGTCAAGAGCTCCTCTACGTCCATCAATTGTCGGTCTGATACCAATTACTGGATAAGATCCTACTAATCTTCTTTCTGCCATAATTACATTCCTCCTTAATTGTTTGCCTTGCTCTGCTTATCTTCCTTCGCAGAACCGCTTCTTTAAGTATCATTATAGTTCTTTCCTTTCTTTTTGTCTTGTGGTATACTAGAATAAAAATATAAAGATATTCACCTTTTATACAACAAAGTACAATTTACAAGCATATATCTTCATATTTATGTTTGTATTTACACTATTTAGATTTTCAAAGGAGATTATTGCATGAAATACATCAATTACAAAGAAGAGCGTAATCACGGAACCATTGATTTTCCAATTGAATTTTATCATGTTACGCCAAATCATCCACGGTATGATATGTCTTATCACTGGCACATCGAATACGAACTTATTCGTGTTTTAAAAGGGAACTTACTTATGTCAATTGGTGAAAATGAATTCACTGCAGAAGCCGGAGACCTTATTTTTATAAAAGGAGGGCTTCTTCATGGCGGAACTCCTAAGGATTGTGTCTATGAATGTCTTGTTTTTAATCTTGAATCGCTCATGGCAGTAAACCATGCCAGCGAACGTCTGCTTAAGAAGATCGGAAGTGACACTCTGACTATCCCTGCCCTCATCAAAGCACCTGTAAAGAATTTAGAACATATTACTTCCATGATGTTTGAACATATCAAAAAGCGTACCGAAGGGCACGAGCTTATGGTGATTGGTACTCTGTACCAATTTTTAGGCTACATTTTGGAAAATAAATTGTTCGAAAACGTTCGAATCATCAGTCAGAAGGATAGCCGAAAAATAGAACATTTAAAGAAAGCTCTTGAAGTGATTGAAAACCATTATGCTGACTGTATCACACTGGAAGATCTGGCTCAGGCAGCCGGCATGAATTCAAAATATTTCTGCCGTTACTTTAAGGATATGACCCACAGGACCCCTGTTGACTATCTGAATTATTATCGGATTGAGCAAGCCTGTTTCAAACTTGTAACTTCAAATGAATCTATTGCTGACATCGGATTAAGCTGTGGTTTCAATGATGTGAGTTATTTTATTAAGACATTCAAGAAATACAAAGGAATGACACCGAAGAAATATCTTCGCGCACCACTGTAATCAAAAATTGCGAAACAGGTCAACCCCATCATTTTTTCACGCAAAAGGAGATCCCCTTACGGAGATCTCCTCTTTTCATATCTCATCCACTCATGAAATATCTTTATTTATCTTCTTTTTCTGCAGCGTATACAGTTACCAGTTTGTTCAGGTAATCGTATCTCTCCATAGCTTCCTGCTCATTGAGTGCGAAGAGCTTGTCAGCCTTAGCCGGGTTAGCTCTCTTCAGTGCGTTGTAACGTACTTCTCCATTCAGGAAGTCCTGGTATCCTTCAGCCTTCGGAGCCTTGCTGTCAAGTGAGAACTTGTCTCCCTCTGCAGCCGGGTTGTAACGGAAGTTATTCCAGTATCCACACTCTACTGCCAGCTGTTCCTCTGTCTGAGCTTTGCTCATACCCTTCTTGATACCATGGTTGATACATGGAGCATAAGCGATGATCAGTGATGGTCCCGGATAAGCCTCAGCCTCAGCGATTGCCTTAACTGTCTGGTTGAAGTCAGCACCCATAGCGATCTGAGCTACGTATACGTATCCGTATGTCATAGCCATTCCTGCAAGGTCTTTCTTCTTAGTCTCTTTTCCGCCTGCTGCGAACTGAGCTGTAGCACCAGTCTTAGTAGCCTTAGAGGACTGTCCACCTGTGTTGGAGTAAACCTCTGTATCGAATACCATAATGTTGATATCTTTCTTGCTTGCAAGAACGTGGTCAACTCCGCCGTATCCGATATCGTAAGCCCATCCGTCTCCTCCGAAGATCCACTGGGATTTCTTAGCAAGGAAATCTTTGTTCTTCAGAACTTCTGCTCTCTCTTCGCAATCGCAATCGAGTGCTTCAAGAGCTGCAACAAGTTTGTCTGTAGCTGTTCCATTTGTAGCGCCTACTGTATATGTCTCAAGATACTCAGCTGCTGCAGCCTTAACTGCCTCATCTGTAGTCTTCTCTGCGATCTTCTCAACTTTTGCTTTCAGTCTGTCTCTGATTGTATTCTGTGCAAGCAGCATACCGTATCCAAACTCAGCATTGTCTTCAAACAGGGAGTTGCTCCATGCAGGTCCTTTACCTTCCGGTGTTACTGTGTAAGGTGTAGACGGTGAAGAGTTACCCCAGATAGAAGAACATCCTGTTGCATTTGCAATATACATTCTATCACCAAACAGCTGTGTGATCAGCTTAGCGTATGGTGTCTCACCACATCCTGCACAAGCTCCTGAGAACTCAAGGAGTGGCTGTTTGAACTGGCTTCCTTTAACTGTTGTCTCTTTGAATTTAGCAACAACTTCTGGTTTAACCGGAATCTCTCTACCAAAGTCGAAGAATGTCTGCTCTCCTGCATTAGCTTCCATGTTAGCCATTGTAAGAGCCTTCTCAACTTCGCCTGTCTCTTTATTCTTCTTGCCCGGGCAGACATTCACACAAGATCCACATCCTGTACAGTCGTAAGCGGATACTGTCATTGTGAACTTCATTCCCGGCATTCCGATCATATCAAGTGTCTTAAGTCCTTCTGGAGCCTGAGCAACTTCTTCCTCTGTCAGAGCTACCGGACGGATAACTGCGTGCGGACATACATATGCACAACGGTTACACTGGATACACTGATCTGGATTCCAAACCGGAATATCTACTGCGATACCACGTTTCTCGTATGCAGATGTTCCTGATGGTGTAGATCCATCAATATAATCATTGAATGCAGATACAGGGAGTGTATTTCCTTCCTGAGCATTAACTTTGCCTGAATGTTCTTAGCAAATGCAATCGCATCAGCTCTTCCGCCATCTGCGATGTGTGGAGTGCAAGACCTTGTCAGCTGCATCTTTCCAGCTTTCTGGACTTACTCTTCTA
>ENA-OQJF01000231-OQJF01000231.1-human-gut-metagenome-genome-assembly--contig:-NODE-231-length-15079-cov-2.520198_pt1 | contig 15079 bp, 11 predicted proteins | sample MGYA00242595_ERZ504761 | MGnify/ENA primary metagenome ERZ504761 (study PRJEB26092, sample SAMD00036367) | human gut metagenome | host: Homo sapiens | study: EMG produced TPA metagenomics assembly of...
CAGCAGCAGGGCCTTTATCGCCCCGAATTCGACCACGATGCATGCGGCATCGGCGCGCTTGCCGATATCAAACGGCGAGCGCCATCACCAGATCCTGGACGACGCACTGTCCATTCTGGTCAACTTGGAGCACCGCGGCGGCACGGGACTCGAGAAGAACACCGGCGACGGCGCCGGCATCCTGTTCCAGGTTCCGCATCACTTTTTCCGTAAAGAGGCTCAAAAGTGTGGCCAGATTCTGCCGGCAGAGGGCGACTATGGCGTGGCCATGCTGTTCTTCCCGCAGGACGACAAGGGCGTAGTAGGATGCCCGCCGCCGTGTTTGAGGAGGGCTGCGCCGAGGCCGGCGTGCCGCTGCTTTTTTGGCGCGAGGTGCCGGTCGACCCGCACGATTTGGGCGAGACGGCCCGCGCCTGCATGCCCACTATCCTGCAGGCCTTCCTGGGCCGTCCGGACGACACGCCCGCCGGCGATGCCTTCGAGCGCCGCCTGTACGTGTGCCGCCGCACCATCGAGAAGAAGGCCGACGCTGAGTTTGCCCTGCGCGACAAAATCTTCTATGTATGCTCCATGAGCTCGCGCACCATCGTGTACAAGGGCATGTTCCTTGTGCACGACCTGCGCCTGTTCTATACCGACCTGCAGGACGAGGATTATGAATCCGCTATCGGCATGGTGCACAGCCGCTTCTCCACCAACACCAACCCCAGCTGGATGCGCGCACACCCCAACCGCTTCATCCTGCACAACGGCGAGATCAACACCATCAAGGGCAACACGGATGCCATGCTGGCCCGTGAAGAGAGCATCTCCAGCTCCATCATGCAGGACGACATGAACAAGATCCTGCCCATCATCAACACCTCCGGTTCGGACTCCGCCATGCTGGATAACACTCTGGAGTTTATGGTGATGAACGGTATGGATCTGCCGCTGGCCGTGATGATCACCATTCCCGAGCCGTGGGAGAACAACAAGAACATCAGCCAAGAAAAAGCGGGATTTCTACCAGTACTACGCCACCATGCTGGAGCCGTGGGACCGGCCCCGCCGCCATCCTGTTCTCGGACGGCGATGTGATGGGCGCGGTGCTGGACCGCAACGGTCTGCGCCCCAGCCGCTACTACATCACCAAGGACGGCCGCATGATCCTGTCCTCTGAGGTGGGTGTACTGGAATGCGACCCGGAGAACATTCTGGTCAAGGAGCGCCTGCGTCCCGGCAAGATGCTGCTGGTGGATACCGTCAAGGGCGAGGTGGTGGACGACGAAAAGCTGAAGGAGCTTTACGCCAGCCGCGAGCCCTACGGCGAGTGGATCGACCGCAATCTGGTGCAGCTGAGCGGGCTGAAGATCCCCAACGTGAAGGTGGAAGGCTACACCGGCGAGCAGCTGACCCGGCTGCAGAAAGTGTTCGGCTACAAGTACGAGGACGTGAACACCATGATCCTTGCCATGGCGCGGGCGGGCGCAGAGCCCTCCGGTGCCATGGGCACCGACACCCCGCTTGCCGTGCTCAGCAGCCAGCATCCCCGCTGTTCAACTACTTCAAGCAGCGTTTCGCGCAGGTGACGAACCCGCCCATTGACGCCATCCGGGAAAAGGTAGTCACCTCCACCAGCGTTTACATCGGTGCCCACGGCAACCTGCTGGAGGATAAGCCGGAGAACTGCAAGGTGCTCAAGGTGTCACAACCCCATCCTGACCAACACCGACCTGTTGAAGATCAAGTACATGAATGTGCCGGGCTTCAAGGTGGCTACGGTATCCATCAACTACTACAAGAACACCAGTCTGGAAAAGGCCATCGACCGGGTATTTCTGGAAGTGGATCGCGCCTACAAGGAGGGTGCAAACATCATCATCCTGTCCGACCGGGACGTGGATGAATACCATGTGACCATTCCCAGCCTGCTGGCTGTTTCGGCAGTGTCCCAGTACCTCATCCGCACCAAAAAGAGCACCGCACTGGCGCTGATTTTGGAAAGCGCCGAGCCCCGGGAGGTGCACCACTTTGCCACCCTGCTGGGCTACGGTGCCTGCGCCATCAACCCCTATCTGGCACATGAGACCATCGGCCAGCTCATCGACGAGGGCCTGCTGGACAAAGATTACTATGCAGCCGTGGAGGACTACGACAACGCCATCCTCAGCGGCATTGTGAAGATTGCCTCCAAGATGGGCATTTCCACCATCCAGAGCTACCAGAGCAGCCAGATATGGTTCACACATGCCGTTGTAATTGTTTTCATACGTTTGCACCTCCTTGATTATTACCCTGCAAATGTAACTGTTTTTGGGGAGCTGACCAAACTTTTTGTCATGTTTTACTTTAATAGTATTTATATTTAAATACATTTAATAGTATAATACTTTAATAGTAACAATGTATATGTGATGTATTATGCTATATTAGTAATATACTCTTTTAAGTAGAATACTTGGTTAAATAACGTATTTCTTTCATGGGAAAAGCTACATCGCAATAAAATTGCGACTTTCTGTCTTATCTTGCGGGCGCAAAAGACATCAGGTCATATACGGACAGGAGTTTCGGGGATTTCCAGATCAGGGAATTCACTGTGGGCAGTTCAAGAAAAAGCCCCCGGCCTGTTAAAAAGCAACGCCAATCACTCGTTAACATACAGATGCGCATCACCGCACGACCGGGGGTAAATACCCTTGTCGCGGGATGCGCTTTTATCTGTATATGAATGATTGGCTTTGCAAAGATAAAAAAATATTCGCTATGACACTATTTGAGATTTTAAATTTTAATAGAGAACTACTGGAACGTCTGACCCGCATGGGTTTCAAACCGGATGACTATAAATATATCGACCTGTACAAGGAGTATGAACAGATGCGCCGGCAGGGTGATAAGGTGACGTACTGCGTCGCCGTTCTCTCCATCCGGCACGGCGTCTGTGAACGGAAGATCTATGAAATCGTCGGAAGATTCAAAAAGGAGTGTACGTTCCATGCAGTATAAATGCCGTCCGTTTTTTGTTTTCATGGGAAAAACTGAAGAATTTTGCTGCCCGGAAATACAAACACATATATTACACGACAAAATGATTATGAAAAAGGAAAAGACTTACTCCCGTGCTCCGCTCCCTTTCGTGGGGCAGAAGCGCATGTTCGTATCGGAATTCAAAAAGATCCTGAAACATTTTGATGACAAAACGATATTTGTCGACCTGTTCGGCGGCTCCGGCCTGCTATCACACATTACCAAACGTGAAAGGCCGGATGCGGTGGTCATATACAATGACCATGACAACTACCGCGAGCGTTTGGAAAACATTGACCGGACCAATACCCTGCTGAGAGATCTCCGTAAAATAGTCGGGATATATCCCCGCCATCAGAAGATTACCGGAAAAATGCGCGAGGCTTTCCTTGAACGCATCAGGCTGGAGGAGACAACCGGTTTCGTGGACTATCTTACCCTCTCTACTTCCCTACTGTTTTCCGGAAAATACGCACAAAACATGGAGGAACTTGAAGGATTGTATTTTTATAACAAGATACGCCAGTCTGACTACCGGTGTGACGGCTATCTGGACGGGCTTGAGGTAGTCTGCTACGACTATAAGGAACTGGCAGACACATACGGGGTGTTTCCGGGAGTGGTATTCCTGGTTGATCCCCCCTATATGGGAACGGATATCAGTACATACAAGATGGACTGGAAGCTGGCGGATTACCTGGATGTCCTGCTGGTACTGAAAGGACACCCGTTTGTCTATTTCACTTCCGGGAAATCCCCCATACTGGATTTTTGCCGCTGGATGGAAGAGCATCCCGGGATCGGTAATCCTTTCAAGGGAGCCGGCCGGTCCACACTTACCGCACGGATGAATTACAACTCCTCCTATACCGATATCATGCTCTACAAAGACCTGCCAAGGGCGGCCTGAGAAAGCCCTATACTCCACCTTGAATTCTTCTCCAGCGGATACTCCGGATGTAGACGGGGACCGCTGTTTTTGGGCATGTCGCAAGAAGTACAGCCAAAGAGACATATCATATGGAAATAAACTCATATCCGGCAGCAGAGGCTTCCACTGGCAAACAGAGGCGGTACAGCCCACGAAAAAAGAGTTGTACCAAACTTAGAATAACTGAAACGCCTGCCCACTTTGGAACCATTGAAATGGTAGCTGTCCATAGTGAATACGATGTCCTGTAGCTTATTGCTCTGTTCCATGTGCCTGAAATGCACTTCTACACCCTGCCGTTTCATGCTGGCAACAAACACGCTTCAATTACCGTACCTGCCAGCTTCCGTTTTGTACATATCGTAAAATTAGTACTTTGTCTTGTCCGACCCTTTCATACGGTTACGCTTGACATTCTCTTTACCATTTGCCATGTATACAGTTCTGTGGTTAGCAGATTGGCTATGTTGCAGCACAACGAAAGCAACAAATGACGTATACAGTCCACACAGGGTTGGAATATACAGAAGAGCAATTTGATTCAATTTTGTCACCTTTTATTATAAATAACTAATTACAGATGACAGTTTTATGGGCCCTATCTGTGGTCGGGCAGTAACACCTCGTGATATTCAGACATCTAATTTTGATATTCGTATCTCACCACTGGTAAAATTCACCACGACAAAAGATAAGTTTGTAAAACCAGCTTTTACAAATAATACTCAAATGTAATATTTAGAGTGGTCTATTCCTTGGGGATATGTCCTCTTCCTTGCATTTTTCTGCTGTATGCTGCCATTTAAGGAAAATATATTCATATCTCCCTGTCTGTTTAAAATGAATAATTACTCTCTATTGTAATCAACCTTTCGGGAATGGAATGTGTTACACTACCATAAACGACCATTAAAATAGAAAGTATGAATACAAAATTATCAGCATTATTGATGTCAGTTTTATGTAGCGTTCCGCAAATACCGGCGGGAGCCTGTACGGGTATTACCTTGAAGAGCAAGGATGGTGCAACCGTTGTCGCACGTACCATTGAATGGGCGGAAAGTGTAATGAACTGTATGTATGTGGTTGTGCCGCGCGCTCAAGAGTTGCAGTCACTGACTCCCTCCGGTATGGATGGACTTAAGTTCAGGGCAAAGCATGGCTTTGTGGGCCTGGCGGTAGAGCAGAAGGAATTTGTGGTGGAGGGCATGAACGAAAAGGGACTTTCCGCCGGATTATACTATTTTCCGAACTATGGTAGGTATCCTGTTTATGATGCGGCACAGAGGGACAAGAGTCTTGCGGATTTTCAGTTGGTATCATATGTGCTGGCAGAATGCAGCACGGTAGATGAAGTGAAGGAGGCCCTTTCGCAGGTGCGTGTCATCAATATTGATCCCCGTTCGTCCACGGTGCATTGGCGCTTTACCGAAGCATCCGGAAGACAGGTGGTGTTGGAGATTGTAAATGAAATGATGAACTTCTACGACAATCCATTGGGCGTGTTAACCAATTCACCGGGTCTTGAATGGCATTGGACCAATCTGAACAATTACATCAACCTACAACCGGGCACGTTACCTGAACATAACTTCGGGCCGTTGGAGCCGAAGTCTTTCGGGCATGGCAGTGGTCTGCTGGGACTTCCCGGTGATTTTACACCTCCATCCCGTTTTGTGCGTGCCACCTTTTTCCAACTTACGGCACCACAACAACCCGATGCAAAAGGAAGTGTGTTCCAAGCGTTCCATATTCTGAACAACTTTGATATTCCGACGGGTAGTGAACAGCCCTGGGGAAAGGCGTCAGCCAATGTACCGAGTGCCACCCAGTTTACCGTTGCGTGCGATATACGGGACCAGAAGGTTTATTATCGTACCATGTACAACAGCAACATCCGTTGCATTGATTTGAAAACGATAAATTTCGACAATGTAAAATATCAAGCGGATCCTTTGGATGAAACGAAGGAGCAACCGGTGGAAATGAAAGTGATAAAATAGCTACTGATCCTTTAACAGGAGTGGTGCAGGCGGAATAGGAAGTCGGTATTGACTATGAGTTGGAGAACAGAGATAATTTATGTTCTGGAAATAGGTATTGCAATGTAGATAGTGTAAAAAAACGATAGAATCCAATATAATCAATATCGCTTTTTATTTTAATTGTTTGTTTTTCTATTTTTATTATTTGAAGCGACTTGAATAAAAAAGTAAGCTATTAGCACATCAACATCTGTACTAATACCTTATATACAACCATACCAACACTGGCTCTCATTGTTGGTGCCACAAGTGCACCTGCAGCGATCCAATGCCTATATTACAAACAAAACTGTACCAACTTGTGTTGTAGGGGGGATAGCATCATTTCCATAGTTGCTAATAATAACTATATTTTGTTTTTCAAAATCATATTTGACATCGCATATAGGTTCGTTTGTTTCGTTGTAAAGAGTATAAATGTTATCAGATGCCTTTGAAAATTTTAGTAGATAAATAATTTCATCATTAAGGATAATCCCTGCTAAAAGTTCATTTTCCTTTTTAGTAGAGGGTACAAGGTAGAGTTTTTCTTGTTTATCCAAAAGATTTGCTATCATGGATTTTGTGAAATTATATTCGTCTAATAATGTCCTACTTTCAAGGGAGAGCGTTTGGGATGTGTGAGAAGAAAAAAGTTGTTTGATAGCTTCTGTAATTATCACCTTTAGAAATAGAAAACTTAGCTTCTTCTTATTGAGCTACATTCTCATTTAAAGAGTTTTTGTTACAAGAACTAATAAAGAAAAGATAAAAATAAACAATAGGCTTTTATTATGTATTTTTAGGTGTGAGATTTCACAAGTATACAAAAGAAATGATTAAAAGTTAATATGTAAAATTAATTATTTATCTTTTATTTTCTCTTTAGTGCATTGATTATCCAATCTTTTGAATTATTCTTTTTTCTGTGGCTCTCCGTTTGGAATGGCCAATTTACAGATCAATAGAGTTCGTTTTTATTATTCTATTTTATTTAAGATACCCGTTGGCAGAGTTAAATATATACTAAGTTAATTCCGCCAACGGGTTTTAATTAGTTGTCTTCGACTACAATGGTAGCTACCGAACGTGCTGGCAGCTGCAACTTTTTCAGCGGTTGTTCACCCATGTATCGCAGTATTCTTGTCGATGGTGGTCAGATTAAACTTTCCTTTTTGGGCATGGTCACAGTTTAGGCTAATCACCTGATTTTCCTTTGAATAGTTGATGGCTACGGTCACCACTTCTTTCCCATCAGTATACGATGAAATCATCAGTGAAGTAGCGGCTTCCAAGTCACTTATCTTATAGGTAGGTTTTATGGCGATACGTTTCATACCCGGACGTACAAAGAAACTGTAGTTGGCAGTAGTCCACAGCATTTTGGTGGTAGAGATTTCACCGTCATATTGTAGTGACAATCCGTTTGAACCTTCAAGTGGCAATAGCTGAATGGGCACATCCTCGCCTAGTGATACGGCAGTCCACCATTGCCAAGCCGAAGCATTTGCCAAAGTTAGATCATTGTGGATGATGCGGGCTACATACAAGCCTAGGTTAATGCTGCGTTCCGGAGAGGCTGGCATAGTAATTTCTTCATTCTTTTCCAGAATGCAGTATTCTGATGCCCAAAATTTGGTGTTGTGACCGTTGGCTGAGAGCTCTTTGTGAATTCGGTTACGTATATCCACCAGCAAGGTAGCGGGGTAGGCCGACCAATAGTCGTGTGCTGCTACACAGTTAAACAGGTTTTTGAACTTCAGCACGCTGTATTGTCCGTCTTTGTAGAACATAGAGTGGATGATATCATCTGGAGTTTTAGCTATCGAATCAATTTCAAATAGATATTTCATGTCACCTACTTCTGGAATTAGAATTTTTGTGTCGATTTGAGCTTCGCTGATTGCTTTATCCAATTCTTCTACCATGCGGTAAAGGTCGGCTTTGGTGGCAAAGCTGCCTTCTTGGAAGGAATTGGCATGCCATTGCCCGTTTGGCTCATTGTTCGGGCTGATGTAATTTACGTGAAAGCCTTGTTCACGGAAATGTTGGGCACTCTTCACCAAGAAACGGGCAAAGTCATCGAATTTATCATTTTGCAGATTGATGCAATCTTGGTCAGTAGAAACTGTAGAAGCACTACGAGTCATAAAGTAGGGAGCTGAGTTCGTAGAAAAACAGAAAGTTGTTCATGCCTCGTTCACGGGCCGCTTTCATGAACCATTGTTGTCCAGCTTGTTTGGTAAAGTCATATTTACCATCGGGTGAGAGGAAACATTCGGTACGGTTCCAGGAGTTATCCACCTCCTTTGCTTCACGGTTTTCGTAGCTTCCGGCTCCGATGTTTACGCGCCAGTTAGTCAAGGCCATACCGATGGGGTTACCTTTTTCGTCAAATTCACGTTTGAATAGTAAGTCGGCAATTTTTTCTTTTTTCTCTTGAGGCCAGTTTTTACCAATGAAGGCGCAGCGCCAAGCGTCTGAGGCGCTGAAGTTGTCTATTTCTTGATAGACGGTCTGTTTATCGATGATAAAAACCTTTTTATTCTGAGCGGCAAGTGGTTTCAGGCTTATGCTGAGGGTTAAAGCCGCAATTAAAATTGATATTTTTCTCATGGTATACAATTAAAAAGTAAGTCCCTATACTCGATGACGACACCAAGCATCCATCATAGCATAGGGACCCAACAAATATTAGGACTACTTAATAAAATTATATTTTGAAGTTAGTTTGTTTCAAGTTCGGGTTCTTATCCAATTCAGCTTGTGGAATCGGCATGTAACGGTTCCTGAATTTACGGATCTCGAGTACCACCTGGTTCTTTTCACCTTGGAAAATTGTAGCACGCTCCTCTTGGGGAATGCTTGTATCCATATCTACGGTACCTTGGTTAGAAGCATAGATTGGACCATTCAGTACGTCCTTGGCAATGTCCCAACGGATGATATCATCTCTTCTCAAGCCCTCGAAAGCAAATTCTACACGGCGCTCTCTTCTGAGCAATTCTCTCAGTTTAGCTTGTGTATTATATTTTGCTCTGTCTACTTTTGGCATGCCAGCTCTTTCTCTGATCAGGTCAATCAAGTCAGTAGCACCCGAAAGGTCTGTATTCTTTTCAATCATAGCTTCAGCCTTTGAGAGTAGGATTTCAGCATAACGGAACACAATCATATCCAGACCAGTGTTGTTTATATCTGAATATTGAGTCAGTGGTTTCATGTATTTACAGATAGAATAGCTAGTTTGAGAAGCATTTCTAGAATCAAGACGATGATCTTTGTTAGGTTCACCGTTAATGTTTCTGTCCAGCGTATTATAGATTCTCTTTCTACCCTTGTTATCCATCCAATCAGCACCCGAGTAAAGGATTGTAGCATAGAAACGAGGATCTCTATCTTTGTAAGGATGTTCTGGATTATACTCACCTTTAGCCTGAGCTTCTTCGATTGTCAGACCATCCTTCATTTCATATGCATCAATCAGAGATTGGATGGGTACGAATGCCGACCAACCGCCATCGATTACGTTACAGAATTCAATGATGGTTTGGTTTTTGTAGTCGTTCATTACTTTCTTTACAGCCAGAATGATTTCGCAGTTGTCTTCATTGGCTTCTTTGAACAATTCAGAGTAAGGAACTTCACCTTCTTGGTACAGATTATACACACCCAAGCTCTTGATTTCATTGGCAGCGTCAATCACTTCATCATACTTTTTGTAGAACAGACACAATCTTACCTTCAAGGCCAAAGCAGCACCGCGTGTAATTCTTCCTTTCTGTTTTGGACTTACGTCCAGTGCTCCGTCTTTGGTGATGTCATTTAGTTCATCAAGGATGAATTCCACTACATCAGTTTCTGGAGTAGCCGGCAGTTTGGCATCTTCCAAAGAAGGAACCACTTCTGTAACCAAGGGGATGTCACCATATGCAGTTACCATCATGTAGTAACGCCAAGCCCGTAGAAAGCGAACTTCGTTTTTCAACACTTCCAAACGTCTGGGATCATTGAAATGAATTTCTTTGGTAGTAACCTGATGCAAGAAGTTGTTACAACGGGTAATTAGAGTGTAGTTATACCAGTTGATGCCTGGAACGGCATGAGTAGCTGTACCATTGGCAAAAACAGCCCAGTTAGTATTGATGGCACAATAACCGTTATCACTGAACACGTCATTGTATATAGTATAATCTTGGTTGGCATAGTCATCATAACAACCTACAGCTAACATTTCTACATCTGCTTCTGTTTTTGGGAAAGTAGCGGTAGATAAGGCATCGTACGGCACTCTATCCAGCGAACAAGCTGTGAATAAGAGACCTGAAATAAGTGACAAATATATATTTCTCATAGTTGCTAAATTATAATGTAATATTAATACCAATAGAGTGAGTCTTCACGTGCGGATAGTATGCACCCCATCCTGCCGGAGCTTCAGGGTCGATACCTTGAGGAGTCTTGCTGAATGTAAGCAGGTTAGTACCGCTATAGTAAATTCTAGCAGATCCCAAGCGTACAGCTTGCAGCCATTCTTTAGGAACATTGAAACCAACTTGGATATCTTTCAGACGCAAGTAGTTGGTATTTACCAACCAGAAGTCTGAACAGGTAGTTTCCGGCAAGTTATATGTTCTGAATTTAGAAGCTCTAGGCCATTTGTTGGTTGGGTTTTCCGGGGTCCAGCGGCCTAACCAGTGATTTGAAGGATGACCAGAGTCACCGTTAAATTCACCGTAGAATTCATCAGTGAAGTAGCGTGATACGCCAGCGGCACCTTGGAAGAACAAGTTGATATCAAACATTTTCCATCTGGCACCCAGATTGAATGCGAAAGTATATTTCGGGTTTTCTGAGCTCAAGATTACCTTATCATCAGGGTTGATTTCACCATCTCCGTTTATGTCTACCAATTTGATATCACCAGGAATTAAACGGTCGTTGCTTATCATTGTGTATTTCGGAGCATTTGCTATTTCTTCCTTGCTTTGGAAGATACCGTCTGATTTGTAACCATAGAAGGCATTAAATTCCTTACCTACCATGCGAATAGTACGGGCATCTTTCTGAACGTCTACATTACCCAGTGATAAAATTTCGTTCTTGTTGTAAGTAAAGTTACCGCCAAAGTTCAGCTGAACTCCACCCAGTGTTTTATGCCAAGCCAAAGAAACCTCAAGTCCTTGGTTTCTCATAGCTCCCACATTGTCCCAGTAACCAGGATACCCATAAGTATTCGGTACATTTACCTGCATCAAGATACCAGTTGTCTTTCTGTTGTAGTATTCCAAAGTGACCTGCAGTTCGTTGAATAAAGTCATGTCTACAGCTGCACCCCAAGTAGTAGTCTTTTCCCAAGAGATATCCTGGATTTTATTTTCAGTTTGTACTGCACCACCGCTTACCTTGTTGTCGAATGGATATTTCGCGTTGGTAGCATATGTATTGATGTACGGATAGTAGTCGTTACCAATCTGTTGGTTACCGAGCATTCCCCAAGAACCTCTTACTTTCATGTCGGTTACTACTTCGTTGAAAGCAGTACCTTGTATAAAATCTTCGTTAGTTACGCGCCAAGCACCTGAGAATGAGGGGAACCATCCCCAACGGTTGCCTTCTGCAAAACGGGAAGAACCGTCACCTCTCGCGTTAGCTTCGAACAGATATTTGTCCATGTAGTTGTATTTCAAGCGGCCGAATACAGAATTCATTGCTAGTTCACGAGTATAACCAGAGTTTCTCATACCTACTACTGAACCACCATTCATATCAGTTACGTCTGATGACGGGAAGTTTTGTCTGTAAGCATCATCATATTCATAAGAATAGAGTTCTGTGTGGAAACCAGCCAAAGTGTTTACGGTGTGCTTCTGGGCGAAGGTCTTGTCGTAGTTCAACAAGATATCACCTTGTCTGCGGATTTCCTTAGTGTGGCTCTTAGTCAGGCGGATTGGACCGTCGTATTTGTTTGCATTATATTGCAAGTCTTTTCTGTACAGCTTGTAACTCTTGTTCACTATGTTATAAGAACCGTTGGCGGTAATTTTCAAACCGTCCCAGATATCGTATGAAAATTCAGCGAAAGCATTCAAGTAATCTTTGTCTGTATCACCGGTAGAACCCAAGTCTTGGAATGCAATGGGGTTACCATCGGCAATGGCACCATAAGTACCATCTTCATTTTTGTAAGGAACCATCGGAGAGATACGGTTTACTTGTCTGAATACTTGATAAGCAGCACCGTCTGACCAAGAAATCGGGTCAGTAGGCTCTTTCATCAATGTATTAGCGAAGTCCAGATTGATTCTTGATTTCAAGCGTTCAGTCAGCTTCAGATCTAAGTTGGTACGAACATTGAACTGTCTGTTAGAAGCGTTTTCAACGATACCTTCTTGTTTTACATAACCCAGGGAAGCTCTATACTTCGCCCATTCAGAACCACCGTCCATACCTATGTTATGGCGGTTCATGAAACCAGAGCCGGTATAGAACAAGTCGTACCAGTCAGTGTTGGGATGACCGTATGGGTCAGAACCCTCGGCATATTTACGGATGTCTTCTTGAGTGTAGGGTTTTCTCTTTTCAGCTTGTTCAGAAGAAGCGCCTTGAGAGATGGCATCCCAGTATTCAGCTTCATTGGTCAATTCAGCCAATTCAGCAGAGTTGGTACGGTCCATCAAATCGGCAGGTTTTGACCATCCGAACAAAGCACTGTAAGTCAATTTGGGTTTACCACTCTGTCCGCGCTTGGTAGTAATCAAGATTACACCGTTAGCAGCTTTAGAACCGTAGATGGCAGCTGAAGAAGCATCCTTCAATACAGAGATGCTTTCGATATCGCTCGGGTCAACCACGTTCATATCGCCTTCTACACCGTCAATCAAAACCATCGGAGAAGAAGCATTGAATGAACCCAAACCACGGATTAGAATTTTACCGGTATCCTGACCTGGCTGACCGCCGGCATTGGTTACAGTTACACCCGGTGCTAAACCTTGCAATCCCTGAGATATATTGGATATTGGTCTAGAAGCCAATGATTTAGAGTCAATCGTAGCAACAGCGCCGGTCATGTTAACTTTCTTCTGCGAACCGTAACCTACTACAACAACTTCGTCCAGTAATTCGGTATCGTCCACCAGCTTTACAGCCATCTGTTTGCCAAATTGTGCAGTCAGTACCTGAGTTTTGTAGCCGATGAAAGAAATTTCAATTTTGGCATTTGGGGTACTCAAATTCAGTGTAAAGTTACCGTTGATGTCGGTCACAGTGCCGTTGGTAGTACCTTGCTCTACTACTGAAGCACCGATTACCGGTTCACCAGTAGAATCGATAACGTTACCTTTGGCTGTTTTCTTGTCTTGTTGAGCAATTCTAGTCGCTACGTTAGTAATTTTAGAGAGAGTTATATTGTTACCTAGCACCTTGCAATCAATATCGGTGTTGTCAAAGATGCCTTTCAGCAGCTCTATTACATCGGTATTGCTTCCATTTACATATACGGTGCGTTTTACGTCCACATCGTTCTTGTCATATACAAACAAATAATCCGTTTGTTTCTCAACTTGTTGAATCACAGATTCAATGGTATAATTCTGTGTCTTAAGGGATACTTTTTGATCCATGTACTCGGTTACACTCGCCAGGGCAGTATTTACGCCTAAAAAAAGAGCATAAGCCGAAACCATACCAACTTTAACGATATGGTTACAGTTTGAAATAACTTTTTTGTAGGAATTAAAATCCATAATTTACTTTAATTTAATCATTAGTATTTTGTTTAAGATCAGATGGCTTCAAGCCACGGGCGGTATTATTTTCGGAACCGCCTTACGTTACGCTACAATAGGGTGTTTTACATAGGCATTTTATAATTTATAAGTTACACAATTTATAAGATGATAATTTTTTTATTTTCGTAATCAATTTGATAGTCAAAATGATTGGTTTCTTTCAGCACTCGTATGATGTGTTCCAGTCCATCTTTGGCACGGAACTTACCGGTGCAGTAGGGTGATTTTCTGGTTAAAGAAGTATTTCTGATTTGGAATTCAACATCATAGTATTCTTGCAGTTTGTCGAACACTTCCAACAGAGGTTCGTTAAAATAGAGTATCCCTTTGCGCCACAGATAATTGTTAGTATTTTCAATCGGTTTGACCTTCAATACTCCTTGGCATAGCGCTGCACGCTGGTTGGGGGTAAGAATTACGGCCGATGATTTTTTTGCATTAGTAGTGACTTCCACTTTACCGTTCAATAGGGCCGCTTCAAATTGAGGAGAATCCTGATAGTCGTATACATTAAAGGAAGTACCTACCGCTTTTACTTGATATTTAGAAGTAGAAACGATAAAGGGATGCTCCTTGTCGGATTTTACTTCGAAGAATCCTTCACCGTCAAGTTCTACCAGGCGTTTTTTTCCGTTAAATTTCGAGGGGAAGGTCAGGGTACTGCCGGAGTTCAGCCATACCTTGGATCCGTCGGCCAGCATTATTTCTACATGCTGTCCAGTTGGTACATGGATTTGGTGTTGTAGTTCGTGGTGGGTTGTTGTTGTCTGCCGGTTCAAGAAGAAGTGCAGGGCAAAGCCCAGCACGAAGATAGCCGCTACCTTCATGAAAGATATGGCATAATGTTTCCACGGGAGGATTTTAGCTTTTTTGGGGAGGGCAACTTCTGTTTGTTCGGACATGTCCTCAATCCAGTAACTCATTTCAAACAGACGGCAAAGCTGTTGGTAGTAACGCTGGTGTTCTATCTCCGCTTCTATCCATTCAGTAATTCGTTGAGTTTCTTCATCCGAAACCTCTCCTTTAAAATAAGCTATTAATAATTCGTCGTCCATAATTCTTTATCGTTTGTAATAATGGCGACTGAAGGAAGGGATTCCCTAGTGTTGATTCAGGAAATTAACTTCTATTAAGAAATTCATCCCTTATTGATTGGGTTCATAAAACAGAGCCAAGTTAAGATAGGGAGGTAGTCTTTGAGGGCAGCACGAAGTTCTTTAAGGGCCTTGTTCATGTGATAATCTACCCCTTTGACCGAGATGCCCAGAGTTTGGGCAATTTCCTTTCCCGATTTATTTTCAAAGCGGTTCATAATGAATACC
>ENA-OQJF01000232-OQJF01000232.1-human-gut-metagenome-genome-assembly--contig:-NODE-232-length-15058-cov-2.571295_pt1 | contig 15058 bp, 19 predicted proteins | sample MGYA00242595_ERZ504761 | MGnify/ENA primary metagenome ERZ504761 (study PRJEB26092, sample SAMD00036367) | human gut metagenome | host: Homo sapiens | study: EMG produced TPA metagenomics assembly of...
GGGCAATCCATTTGAAACCGGTGTAGCAATCGAGCATCTCAATGTGATTCTTATCGGCAATCTTCTTGATCAGTTCGGTAGTAACGATAGTTTTCACACAAATTCATTACCGGTCATTTTGCCCAGTTTGTTATATTGAGTGATGATGTAATAAAGATACATCAGACAAGTCTGGTTACCGTTAATCAATACCCATTCGCCTTTATCGTTCTTACAAGCGATACCTACGCGGTCGGCATCCGGGTCGGAAGCCATTACAAGGTCAGCATCAATTTCTTTAGCCAGATTAAGAGCCATCGTCAAAGCTTCCGCATTCTCCGGATTCGGAGAGACAACTGTCGGGAAGTTACCGTCCTTAATCATCTGCTCGGGCACGGTATATACGTTCTCGAATCCCCACATCTTCAGTGCACGCGGAATCAGCATCATGCCTGTACCGTGGATCGGAGTGTATACAATCTTCATATCTTTATGGCGGGCGATCGCTTCAGGATCGATAGAAACAGTCTTCACCATATCCAGATATATCTTATCGACATCTTCTCCGATGATCTGAATCAGATCCGGGTTACCCTGGAACTTGATATCGGCAGCAGAAGCAATCTTATTCACTTCATCGATAATGCCCTTATCGTGCGGAGCCAGTACTTGCGCACCGTCGTCCCAATAAGCCTTATAACCGTTGTATTCTTTCGGGTTGTGTGAAGCAGTCAGGATAATGCCGCTCTGGCAACCGAGATGACGGATGGCAAAAGCATCTCCGGAGTGGGACGCATCTCTTCGAACAAATATACCTTAATGCCATTGGCCGAGAAAATATCCGCAGTAGATTCTTGGCAAACAGAGAACTGTTGTTACGGCAATCGTATCCGACTACAACCGAATCTGTTTCATATCTTTAAAGTTTGCGTTCAGATAGTTAGAGAGTCCCTGGGTAGCAGCTCCGACAGTATAGATGTTCATACGATTGGTACCTACGCCCATGATCCCACGGAGTCCGCCCGTACCAAACTCGAGATCTTTGTAAAAGGCCTCGATCAATTCTGTCTTATCTTCGTTCTCCAGCATGCGTTTCACTTCAGCCTGAGTTTCGGCATCATACGCCGGGGTCAGCCACTTTTCGGCTTTCTCAGTCACCTGTTTGATTAGTTCTTCATTCCCCATGGTTCTATCTATATTTTAGAGATTAATAATTAGTTTATTTAAAATACAAATGTAAAAGAATAAGTTTGAAATTCCTATCTTTTAGTCAGAAAACTCTTTGGAAGCGATTATTCGGTTACCTTATAGCGTTCTCCTGTTTGCTTCACATACTCTTCGAGGAATTCCTTTGAATAGCCCGGACGTACCACGCCTGCGGGTTGACCAATGGCATTACGCTCGAACTTGCCGTCCTTCATCTTACGGATGACACCATCATTGTACTTCACAATGATAAATTCGCCCAAACGTTTCCAAGTATCGAAAGTGCTTTGCGCTGTCATGTCGGTATAGTTGGTCAGAAACTTCACAGCCGTTTCCGGACTCTTCTCGTACAACTTAACAGCAGCTGCTTCAATACCTTCCTGTGCCTCGTTGAAGGTGGTTTCAAGTTCGTTCTGCGTAGCACGTACATCGCCGATCATCAAATCGTAGCGGGGATATACCATGTTGGCCACCCAGTTGAAAATCCAAAAAGCGGAGTTCCAAGAGAAGGTGATGTAATCGGCACCGTCTACACGCGTATAGCATACCGGAGCTTTGGTAGTACAACAATATACGGGAGTGAAAACAGTCATGTTGGCATCATCCGTACCAAACCAAAGCACACCGCCTACAGCATCGGGAAGATTGGCACGCATCTGAGCCACAAAACGAAACCGCTCTGTTGTGTAGAGATGGGACGCTCATTGAAATACTCCTGGTCGCCTACCTTGAAAGTCAGCGGAGAGAGGCGGTAAGGTGTTTTATAAGGCCCGGCACCAAAATCATTGCTGATGTCGAGGGCAGTTCCTTCATAATGGTCGCGCATGGCATTCTTTACATCCTGAACGGAGAGTTTGCGTTTCGGCTTTACGAACAGAGGCATAGGGTCATTGGTCTTTCCTTGGATATAAGGCAGATAGGCTTCACCTTGGTCGGTAAACATATTGAAGTAGCTCCACACACGGGCTTCACAGAAACGGCGGGCACCGAAATCGAGCGGTGCATAAGCATCGGCAAAGCTGAAGTCTTTGTTCACACCGCTGAAATATCCTTTTTCGCGGGCAAAAGAAATAACGTCATTAGAATACATGCAGTTGGCCTTGTCAGCCATATCGAACTGATGGATGCGCGACTGGTTGGCATGTGCCGAAATGCAGTCGTCCGGCACTCGGACAGCTACCCATACGGCTCCCCGGATGCCGGGACCTTTACCTATCATCTCCATAATCCATATTTCATTGGGATCGGCAATGGTGAACGACTCGCCACTGCTGTAATATCCGTATTCCTGCACCAGTTCAGTCATCACCTTGATGGCTTCACGGGCAGTACGCGAACGTTGCAAACCCACGTAAATCAGGCTTCCGTAGTCGATAATTCCCAACGTATCCACCAATTCGGGACGGCCTCCAAAGTCGTCTCACCGATGGTTACCTGAAACTCGTTCATATTACCGATTACATTATAAGTCTGGCGTGCCTGTTCGATCTGTCCCAGATATTTGCCGGTATCCCATTCGTGAATATCCATCATGGTGCCTTTGGGATATGTGGCTGCCGGATAGTGATACAGCTCGCCAAAGAGTCCGTACGAGTCGGCCGAATAGGAAACGATGGTTGAACCGTCAGTAGACGCATTCTTGCCGACAATTAAGTTAGTACAGGCGAAGGTTTCCGCCACTGCCGCTGTCAGAAGAGCGGCAAAGAGAAAGATTCTTTTCATATAATAAATTATTAATACATTGTCTTTATTCTGTCTTTATCCGGAAAGCTACCAGACAAAGGTGTCTCGAACCGTTGTTTCGTTTCCGCAATCGTCTGTCGCAGTCATTACTACGGTGTGACGTACCCCCTTCTTGACATGCTTAGGATCGAGCTTACACTCCCAATGGGATTTGGTCAAGTTGGGACGTCCGAACAAGGCAAATTTTCCATCGATAGTTCCACGATAGGCACGGATGCCGGTTTCTTTGTCCTTCAACCTGTAAACGACCTTCCCATTACGGCCCCAGGTATTCTTACCTACCGGGGTAATTTCGGGGGGCACTGTGTCTACAGCAACCGTATAAGTTCCCAATTCACGGATTCGGGTCTTCATAAATCCATCCTCGTAAGTACCTCCGGCACTGTACATACTTCCTTTGGGAGTGACACGTGCCACATAATACTTGGTGCTGTCGGCAACCGGCTGACGTCGGAGACCAATACGCAACTCACATTCCCCGTGCAACGGCACTTTCTCGTCATTCAGCTGATAAGTATAGGCTATCGCCCCACTATCGGAATGCACTTCGTAGTTGAGAGGCACATTATCGTATAACATTCCCCGGGGAACGGTAAGGGTCAATCCGGGTTCTTGCAGAAAGTTCGTCTTATCCCAGGCAAAGAAATATTTCTCCCGATGCCCAAGCGGCTGAATCGGCTGTCTCTTTCCACGCACCGTAAAACGGTAGCGGGAAGTATTGCCGAAAGCATCCTTCAATTCGTATTCAAACTTATAATCCCGCTCTTCATCAATGGTGACCAGTCCCCGGTTGTCGTTCGAAGCCCGAAGCATGCGGAGCGTATTGCCCGGATCAATAAACGACTTCATATATTGTCCGCAGGTCCAAGAGTTTATCATCCGGTTTTCATCCGGTGAAAAACGGTCGACCACACTGCGGAACACTTCCGTACCGTCCACTCTAAGCACAACGGTATGCACTCCGTAACGGTTGTGCACACCATCCATATAATCGTAGGCCTTAATGCCCGACCCGATCACTCCCCATGCCTCGATGGGACGCACTGTGTTTATCGGGAAGCTCTGCCGTTCCGGGCTCCCTCCCACTACCCCACTTCCCGGCTGTGGAAACAGCATGATTCCTTCTGCCCGGGGAGCGGTGTTATCTTTTATTTTCGACTTGAAAAAGGGCATCGGATCAATCGATTCACCGGTAGCGGTCTCCATCACATCCAGATGCAGATGCGGGCCGAATGAATAACCGGTATTACCACTCCAGGCTATTTGCTGCCCGGCCTTCACCGGATATTCACCCGGCTCGGGAACAATCTCGACTTCCCAATCTTCTTTTTCATATTGCAATTTCTCCACTCTCCGGGCAATATCGGGCATGAAACCGCTCAAGTGCCGGTTGATTGTCGTATAACCGTTGTTATACACCACATCGAGTACATGTCCCGACCCATTGGTGACGCGAATACGGGAAATATATCCGTCGGCGAGCGCACGTACCGGTTTGCCAATGACACCCTGAGTCTTGAAATCGAGCCCTCCATGAAAATGGTTAGCCCGGATTTCTCCGAAGTTGCCGCTCAGAGTCAGTGTAAAGTCAAATGGAGGAACAAAAGTAGCCTGCTTCACATCTTGTGAATGTCCCTGAATGCTGCAGGCAAGCATCAAGGCAACTATATACTGTTTCATGTAGTTTGCTTAAAATGGAATCTTTGCAAAAATACATCATTCCTGCCATATTAGAAAACAGAAGGGTGGATTTTATTCCTATCCGTCACCCTACTATCATTCTGCTGTAAAACATCCCTACATGGATAACAACGTAAGCAGAATTTTCCTACATTGTGCCATGTTTAACCCTTAATAGAGTAACGTTATGATTATCGGAGTACCTAAGGAGATTAAGAACAACGAGAACCGTGTGGGCATGACGCCCTCGGGAGTTGCCGAGTTAGTGAAACGCGGGCATACTGTATACATACAGCACACCGCAGGAGAGAACAGTGGTTTTCAGGACGAGGCATATACAGCCGTAGGAGCACAAATACTGCCCACTATGGAAGAGACATACGCTATGGCCCAGATGATAGTAAAAGTAAAAGAACCTATCGCACCGGAGTACAGACTGATCCGCAAAGGACAGTTGTTGTTCACTTATTTCCATTTCGCTTCCGATAGAGAGTTGACTCTTGCCATGATAGAGAACGGCTCGGTCTGCCTGGCTTACGAAACAGTGGAAAAAGCCGACCATTCTCTCCCGCTGCTGATACCTATGAGTGAAGTAGCAGGACGCATGGCCATACAGGAAGGTGCCCGTTTTCTGGAAAAGCCACAAGGTGGAAAAGGCATTTTGCCGGGTGGTGTACCGGGGGTAAAGCCGGCAAAAGTGTTAATCCTGGGTGGAGGGATCGTAGGTAGTAATGCGGCCCAGATGGCAGCCGGATTGGGAGCCGATGTCACAATTGCAGACATCAACCTGAGCCGTCTTCGCTACCTGAGCGAGACGTTACCGAAAAATGTAAAAACACTATATGCCTCGGAAGTGAGGCTGAAAAAAAGAGTTGCCGGACGTAGATCTTGTAGTAGGTTCGGTACTGATTCCGGGAGACAAGGCTCCGCACCTGATCACCCGTGATATGCTGAAAATGATGCAACCGGGTACGGTATTGGTAGATGTAGCCATCGACCAGGGAGGATGTTTCGAGACTTCGCATCCCACAACTCATAGTGAACCGACGTATGTAGTCGATGGAATCGTACATTATGCTGTAGCCAATATTCCGGGGGCAGTGCCTTACACCTCTACATTGGCATTGACCAACGCCACTCTGCCCTATGTCATAGCATTGGCAAACAAAGGATGGAGAAAGGCATGCAAGGAAGATCCGGCGCTGGCTCTAGGTCTGAATGTGGTAGAAGGGAAAGTGGTATATCGAGCGATAGCCGATGTATTCGGCCTGAAATACGAGCAATTGAACTTAGAATAAAAGAGTTTCACCACGGAGTAACAGAGGGTTAAGCGTCATTATTCTACCCTGTGATTAGCCCGTGGTGAAATCCGCAGTGCTTCTCCCGGCACTGTTTATAACCCGGCAGAACGTATCTTGTCCGAAGCCCTCCGGTATCCTTCTAAAAGTTCTTTCATCACTTCGTCCACACTTTGTCTACGGCGGAACAGGGCAGCAACCTGTCCTATCTCGAGTTCTCCTTCCTCCAGGTCTCCTTCAAAGATTCCTTTCTTGGCACGACCTCTACCCAACAGTTCACGAAGTTCCTCGGCAGAAGCCCCCCGTCCTTCAGCGGCCTCTACCCTATCACGAAACGAATTGGTCACAAGCCGGGTCGGTGCGAGTTTTTTGAGCAATAATTTGGTATCGCCTTCGTTCAGCCGCAAGCAATACTCTTTAAAAATGTCGCTTGCCGAACTTTCATCCGTCAAAGCAAAACGGGTGCCCATCTGAACTCCTTCAGCTCCCAACGCCATCAGGGCAAAAATCGCCTCTCCCGTACCAATGCCTCCGGCTGCAATCAAAGGTAAAGTGGTGGCTTCACGCACTGCCGGAATCAGGCAAAGAGTTGTAGTCTCTTCCCGCCCGTTATGTCCGCCGGCTTCAAATCCTTCAGCCACTATGGCATCGACTCCCGCCTCTTCACATTTCATGGCAAATTTGGAGGAAGAAACGACATGTGCCACTGTGATGCCGCGCTCTTTCAACCATCCGGTCCACGTTTTCGGATTTCCGGCGGAGGTAAATACGATTTTGACGCCTTCCTCCACCACGATGTTCATGATTTCCTCTATCTGTGGGTACATCAACGGAATATTTACCCCGAAAGGTTTGCCGGTAGCCGCCCGGCATTTACGAATATGTTCACGCAAAACGTCGGGATACATCGAACCGGAGCCTATCAGTCCCAGACCACCGGCATTACTGACAGCCGAAGCAAGCTTCCAGCCGCTACACCACACCATACCTCCCTGAATAATGGGATACTGAATACCGAAAAGAGAAGAAATTCTGTTCATAGTTATATCGTTTTTTGAAAAAGGAACAAGGATGCCTTTGTTTATCTTTTAACAAATTCAGTGCACAATCGGTTCAGGAAGCAGCACTGTTGTTGAATCGCCATAAGCCTTCAGCACCTCCAACGTGCGCGATCTCCGGTTGCGTCCCTTCTTGTCCCAGAAGTCCTTTGTAAAAATGGTCATTAAATCAAGTCCGCCAATCGTACCTCCATTCACGGTCACGCCGCTTTTTCCAAGTTTCATAGCAGAGGTATGTACCATGCTCTGCGTAGGCACCATCATTCCATTGGCACGTTCGCCAAACAGATTATGCCTCAATCCACTGGAACGTATCTCTTCGTATGAACTGCGTATACCTTTATCATATACATTCTTAGCCCAGTTGGAAGGAACCGTCTGATACAACTCGACAAACGGATCTCCCCTCCATGTATCGGCATCTACCCGAATCTTCTTTTGATAAATAGGATCCCAATTATATTTGGTATTGGCCGTATAGGGACGGAGGGTCAGCACCACCTTCTTCTTTTACAAGTACCTGCGGAAGCGTTTCATCCAAATCTCAGACCGGGCCGTTCCTTCGACATTTTAGGAACAGTCGGTCGAACTGTTGAAATTCAATCTGTTTTCACAGCATCCATATTCAGCTTAATATCCTCTTTGCCATTTCAGGTATGCGCCTGCAGATTCACCGAAATCTTTCGCGGTCCACTTCGGGCATGAAGGGTCACTGCCATCCCTAAAGACAGCCATCAGAAAGACAATACGTTTCATCTGATTTAATTTTTTACCACCAACGGTATCCGCTTCCGCAAAGGGGCTCGTCAAAGCATGCGTCGATGGTCCATGCCGTACGAGGATACTGTCTGTTTTCCCACCAGCGACGGTATCGGGCAGCAGCATCGAGCAACTCTTCATCAGTCAGGAAATAGATACCTTCATAGTTCTCGGCATTGGCTCTCACCATTTTGCAGCCAAACGAAGCATAATGACCTAACCGGATGGTTTCCACAACCCACAACATACATTCACCCAAGCGGACCTTGCCACTATAATAAGCAGACACCGGCGGAAGCGGAAAAGAAGTGATCAAAGTCAGATCTTCGGCATAATTGAGCAATGTCGGAATATCCTTCTCCGTAAATTTAGGTACTTCTACAAAGCCCTTCGGACTCTTGGTATTATAATTTCCCGCTTTGAGTTGCCTTACGAAAAGGTCTACATCGGGGTTGTTGTAATCTAATGTCTCTTCGCTGCAACTTACGCAAGTAAGCAATGACAGAACAAGTGTGAGCAGCATTAAAAATGTTTTTTTCATAACATCCGTACTAAATGGTTAATAGGTCATACGCAGACCGCAAATCAGGTTAAAATTCGTAGGCCTCGCCGAACGTACTGTTTCCAGTTTGGAGTCTGTCTTGAAATGGTGCGTTACTCCCGGTTCGGCAAATAAAGCCAGTTTATCATTAATCTTATAATTCATTCCTACGCCCGCAGTCAGAGCCAGCTGCACAGGTTCATTCTTAAAACTGTTATCCGGCGCTCCCGCTATGCACTTATCTGCAACTCCGCCTACCGAAGCATATAGATCAAATTTGGGAGTTTCCGCCAGCGTCACATTCAGTTTTACGGGAATTCCCAGATAATGCAGATTCTGTTCGGCACGCAGGTTTGAATACAATAAACCGGTTTCGACAGCTAAATGTTTATTTATTTTTTTCTCTACCGTCAGTCCGGCAGTTACGGGCATCTTGTACTTACCGTTAGCGGCAGGCAAAGCGGTACCCACAGCAGCTTTCACAGCCCATGTCCTCGATTTGTCCGCCACAACTGTGTGATCGTCCGGCCGGGGTCCATCAGCAGAACTTGCCAAAGCCCCACCTTCTCCACCAGCTTGCCAATAACTTTTGTCCGGATGATTATTTTGTCTCCTGCGTGTAGTCGTAGAAGAGAAACTGAATGACATGGAGACTGTAACCGATACCGAATCATCTTCCTCTCCCGATGATTGTGCCAAAACACCGGAACGCTTGGGAGCCGGTTTACCCAAAACCGGTTCGGAGCGCATAGGGGTAAAATCCTGTTTCACCACGTCTCCATCCAGATGTGTTGTATTTCCGCTGACAACCGCCACTTGGGTAAAAGCTTCTTCTATCTCCGCTTTCGGAGAGAAGAACCAGAAAGCAGCCGACGAAGCAGCCAATACCAGCAGTACGGAAGCTGCTGCCGCTACACGAAAGAAAACTACTTTCCGGTGATGGCTGCGCACCATCATCTCAGAATTCAGTTCTTCCCAGAAACCGTCCCGTACGGTCATTTCGGCATTTCCCAGACGGGAACGGAACAGATCGGTTATTTCATCATTTTCTTTCTTCATGGTTTCTATATTCTTTAATCCTTTTTACTAATAAAAACTTGGCCCGGTGCAACTGCGAAGTGGATGAATGCTCTTTGATACCCAGCATATCGGCTATCTCTTTGTGCGACTTCTCTTCAAACACATAAAGGTTGAAAACCGTCCGGCACCCATCGGGCAGTTCTGCGACAAACTTCATCAACTGTTCTTCGGAAATTCGCCCTGCCTCCCTCCTTCCGGAAGGTCGGGGATGTCAGGTAACTGTTCCTCGTGTACCTCCAACTGACTAACCCGCTTTTGCCTTCGCAGGTAATCCAGTGCCTGAGTCACCATCACCCGGGTAACCCACGTTCCGAGCGAAGCCTCGCCACGAAACGAAAAGTTGGTGAATATTTTGATGAAACCGTCATGCAGTACATCGTGCGCCGCTTCCATATCGCCCGTATAGCGGAAACATACCGCCAGCATTTGCCTCGAGTATAGGGTATAAAGTTCCTTCCGAGCCGAATCCTTTCCTGCCCGACAGCCCTTTATCAGTTCTATCTCGTTTTCCAATGTCAATTGCCTTTTTAAAATCGAACGTATGTCTGCGTCGTTTGTCTATTAGACGCAAGGATGCAGCGAATGCTGCAAACGAAAATGAAAAAAGAAGTTAAAATAATCGTTTTAACGATCAAGGTCCTCAAACGATCAACCGTGAACGATGAATGTGATCTGCGATGAAGTGTTTTTTTCAAACAATAAACGATGAACAACTTGCAGCCTCAACGCACAAATTGTCCACCGTTCATCATTACTTGTTAAAGATCATTCATCGTTTGGAAATCAGCATGCCTTGAAACTCATATCGAGTCCTTTCACCGAATGGGTAAGGGCACCAACTGAAATAAAGTCTACACCACACTCGGCATAGTCGCGAAGCGTATCGAACGTGATGCCGCCCGACGATTCGGTTTCATACTTTCCGCCGATCATCTCAACAGCCTTCTTTGTATTTTCGGGAGTAAAGTTATCGAGCATGATGCGGTCTACTCCGCCGATGCTCAATACTTGCCGGAGTTCATCGAAGTTGCGCACCTCGATTTCGATCTTGAGATCTTTTCCTTTCTCCTTGCAATACTCCTTGGCACGGTTGATAGCTTTGTCAATGCCACCGGCAAAGTCCACATGATTGTCTTTCAGGAGAATCATATCGAAAAGTCCGATACGGTGATTCACGCCGCCGCCAATCTTTACCGCCGCTTTTTCAAGCATACGGAGTCCGGGAGTAGTCTTGCGGGTATCCAGCACACGTGTTTTCGTGCCTTCCAACTGCTTCACGTATTTGCGTGTCATAGTGGCAATACCGCTCATGCGCTGCATCACGTTCAGCATCAGACGTTCTGTCTGGAGCAGAGACTGAATCTTACCTTCCACAATCATTGCCACATCACCCGGTTTCACTTCGGCACCATCGTTAATAAATACCTCGACTTTCATCGTCGGGTCGAAACGGTGGAATATTTCTTTGGCAATTTCGATGCCGGCCAACACGCCTGCTTCTTTGATTAAAAGTTTCGATTTTCCCATTGCAGTGGCGGGAATACAGGAAAGTGTTGTGTGGTCGCCATCACCTATGTCTTCGGCAAAGGCCAGATCGATCAGTCTGTCTATTAACTCATTCATTGGTTTTATCTATTCTTATTTGATTTATTAAATATTTGTTCTGTACTCTGCGGAAGAAGCAGTTTATCCGGAAATTGCCGTTGGCAGTGGTCAGGGTACCGATAATAAAACTCGATTCATCCCGCTTACCTTCATGGTTTACATTAAAACCACTAACCTTATTGCTACTGAAAAAAGCGGCAAGTGTTCCTTCAGCTGCCTGCCTGTCTACACTCTCCGAGCGATTCTGAATCACCAGATTCACTTTCTCTCCCAAATACCTGTTCAGCTCTTGGGAGTTTCCTTTCTTAAACGCAACGACCACGCCCACCGGTATGTCCTGTGCGAAGAGCGAAGTTACAGCGAATACGAGTCCGGCCATCCATAAAAGTACCCGTTTTTTCATAATCACAAGTATTATCGATACGCAAAGGTAAGTATTTAATGCTAAAAACAATATTTTTTTCTTATTTTTGTGCAATAAACAAGAGTTTGCACTTGAATGAAAACAACCCTTATCGTCGTAGGACGGACTGTAGAGCAGCATTATATCACTGCAATCAACGATTACATAGAGCGTACCAAACACTTCATTTCTTTCGATATGGAGGTGATTCCAGAATTGAAAAATACGAAAAGCCTGACACCCGAGCAACAGAAAGAGAAGGAAGGCGAACTGATAGCCAAAGCCCTTCAGCCGGGAGACGTGGTTGTGTTGCTGGACGAACACGGAAAAGAGATGCGGTCGGTGGAGTTTGCCCGCTGGATGGAGAAAAAGTTGGTAAACGTCAACAAACGCCTGGTATTTATTATAGGAGGACCTTATGGCTTTTCACAAAAGGTATATGACGCGGCACACGAAAAGATATCCATGTCGAAAATGACTTTTTCGCACCAGATGATCCGCCTGATCTTTGTAGAACAGATATACAGGGCCATGACCATACTGAACGGCGGACCCTATCACCATGAATAGGGTCATCCCCTATTCATGATTCATCAACCGGTGGGTTGCCATCTCTTCGTATTTCGTCCCCGGACGACCGTAATTGGCATACGGATAAATCGAAATGCCGCCACGAGGGGTGAAGATGCCGGTCACTTCAATGTATTTAGGATCCATCAGGCGGATCAGATCTTTCATGATTATGTTTACGCAGTCTTCGTGAAAGGCACCGTGATTGCGGAAACTGAACAAATAAAGTTTGAGGCTCTTACTCTCCACCATCTTCACATCGGGCAGGTAGCTGATACGTATTTCCGCAAAATCCGGCTGTCCGGTTATGGGGCATAGGCTGGTAAACTCCGGACAGTTGAAACGTACCCAGTAATCATTCTCAGGATGTTTGTTATCGAAGGCTTCCAATACCTCGGGAGCATAATCCTGCTTATATTCGGTCTTTCTTCCCAACAAAGAAAGCTGCTCTTTCAATTCGGTCATAATCTATTAATAATTAACGGTTTCTTTTACTTAAATACTCTTCCAGTCCCTGCTTGCGTAACTTACATGCCGGACAATGTCCGCATCCGTCGGCGGGAATCCCGTTGTAACAGGTCAGTGTCTCGTTCCGCACAAGATCGAACACACCGAGTTCGTCCGCCAGCGCCCAGGTTTCGGCTTTATCGATCCACATCAACGGAGTGTGAATGACGAACTGTTCATCCATCGCCAGGTTCAAGGTGACATTCAGCGACTTGATGAACGAATCCCGGCAATCGGGATAACCGCTATAATCGGTCTGTGAAACTCCCGTAACCAGATGGAAAGCTCCCTGCTCACGGGCAAAGACAGCGGCAATGCTCAGGAAAAACAGGTTGCGTCCCGGCACAAAAGTATTCGGAAATGAATCTTTGGGCTTGTCTTCGTCCATCGAGATACTGGTATCTGTCAATGAATTGCTGCCAAGGCTTCCGATAAAAGAGGTATCCATTACATGAAATTCCACTCCTGCCCTTTCGGCTATTCCCCGGGCCAACTCCACTTCGTGTGCATGCTTCTGCCCGTACAGGAAACTGAGCGCATATACTTTCTTAAAGTGTTTCTTCGCCCAGAAGAGACACGTTGTCGAATCCTGTCCACCACTGAACAGGACTACTGCTGAATCATTTTTCATCATTTATATTCTTGAAAATGTTGTTTTTAAATTCTCCTATCAGATATCCTTTACCTTCAGTACATTGTAGGAGATGTCCGTATCGTAGACATCGCTTCCGTCAATTCGCTTAACGGCTTTCACGACACGGATGGTAATCGGAAGAATAATCACTTCGTAGAGAGACTTCAGTACGATTTGAGTACCCATCATCACCAGCAGTTCCGGCCAGGCAATCAGCCCTCCGAATGCTATGGGGAAGAAAATCAGTGAGTCGGCAGTTTCTCCCACCACCGTCGACCAAATGGCACGGGCGGAAAAGTTACGTCCGCCACTGGCCACTTTCATTTTACTCATGACGTAGGCATTGAGGAACGAACCGACCAGAAAAGCCAGCAGACTGGCTACTACGATACGGGGGGCCATGCCGAATACAAAATCAAAATGCTGTTCGCCTTCCCAGAAAGGGGCCGCCGGCAATGCCACGGCAATCAGTCCGAGGGCTACTACAAAGAAGTTCATGGCAAAGCCACTCCAGATAATCAAACGGGCTTTTTTGAACCCCCATACTTCGGCTATACAGTCGTTGATAATGTAAGAGATGGGAAATACCAATAATCCGGCAGTAACAGTGATACTGCCTACCTGAATAACTTTGGTTTCAAGAAGATTGGCTGCAATCAGGCAAACATTGAACAGAATGCCGAGCAACATGAAGGGTACGGATACTTTTCTTTCATAATTCCTGTTTTTACGTGGTGTTCTAGAATACACGACCGTTATTCACGGCATCATACGTTTTCGGGCGGCAAAGGTAACAATTCTTTTTTAATCGACAAAATAACAATATATGTAACGGGGCATTACATATATTGTTATCGGAATAACATATAATGTAATGCCCCGTCAGAATAGGACATCATACAATGATCACTTAACGTGCCTAAACCGTTATCCTTTACGAGAAATCTTTCAAATCCTGCTGCAATCTTTTACGGATCAGGAACAGACGGCTCTTGATAGTCCCTACCGGTAAATCCATCTTCTCGGCTATCTCACGATACTTGAACCCGGCCACGAACATCATAAAAGGCTTCTTCAGGTCTTCGGGAACGGCATTGATCACTTTGTAGAGCTCCTTCAGGTCGTAGATCGTCTCAAACCGGTTCCCCTCCTCGCCTTCCGTCATGGTTTGCGCATAGAGATTATAAGTAGAGTCGGTCATGTCTACTTCGCGCAATGACTTACGGTAATTATTGATAAAGATATTGCGCATGATGGTGTACATCCATCCCTTGAAATTCTGGGTATGCACAAATTTCTCTTTGTTGTCCAATGCCTTCAACAGACAATCCTGTACCAGATCATTGGCCGACTCCCTGTCGGCAGTCAATTTATACGCAAAATGCTCCAGTTCGGGCTGCATAGCCACTATCTTATGGGTAATATTCATCTTTTCCATTGCTCTTTTTCCTTTCTAATTATCGAATATGCAAAGATTCGCATTTTAAACGGTCTATGCTATAGCAATTCTTCCGCATAATTTGGCGATTTTTCCCTCGCCCCCTCAACCATTTCCCATTTAAGTTGTTCAATAGGGCAATTCACCTAAAACTTAACTTATAATGAAAACATTTTTTAGATCTGTAGCTATGCTACTCGGACTTGGACTCTTGCCTGTAGCGGCACATGCCCAGAAAAAAGTAATCATCGAAGATGAAGAACCGAACTCCGTGATGTTTGTATCGACAAACAAAGCCGGAGACGAGATTATCCGGATAATGAACGAAACACGCCTCCCGCGTTTCCACGAACCGAAGGCTCCACGCTTTGTACTGACCGACCGACAAGGAAAATTCGCACTGGGTATTGGTGGATATGTCCGGGCAACTGCCGAATATGACTTCGGAGGTATTGTGGAAGGATGTGGATTTCTATCCGGCACTGATCCCCAACAAGGTTCTGCCGACCGTGCCCGCAACCAGTTCCAGATGGATATCAGCACTTCCACCCTCTTCC
>ENA-OQJF01000235-OQJF01000235.1-human-gut-metagenome-genome-assembly--contig:-NODE-235-length-14975-cov-2.964709_pt1 | contig 14975 bp, 12 predicted proteins | sample MGYA00242595_ERZ504761 | MGnify/ENA primary metagenome ERZ504761 (study PRJEB26092, sample SAMD00036367) | human gut metagenome | host: Homo sapiens | study: EMG produced TPA metagenomics assembly of...
TGACAAATGGAGTTATGGTAACCTGAAAAAGAAATCCGGACTGAAGGACAAGGATTTGGGGGCAGCTCTGGGTTGGTTGGCCAGAGAAGATAAGATTGAGTTTGAACAGGAAGAGGAAGAACTCTATGTTTACCTTTGTGTAAATGTTTATATTGGGTAGATGATGCTGCTTATTATGACAAAGAAATCCCCGGAACAGTCCATTTGAAGTGTACCCCAAAAGTCAGATACGAATATTGGGGGACACATCAATTGCCGGCATTACATTCCGGGGATTATTTTTTATTTCTCTTCTTTTTCGCTGCAAAGTTCTGTTCTATCAGGAAAGAGGCCACTAATCCTGCTCCTCCGAAAAGAAGGGTACACGAACCGTAGATGACCCCAACCATCTCGCGGGTATACCCTCTGTCGAGTCTGTCGAGATCGTAGGGAGAAAAACTGACATAGCTCAAAATAAATCCGACCAGTAGCCCTAAGCCTACTCCCAGCAATAAGCAACCGCCTTTCAGGGCTCCGAATGATAGTTGGGGACGATTAAAGTCGGGCAGACAGATTTTTCCGTTTAGCTCAAGATCGGTTTGAGACATTTTCTCTCCTAACTTTTCAATAAGCGTGATGCGTTCGCGTCTGCACGCAAAGAGTTCGAACAATTTGTAAATACCTAAAGTAATGATGCCTACAATTAAAGGGGCTGTAATAAAATCCATCATGATCGTATGTTTTTAAGTGAATAATTTCGTTCTTTGCACTGTTTGACGCAGCAGGCTGCGGAAAGGTTACAAAGAAAAAAATATTTTTGGGTTGTAACCTTTCAGATTTGTCAGCGTCTAACCGGATATCATGGTACAGAACGACGAAACACAATATATAGCACGGATACTGGATGGAGATACAGAATGTTTTTCTGCATTTCTCGATCGTTACAGCCGTCCGCTTTATGTGCTGATTGTACAAATAGTCGGTTGTTCCGAAGATGCGGAAGAGTTGGTCCGAGGATGTATTCCTGAAAGCTTTCCGGTGTCTGGGTAGTTATAGAGGGGAGTGCCGTTTCTCTACCTGGCTTTATCGGATTGCTTATACCACGGCCGTATCTGCCACACGCAAGAAAAAGCAGGAGTTCCTTTATATAGAAGAGAACACAATCAACAACGTGCCCGATGAAAAAGCTGACGATATACTTTATCCTACTGATGATGAAGAGCGGACAGCGAGGTTGATTCAGGCTATCGATTTACTGAATGTCGAGGAAAAAGCCTTGATTACACTTTTCTATTATGAAGAAAAGTCGATAGAAGAGATAGGAGAGGTGCTGAAACTTTCGCCGGGAAATGTGAAGGTAAAGTTGCATCGTACCCGCAAAAAGATTTATGTATTGATGAACGGAAAGGAGTGATGATGGAAACAAATAAGAAGCATACGGAAAATGCGTTGAAACAGGCCCTCCAAAGGAGGCAGCCCGGCAGATTGCCGTCCAATTTTAATTATCGGATGATGGAGCAGATCCGTCTGGAAGCGGAAAAACAACAGAAGCGGAAGGAGAGGGTCATGCTGTGCGGCATGATTGCGGGTATATTGCTATTGTTGGGAGTGGGAGTATATACGCTTGTTTTCAAATTGGAATTCAATTTCAAGGAGTACTTGTCCGGTATGGATTTTTCTCATGCTGATTCTTCCCTGTTGGCTTTCTATAGCTATATTGCAACGTTGGTCCTGTTGTTGCTCGGATTGGATTACTGGCTTCGTAAGAAGAAGTTTCATTCCTGAACAGTCTTTGGGGGCACTCTGTGGTGAAATCCTTTCTTTTTCTGCGAATAATTTTCTTCCTTTGCAGAATAATTTATCTTTAACACACTATGAGAAGTTTTGCCTCTGATAATAATTCGGGTGTGCATCCTGCCATTATGGAAGCCCTGACACGGGCTAACCGGGATCATGCCTTGGGCTATGGCGACGATTTGTGGACAGAAGAAGCTGTCCGGAAAATTAAAGAAACGTTTGTAGCCGATTGTGAGCCACTGTTTGTTTTCAATGGAACAGGCAGCAATGTCATTGCCCTGCAATTGATGACTCGTCCTTACAACTCTATCCTTTGTGCCGAAACTGCGCACATTTATGTGGATGAATGTGGCTCTCCGGTGAAGATGACCGGTTGTCAGATCCGTCCTATCGCCACTCCCGACGGAAAACTGACTCCGCAACTGATCACACCCTATCTGCATGGCTTTGCCGACCAGCATCATTCCCAGCCGGGGGCCATTTATCTTTCGGAATGTACGGAACTGGGTACTATTTATACACCCGACGAATTGAAAGCCATCACTTCGTTGGCACATCAATACGGTATGCGGGTACATATGGACGGTGCGCGGATCGCCAATGCTTGTGCTTCGCTGGGGCTTTCATTGCGAGCGCTGACTGTGGATTGTGGTATCGATGTGCTTAGTTTCGGTGGAACCAAGAACGGGCTGATGATGGGAGAGTGTGTGATCGTATTCGATGATTCGTTGAAGTCGGAAGCGCGTTTCATACGCAAGCAATCGGCTCAGTTGGCATCCAAAATGCGTTATCTATCCTGTCAGTTCACTGCCTATCTGACAGACGAACTGTGGCTGAAAAACGCAACCCATGCCAATGCTATGGCAAAGCGTCTTGCCGATGCTCTGGAACAGGTTCCCGGCGTACGTTTCACTCAGAGGGTGGAAAGCAACCAGTTGTTCCTGACTATGCCCCGTGCCGAAAACAGATCGCATGCTGCAAACTTATTTCTTCTATTTCTGGAATGAGGAAGCCGACGAAATACGTCTGGTCACTTCATTTGATACAACGGAAGAAGATATCGATACGTTTATCCGTATACTGAAAAAATAGTTTTATATCCAATAGGGGCAGATGCTCATCACAGGGTAACACAGAGTCTCACAGAGGGAAAAATAATAGTAATTAAAACTCTGTGGGACTCTGTGTTACTCCGTGGTGAACAATCTTTTTTATTCCTTCCTTATCTTAGATTCTTTCAGGAACAGTTCGATATTATACATCGGGAAGTTCTCGTCCAGCAATTTGCCGTCCCGATTCAACAATACGTAACGGGGAATGCCATTGAAATGGAATAGTTCCCTCAGATAGTTATAGTCGCTTTGTGGAAGGCGGAAGATGGTTTCCTCTTTCAGATGCTTTTCCACATAGTTTTCGTAAGCTTTTTCAGGTGAGTCCTGATTACTGGTGACAAAGATAAACTTGATATCGGGACTGTTGCGGTACTCTTTTCTCAAATCAGCATGTTGTTCGATGCTGGCACGGCAAGGACCGCAAGATGTTGCCCAAAAGTCGATAATCACAAATTTTCCTAGATAAGGTGCTGTCAGTTTACGGATAATGTCCGTACCTTTTCCTGCCGGAAGTTCTTGTGGCTTGTTCCCCTGTACGGGATAAACCTGACGGTACATACGTTCGGCTTCTGCTACCAGGAATGGGTCGTGCAGATATCCCTTCAGTGTGTCCAGCAGGGCAAAAGCCTTCTTCTCGTTCTCAAGTGTTTTGGCCAGGAACGGATAGGAACGTGTCAGGATAAGTTCGCCGACTACCGGGAAGGGCATTCCTGTTGTGTCCTGCAATATCTCCTTTTTTTTCCGCCAGCTTTCTGCATATTTCTCCATCCGATCGTCCGTCCCATTCTTTATTTGCCAGCTTGCCGGGAGAAAAGGGTTCATAAATTCAATGCGGTTGATAAAGGTGGAGAAGTTGTTGCAACCGATGCTGCGGACATCATTCAACGGCATTGCTTTCAGGAAGTCATAATAGTCCGGGGTTTCCTTTATTTTCAATATCGTGTTGGTCGTATCTTTACGGGCATCCATGTCTCTCATCAGGATAAACTCCAAGAGCCAGGCGCCGTAATTTATCATCACATCGTTCTTCAGCATTTGCATCGCTTCGGGTTGTAGTGTTTTCGATTGCTCCAGCGAGTCGACCCGATGCATCCACAACTTGTACATCGGTTCCTGCTGTGTTTTGAATTCAGAGGGTATCAGCGTTTTGCATGCATTCTGTATGATGTGATAGTCTTTTGAGAACAGCGGTTCACAAGGCATCAGTTCCTGATTTATGCTGCTTGAAGGTCCCATGTACAGAGTTTCTGTCAACATAGGTTTCAGTCTCCTCTGGCGTAGATAGTCCAGATGGTCTTCCCAATTGATATAAAGCATCAGTGTCTCGCCCGGCCTGATATAGAACGTCATCCAGTTGTTGCCCATAGAGAGGTGATGTACTCCGGGATAATTGACGACGAAGTCCGATTCAAAGCGTCCGTCCGGATGGATGGTGACTACGGCGGGAGTGCCTTCATTAGTTATGTGATTGTCCGTATAAATCAGTACGGTAGTGAATCCCAGTTTGGGACTGTAGCCATCCAGGAATCCGCGTATGTGAACCGTGTCTTTCCGGAAGAAGGCTGTTTGTGGGGCTGTGGCTGCTGTTGTTGCCGCATAATTTCTTTGTGGACGCCCGGCACGGATATACTTATTGGCTTTTCCCCGTTTTTTCCGATACATAGGTTGCCGTCTTTTTCCTGTGTTATTTCAAGCAGGCACTGTTCGCCTGTTTCGTCTTTTAAGTTCAGTTTGAATTTTTTTCCCTGTTTCCGGCAAAGATCATATTTCCAGAAACGGTTGTCCATAATGGCCAGTGAATCATAAATTCCGATGTCCCATCCGTTTTGGGCATCGGCTTGCTGCCAGTTGCCGTGAATCTTGCGGAGGGAGGCCTGTTCTTTGGTTTCCTGAGGTTTCACCAGCAAGATGCCGTAAGTATTGGTTTCCGAATTCAGGTTGTCGTCTATCCAGTCTATCCGGGTAGTGCCTTCGGGCAAGGGAGGATAGGTGATGACACAATCGTCCTCTATGATACCGGAGGCGGGAGTCGTCACCTGTTCGCCAAATTTACGTCCCTCTATGCGCAGGGGATACAGTTGCTTTTTGCTTTCGGGAGCGTAAATGTAAGTCAGGCTGTCCAGACTGGTCCACCATTGCGGGCGGAACACAGTCCGTATCGTCAGTCGGGTTTCTGTTGGCGAGAGTTCTATTTTCGAGATGGTGTGTATACTTCCCTGACGTGTTTCGAAAGGGGGATTTTCAATCACTGTCTGTGCTGTGATGTAGCTGCTTCCCAAAAGTAGCAGTAAGAAGACTAGTTTGCTTTTCATATACGTATCGTTAAAGTTGAGACTGTAAAGATAAAGATTTGTCGGTAAAAACCTTACGGAACGTTACTTTATCTTTGTCCGGAAGATAGATTCTTGTACTTGGGAAGGCGGGGAATACCAGTTGTGCAACTGGTGCATGACGAGTTGTGCAACTGGTAGTGCCCGAGTTGCACAACTCGTATGCTGCCGGATGGGTAACTCGTCGTACTGATGTTCCGAAGGAGTGGAACTTGCTTTGGCAAGAAGGCATAATAAAGGTCCGGACCTTCGCGAGGGGCGGACCTCAGGTTATACAAACCACGCTCTCCTTGGGGGGGAGACGGGTCATTTACTGAAAACAATCGGATCGATTGTCTACCTTAAATACCTATTATGATAGCTTTCTTAACTAACCTTTATCTTATTGTAATGCTAAGTGGGGCTGTCTTTAATATCCGGTGTAGTGCAGGCCGGCATCACGGAAGCATTGTTTAAGGTTGGGGGAATGTGTTAAGCTGTATGATACAAATAAAGCGGATTTAATTTACTTAAGGAATAGCAGGGAGCTTTTATTAGTTGACATTATAGGTTATTTACAAGTTTTTGGGATTGAGCCATACGGTCTCATACCTTGGATTTTGAACATTTTCTGTTTATTAAGTGTTAAATGGAGGCAATAAAAGATAAAAGAGAATGTAATATGATTGTAACAAGGCGGGATGAAACTACTTTTGCAAATTGAGTTTTCTAAAGAGGGAACAATATATGAGACCTAAACACAAAAACTGGCTATTACTGGGATGCTTCTCCATCGTGTGGACTGCATCTTTGGCACAAGGAGAGAATCACAACGACAGCCTCTCACCGATTACGCATATTCCTGTGATAGAGGACTCTGCTTCTGTATCCGTCACTGCTGATTCTGTCGCGGTGAAACGTAGTTTCTTCAAGAAATTCCTGGACTACTTCAATGATGCCAACAAGGAGAAGAAGAACAAAAAGTTTGACTTCAGTGTGATCGGTGGCCCGCATTATTCCAGTGACACCAAACTCGGACTGGGCTTGGTAGCCGCCGGACTATACCGTACCGACCGTGCCGATACACTGCTTCCTCTCTCTACTGTTTCGCTGTATGGCGATGTGTCCACTGTCGGGTTCTATCTGCTCGGTGTACGCGGAAGTCATATATTTCCGAAAGACAAGTACCGGCTCAATTATAACCTTTATTTCTATTCTTTCCCCAGTTTGTATTGGGGCGTCGGCTACCGGAATGCGGTGAATGACGAGAATGAAAGCAGTTACAAGCGCTTTCAGGCACAGGTAAAGGTTGACTTTATGTTCCGGATGGCAAAAAACTTCTATCTGGGGCCTATGGCAAGTTTCGACTATATCGATGGGAGGAATTTTGAGAAACCCGAGCTTTGGCAAGGGATGGATGCCCGCACCTCCAATGTCAGTGCGGGACTTTCTCTGGTGTACGACTCGAGAGATTTCCTGACGAATGCCTATAAAGGATATTACCTGCGCATAGACCAGCGTTTCAGTCCGGCATTTCTGGGGAATGACTACGCTTTCAGTAGCACGGAACTGACCACCAGTTACTATCGCCGGGTGTGGAAAGGCGGAATACTTGCCGGACAATTCCATACCCTGCTGACCTACGGCAATCCGCCTTGGGGGCTGATGGCTACCTTGGGAAGTTCGTACTCCATGCGTGGCTATTATGATGGCCGGTACCGCGATAAGAATGTGGTGGATATGCAGGTGGAACTCCGCCAGCACGTATGGAAACGGAACGGAGTAGCCGTCTGGGTGGGAGCCGGAAATGTTTTCCCCGACTTTTCCTCATTCAAAGTGAAACATATACTTCCCAACTATGGCTTTGGCTATCGGTGGGAGTTTAAGAAGAGAGTAAATGTACGATTGGATTTAGGGTTTGGAAAAGGCCAGACCGGATTTATATTTAATATCAATGAAGCTTTTTAATAGTATAAAAAAATGGTTCGGTAATCAGGAGAATTTGTTCTACCTGTTCCTGTTTGTGCTGATAGTGCCCAACGTTGTATTGTGTTTCACCGAACCTTTGCCGCTTGTAGCCAAGATTGCCAATGTCCTGTTGCCATTGGGGTGTTATTATCTGATTATGACCCTTTCCAGGAATTGCGGAAAGATGCTCTGGATTTTATTCCTTTTCGTATTCTTCGGGGCCTTTCAGATCGTGTTGCTCTATCTGTTCGGGCAGTCCATCATTGCGGTGGATATGTTCCTGAACCTGGCGACTACCAATTCTTCCGAAGCCATGGAGTTGCTCGACAACCTGTTGCCGGCTTTGATTACGATTGTGATCCTGTACATCCCGGCCCTGATACTGGGGATGATCTCCATTGTCCGTAAGCGTACGCTTTCTGTCCGCTTTATCCGCAGGGAACGGAGACGTGCGTGGGTTGTGCTGGGTGCAGGTCTGGTATCGTTGGGAGCGGCCTTCCTGTTGGATAAGAAGTACGAGATGACTTCCGATTTATATCCGGTCAATGTGTGCTATAACGTAGTGCTTGCCGTGGAGCGGAATGCCCGGACTCTCGATTATGAAGAGACTTCGAAGGATTTCACTTTCAATGCCGCCGCCACGCATCCGGCAGAAGACCGGGAAATTTACGTACTGGTAGTGGGAGAGACTTCCCGTGCGCTCAATTGGTCGTTGTACGGTTATGATCGTGAGACAAATCCCAAATTGTCGGAGGTATCCGGCCTGACGGCTTTTACGAATGTGCTGACCCAATCGAATACAACTCATAAGAGTGTTCCGATGCTCATGTCTGCCGTTTCGGCAGAGAATTTCGATTCCATCTATCATCAGAAAGGAATTATTACCGCTTTCAAAGAAGCAGGTTTCAAGACAGCTTTCTTCTCCAATCAGCGTTACAACAACTCTTTTATCGACTTCTTTGGAAAAGAAGCCGATCACTGTGACTTCATCAAGGAAGATTCGTTGACTGCCGGTCAGAATCTTTCGGATGATTATCTGCTGGCATTGGTGCAAGAGGAACTTGCGAAAGGAAACCGCAAACAGTTTATCGTGTTGCACACCTACGGGTCACACTTCAACTATCGGGAACGTTATCCTGCCGAAGCTGCCTTTTTCCAACCCGACAGTCCTGCCGATGCCGAATTTAAGTATCGGGATAATCTGATTAATGCCTATGACAATTCCATCCGTTATACCGACGATTTCCTGTCAAGACTGATCGGCCTGCTGCAGCAACAGGATGCCGGGTCGGCTATGCTCTATACTTCGGATCATGGAGAAGATATTTTTGACGACCATCGTCATCTCTTCCTGCATGCGTCTCCCGTGCCTTCCTACTATCAGTTGCATGTACCGTTCATTGTCTGGACTTCGGACACCTATCGGGAGAAGTATCCTGAGCATATGGACGCTTTACAGAAGAATCGTCACAAATCTGTTGCTTCGAACCGGGTGGTGTTCCATTCGGTACTCGATCTGGCCGGGGTGACCACCACCTATGTAAACGATTCATTATCGGTGGCCAGTCCGTCCTATACAGAGTTCCCCCGTTTTTACCTGAACGACCACAACGAGCCGCGTTCGTACGATGACATCGGGTTACGTAAAGAGGACTTTGAGATGTTCGGAAAGATGGGGATACGTTGAAAATGCCGGGCTAACGTGCAATCCGGCAAGGAGCAGGATTCACTACAGGTTTGATTTCGGGAGATACCTTGGGATAGATAAGTGTCAGCATCTCGAAACTTTGCTTCCTTTCGGTACTTTTGTTGTGTTTTGTGTTGAAAGTAGGAGAATAATATCTATATTTACTGTCGATTCATCACAACATGCAATTATGACAATCCAACTACTATTGGTGACGGGAGTAACAGACTGTCTGTGGCTTTATGTATTATCCCTGCTTTTGTTTCTGACCGTTTGCTTCCTGCTCTATCAGAACTTCCTGCTTCGTAAGTCGGCTTCGGCTGATGACGACTATCGTCGTTTCCTGTTTGATATTTTAGATAATCTCCCGTTTCCTATCATGGTGAAAGATATTCAGGAACAATTCAAGTATACCTACTGGAATAAAGAATCCGAGTTACAGTCGGGCATCAGCCGCAAAGATGCCGTCGGCTTCTCCGATGTCGATATCTTTGGTGAAGAAAGGGGGAAGCAGTACCGGAAGATAGATGAGGATCTTGTCAGGGCCGGAATACCTTATAAGGCGGAAGAGAGGTATGTCACTGCTGACGGAAAAGTGCACGATACACTTGTGATGAAGTCGATCATATCTTCGGGTAAATTGGGTAAATGGCTGTTGGTGGCCCGTTGGGAAATCACCCAGCTGAAAATGTACGAAAGAGAACTGCTGGCTGCCAAAGAGCAGTTGGAAGGAGCCGTATGTAAGCAAAAACTGGCTTTGAGAAGCATTGATTTCGGATTGATTTATATCGACCGGAACTATCTGGTGCAATGGGAAGAGACCGGTAATATTAAAAATCTGGTTTCCGGACGCCATTATACTCCCGGCACTGTTTGCTACCGGACTACGGGGCAGGGAACCCAACCGTGCGGAAAATGTGCTTTTCGGGAGGCTATCGGTACCGGTAAGATCGTGAGACACATCACCCATGTGGATCATGTGGACTTTGAGATCACCGCCACCCCCGTTTATGATGATACGGGAAACGAAATTATCGGCGGACTGCTACGCTTTGAAGATATTACTGAGAAACTGAAAGTAGAACGTATGTTGCAGGAAGCCAAAGAGAAGGCCGAAGAGTCCAATCGGCTGAAGTCGGCGTTCCTTGCCAATATGAGCCATGAAATACGTACGCCGCTCAATGCCATCATCGGTTTCTCCGATCTGATTTGCCAGACGGACGATGTTGAAGAGAAGGAGGAGTATATCCGGATTGTCACTTCGAACAATGAGCTTTTACTGCAATTGATAGATGATATTCTCGACCTGTCGAAAATAGAAGCGGGGACAATGGATTTCTCTTATGCCCCGACGGATATCAATGAACTGATGGAAGACATCTGTTTACAGATGCAGCAGAAGAATCAACGCCCGGAGGTGCAGATCATGTTTACTGAAAAAGAACCCGGTTGCGTAATTAATACCGACCGTTTGCGCTTGTCACAGGTCATCATGAATTTGATGAACAATGCAATGAAGTTCACTTCCGAAGGTTCCATTACTTTGGGCTATCGGCTGACCAGGCAAAAGGACGAACTTTATTTCTTTGTAAAGGATACAGGTATCGGCATCCCTGCCGATCAGGCGGGAAAGGTTTTCGAGCGTTTTGTCAAACTGAATACTTTTGTCAAAGGTACCGGACTGGGACTTGCCATCTGCCGGGTGATTATCGAACGGTTAGGAGGAACGATCGGAGTGGAGACTCGGGAAGGAAAGGGTTCCTGCTTCTGGTTCCGTCTTCCTGTCAGAGAGGATATGCTGCTCGAAAGCCCTGTCCGTTGAATTTGATTCACCACTCTCTTGAAGTATTTGCCGGATGGACCTGAAGGTCTGTTTTGATCTGGCCTGGTATTGTTGTCAAGGATATGTTCTTGTTTTGTGAGGAGTATAGCCGGGCTATGTGACGAATACAAACGGTGGAACAGACCGAAAGGAAACTCAAGGCGGACCGATAAAGCTCCAATGAAATTTTATTCGGGTAAAATCTAAATAGGCTCTTAATTTGTGCTAAAACTTGAATCTAAAACTCAGGTTGGCGTGTTGTTTGTATACACTTAATATAGAGGTTTAAATATATAAAAACATGGCTTATATAGATTATTACAAGATTCTCGGAGTTGACAAAAATGCTTCTCAGGATGATATTAAAAAGGCTTTCCGTAAATTGGCCCGTAAATATCATCCGGACCTGAATCCTAATGACCCAAGCGCTAAGGATAAGTTTCAGGAGATTAATGAAGCTAACGAAGTATTGAGCGATCCGGAGAAAAGGAAAAAGTACGACGAATACGGCGAACATTGGAAACATGCGGACGAATTCGAAGCGCAGAAGAAGGCGCGGCAGCATGCCGGTGGAGGCGGAGGAGGATTCTCCGGCTTTGGCGGAGACGGCGGTTCCTATTGGTACTCGTCCGATGGAGAGGGGTTCTCGGGTGGTGATGCCGGAGGATTCTCGGACTTCTTTGAATCTATGTTCGGACATAGAGGAGGAGGCGGACGAGGCAATGCAGGCTTCCGAGGACAAGATTTTAATGCAGAATTGCACCTGTCTCTTCGCGATGCGGCCCGAACCCATAAACAGGTGTTGAATGTGAATGGCAAACAGGTTCGTATTACGATACCGGCCGGTGTAGCCGACGGACAGGTGATTAAGTTGAAGGGATACGGAGGCGAAGGCATCAACGGTGGCCCTGCAGGAGACCTGTATATCACTTTCAAGATAGCCGAAGACTCTGTATTCAAGCGTCTTGGAGACGACCTGTACGTGGATGTGGAGATGGATCTTTATACTGCCGTACTGGGTGGTGAGAAGGTGATCGATACACTGGAAGGTAAAGTGAAACTGAAGATAAAGCCCGAAACCCAGAATGGAACGAAAGTGCGCCTGAAAGGTAAAGGTTTTCCCGTTATAAAAAAGAGGACAGTTTGGCGACTTGATCATCACTTATTCAGTCAAGATACCTACCAATCTGACAGATAGGCAGAAAGAACTGTTCAGAGAGTTACAACAGAGTATGAACTAATAATGAAAGAGCACTATGCAGACCGAATTAATAATTGTCAGTGAATACTGTCACAAATGTCATATTGAGCCTTCATTTATCGACCTGTTAGAGGAAGGTGGCTTGATTGAGGTACGCACCGAGGGAGGCGAGCACTATCTGCTTGCGTCGCAACTTCCGGATGTGGAACGATACAGCCGTATGTATTATGACCTGTCCATCAATATGGAAGGTATCGATGCCATTCATCATTTGCTGGAAAGGATGGAAATCATGCGAAGGGAAATCAGTTCGCTCCGGAACCAGCTTATTGTCTTTAAGAGAGAAGGCATTATGGAGGATTGGTGAAAAGATTGTTTCATGTGTTGAAATACTGAGGTCCCGATGGTTTCGGCCGGAGCCTCTATATCATATAAACAGAGCCTTTATCAAGGGCGGACAGAGTGTCTGTTCCGGCCCTGATAAAGGCTCTGTTTTTTTATGCTTGCCTGTGCTTATTCAGCCAGGATAGTCAGTTCGGCACCCGAAGCATAGTCTTGTCCGCGTTGTTCGCTCAAGGCGGTGAAGCGGATATAACGGGCTTTCACAGGTTTATCGAACATTACTTTCTTCTCTTTCAGGTCTCTTGCGAAAGTACCTTTCAGGATAGGTTCACCCCATTCTTTACCGTCCATACTTACGTGGATGGTATAGTCTTTCACATTACCGTTGCTGCTGTCCTGACGGGGCAGGTAAGTGAAACCTTTGATTGTTTTCACTTCGCCGGCATCCAGGTCTACCCAATGCGGGTGTTTAGCCACCGTTACAGAGAACATGGTGTGCCAGATGGTATTCGGATCACCGTCTGTCAGGTTCTTGGCTTCGCCTCCGTCCGATTCTTCGCTACTTGCGTAGATTACTTCTGTCTGGATGCTTTCGATCTTGTCGAATGTCATGCTTGCCTTGATGAAAGGTGCATCTTTGAACCAGGCAGTCACCGTACCGCCATTGCGTAGTGCGATCGGTTCGGTATAAGTTTTGGATTTACTCTTATCTACTGTATAAAGGATAACGGCGTCTTTTTTCTGTGATGATACAGATACCACACCGGCACGGTTGCGGGTTATGGACAACGGCATCTCTCCGGCGGGGGCTACATTGGCTGTTACAGTCAGGTCTTTACCTGCGGGGCGGATAATGAAACCTGTGTTGTGATGGCTGGCGAAGACACGGTCTTGTTCCAACGGGCCGCCTTGACCGCAGCTGTTACCACCCAGGCCGGTTACGGCTGCATCCAGGTGAAGATAAGTATCACCGGCTTTCGGTAACTGATACGGATGTGAAGCCAGAATCAGGTCGAGTGCAGAGTAAGGCAGAGCCGAAGCCGACAAACGGTCAGTAGCTATAAACACGGCACCGTTGCCTGCATTGTTGGTCAGGGCACACCAGCGTACGTCTTCGTGATTACCCATATCTTGCGGTTTGGGGAAGTTGACGAACTCTCCGGCAACCGTATTCTTATGTTGCTCGATGAACTGTCCTACTTTACGGTCGGCGTAGTTGTCGATAGGACCGCGTCCGTAGTAAGTAAAGTTGGCATATTGCTGAGGCACACGTACCATGTATCCCAGACGAGGCAATACGAGACTCGGCTGATTGGAGGTGATGCTTGCTTCCAGTTCGATAGAACCGTCTTTGTAGACTGTCCATACCTGGTTGGTAGTAAACTTGAAGTCACTGCTGCCGAACTTCTTGTCTGTCAGTTCCTCAATCTTGTTCTTGCCCGAGCTTGTTCCACCCAGAATCTTGGCTGCATTAGGAGCCTGAGACTGTACTGTGAATGACAATACGACTGTACCATCTTCTTTGGTAGTCATATTGAACCCGGTAGCTGAATGCTTCAGGTTGTGCAAACCATTATCAAACCACTGAGAATAGAACCAGTTATCATTATTGGTGAAAGCACGGAGCGCATCCAGCTTCGGACCGTTGCCGTCAGTAATCACCTTCTCGTTTCCGTATGTCAGACTGTAGATAGTACCTGTCTTGATATCGAACTGAGCTGTGTAACCATTGCCTTTGATGGTAATGATATCGCTCGCTTTAGTCATCATCACTTCCGGTTTGTCGCCCTCGGCTGCTACGGTGGCGATAGAAGGACGTGCGGTAGCCTCTTTCACAAGTATCTGTTCTTCTGCTTGTGCGAAGTTCTTGTCAGCCCAAGGCATGTTGTCTTTCAGCAGGAATTGAATCTTCACGAAATATTCCGAATCGGCTTTCAGCTTACTGAACTGATAAGGAACAGTGATCTGTGTACGGGTACGCGGAGCTACTTCGCCTATGCTCAATAGGCCCGATTGTGCTTCTTTGCCGTTTTCGTAGAGTGACCATTTCACATCATAGTCCGAAAGGTTCTTGAAGTAATACTTGTTGAACACTTCAAACCGGCCTTTTTCTACATCGATAGCCTTCACGTCGATGTGCTGGTATACCTTTTTCACTTCATAATACTGAGGTTTCGGTTCCAGATCGCCGAATACGATACCGTTCATAACGAATTGACCGTCGTTCGGAGTATCGCCGAAATCACCGCCATAAGCCAGGTAGCGTTCACCGGTTTTCTTGTCATAGTTGTACATCGATTGGTCTACCCAGTCCCAGATTGCGCCGCCGCAGAAGAAGTTGGTCGATTCGATAGCTTCCCAGTAGTCCACCAGGTTACCGCAGGCATTACCCATAGAGTGAGCATATTCCGAAACGTGGAACGGATATTTGATGTCATAGTTGCCTTTCACAGCACCGCGCATCCAGCCGATGGAAGGATACTGGTTGGAACCCATATCGACGATATCGTTGTTACGTTCATACTGAACAGGGCGTGAGAGGTCGAATGCTTTCAGTGCATACGTAAGCTGACTAACGTAAGTTTCCGTTTCCCGGTCCGGTCTTTCGTTCGACCTAATCGACCAGATAGAACAATACGGAAGGTATTTGTTTACGGTTGGCATAGAACCTACTTTCCATCACGACGGCTACAGTGGGCTTATTTTCCTACTTCCGACCGGATGAGACGAGGGAAGCGGCTACCGTAATAATACTCGT
>ENA-OQJF01000237-OQJF01000237.1-human-gut-metagenome-genome-assembly--contig:-NODE-237-length-14835-cov-10.027128_pt1 | contig 14835 bp, 3 predicted proteins | sample MGYA00242595_ERZ504761 | MGnify/ENA primary metagenome ERZ504761 (study PRJEB26092, sample SAMD00036367) | human gut metagenome | host: Homo sapiens | study: EMG produced TPA metagenomics assembly of...
AATGTGTTTTTATTTACGTAACTGGCAGGTCACGTTTTTATTATACACATTAGGAGTTTTTATTTCTGAATACACCGCTAAAGCTTTCACGGAACCACGCGACTATCGCGTGGTTTTCTTGATACAAAAAAGCAGCGGCATCCTCTGCCGCTGCTCTCATTTCCAAAATCACGTTATTTTATGATTTTTTCTTTCTTCTGATCATAACACCTGCTGCCACCGCTAAAGCAAGCGCCGCCATTCCCAGCGTTCCCGCAAACGAATTATGATCTCCGGTCTGCACCGCTCCCGGATTCTGTGGTTTTACAGTCGGGGTCGGCTGTTCCGGTTTCACCGAATTTTGGGGTTTCACATATGTATTAACGAATTGCGGCGTCCTGCCGTCTCCGTATACCGCCTCTGCGATCAAATTGCCTTTTCCGTTGTCTGTAACCGTAATCGTTACATTGTATACGGTTTCGTCGTATGTTACATTTTTCTGCCCATCATTTTTCTCAGAAATTGTGTATTCATATACGCCCGCCCGGTCATAGATCAGCGTCTCAAACATAACCTGTCCGTCTGCGCCGTTCTTCGCTTCAAACACAACGTTTCCATCCTTGTCTTTGAGCACGAACGTAAACTGTTTGTCTTTCAGCTCCGCTCCCTTATAAGTCTTGGAAGCTCCGAGCGTTACCGACGCCGGACGAGCTTCGTAGATATTTCGGAATACGATGCCGTTCATATCTTCTCCGCTCTTCGTCTCTGCTTTCGCGCTCAATGTACCGTCGCCGTTATCTGTCACAATGACAGTCACCGTATGCTCTGCCGAATCGTATTGTACGCCTCCGGCTGTACCTTCCGCCTCGCGGATCACATAATTGTATGTGCCTGCTTCTGTGTAATGCAGAGCTCCGAAACGAACCGTTCCGTCCGCCTCATTCACTGCCGAAGCCACAACATTTCCGGACTCATCGATGAGTTCAAATGTAAATTCTCCCTCGTGCAGATCACGTCCAGTCAGCTCTTTTTTGATGCTGATATGTTCATTCACACTGTAATCTGTCGGATTTACACGGTATGTGTTTGTAAACTCAAATGCGAAATCATTCTGCCATGAGGAAACGGCGCTGATCGTTCCGTCGCCGTTGTCTGTCACGGTTACTGTAAACGTCTTTCCTTCCGCAGCCGCCAAATCGTTCGTCACGCCCGCCATGCTGCCGGACTCTGTCACTCTATAAGTATAAACTTTTGTCCGAGGCTCGCTGAATCTGTTCGCCTGACCTGCTTCTTGCGCGTTCATTGTTCCGGCTTGATCAACGACGTTTCCGCCGTCCGCCGAAGCCGCTCCTGCCGCTTCTTTGTCCTGATCTTCTCCGCTTGATCCGGCGTTCGATCCGCCGTTTGCTTCAATGTCTGTTTCATCTGTTTCCGGCGCTTTCGTTCCTTCTGTTCCGTCTCCCGCCGTTTCTTCTGACGCCGCGTTTTCTGCCGCGTCTGCCGCATCTTCTGCCGCCGTCTTATCTTCCGCTGTATCGGCTGCCGCCGGGTCTTGTCCTGCTTCCGCATTCTGATTTGTATCCGCCGGGTCTTCTCCTGCTTCCACATCCTGATTTGCATTTGTCTGCTCATCCTGACTTTCCGCTGAACCAAATACATTTTCCATCGTATAGACAAGTTTTCCGAAATCGATATTTCCTGCCGCATCGTTCGTCGTCTCTGTCACGACTTTGCCGTCTTTTACAGGCATCGGCGCAGGATTTCCAAGTTCATCTGTTCCTGTGATCGTAAATGTATACTTTCCTGCTATATCCGGCGCGTTGACGGATTCTTTCTCATATACTTTCTTTCCGTTCAGCGCGATCTCTGCATTTGCAGACTTGCCGTATACATTCTCAAACGGAAGCGAATCTTTTCCGTCAGGATATTTCACTTCGATCGCCAGCGTTCCGTCGCCGCGGTCTGTAACGATCACCTGGATCGCAAATGTCGTCGCAATACCTGTCACTCCGCCGGACGGGTTGTCTTCCGTCACCGTATAGTCATATGTGTAGACATATGCCGGAGCCTGAGACTTTTTGTCTACGGATGCGATTCCTGCTTTCACATCTGCCATTAGTCTGTCTGTATCGTAGCTTACCGGAGCAAACGTAATGCTTCCGTCCGCCGCGTTCGTACCTGTCGCCTCGGCGTCTTTGCCGACAACCGGATTTCCTTTTTTATCAAATATTCTAAACGTAAATTCTCCGTCTGTCAGCGGTCTGTTTGCCAGCGTCTTTGTCGCGTTGATCTTCACGCTTCCTTCTCCGCCAAGCTCGACCGGTTCGTCGTTGTATGTATTTACAAACGATATAGTCGCTTTTTTCTGACCGACTTCTCCTGTTGTTACTTCCTGCTCGTCCACGATCACTTCCTGACCGTCTTTTACTTTCGTAACCCGTGTCGTTACCGTCAGCGTCGAATTGTTATTATCTTTTACTTTGACTGTTACGGTTCTTACATCTGTATCATACGTATAAGCTGTATTTGTTCCCGCCGTCTCCGCCGCTTCATAGGTAAACGTCTTGCCTGCGTCTGCCTGCGTAAATGTAACGTTCTTTCCGTCGAGTACGTTGATCGTCGTCACTGCGCCTGCTTCTGCGGCTTCATTCTTATATGTATTTGCCGCATTCGCAAGTCCGAATTTTTCCGCCGCTTCTTCCGCAGTCGTGCTTCCTTCCGTCGCTTTCGGCGTCACTGTAAAGGTGAACTGATCTTTTTCCATATCTCTTCCGTTCAGCGCCTTCGTGATCTGCAGTCCTCCTGCCGCCGCATAATCAAGCTGGGATTTGTACTCATTTGTAAATGTTCCGTTTTCGGAGGCGATGTTTGTTACTTCCAATTTACCTTCCAGGTTATCCGATACTGTGATCTTCAATGTCGCCTCATGTCCGTCGATCGTCACTCCCGTCATCTTTCCATCCGGAAGCGGATTTTCTTTCACTGTGTAACGGAATTCTTTCGTCCTTGTTCCATCCTGTCCTGCGGCAGCTCCGTTCATATCCTCATCTGTAAACCGGATCTTTCCGAAACCAAACAGAACAGCTTCTCCTGCTTTTGCACTGTCAGACGTTACTGTTACTGTTTTCGTACCGTCTGCCGCCGCGTCTTCCGCCGCCGGCGCGCCATCCTGCGGCGTAATGGTAAATGTAAACTCGTCTGTTCCTAACCAACCGCGCCCTGTCAGCACTTTATTAAAGTATGATTTTGCGTCCGCAGGATCTGTATTGACCTCTGTGTCTTCGGCAGTATAAGCATTTTCAAATACAATACCGCCTTCCGGAAGCTGTACTTGTGCAGTTAATGTTCCATCTGTACGATCTGTCACTACGACCGTAAAGTCGAAAGACGTCTTTCCTTCTACTGCGGTTACTCCGCCCGGAAGTTTGTCTGTTATCTCTCTTGCGGTATAGCTGACCGTCCATACATCCGAACCGTCATCATTTTCAGATTTTACGGCATATCCGTCTTTTACTGCCTGATCAAGCGACTCCGTCGTATACGTCAGAGCGCCGTCATTTCCTGCAAATTTTACTGCTCCTTCCGCTCCTTCCGCAGCTTCTGTATTCGTTCCTGCCGCTGCGAAAGTTTCCTTGAATCCTTCCGGATTTTCTGCCGCTCTTGTCACAATTTCAAATCGGAACTCATTCGCCTTCATATCACGTCCGGTCAGTTTCTTCGACGCCTCGATCTTCGCCGCGATATCCTCGTCTCCTGTGCCTGCGCCATATGTATTGATAAAGGTCAGATTCTCACTCTCGCCTTCGACAACGGCTGCTTCGAGCGTTCCGTTTTTCTTGTCTGTCACTTTCACAACCACAGTTCTTTCCGCTTCCTGATCGTCCGTAATACCGGCGATACCGCTTGGCTGCTCCGTAACATTGAACTTGAACGTTCCGGCGATCGTAAATTGGATATCTCCAAATGCCGCCTGATGTCCTGCAGATGCTTTTGTAATCTCAAGTCCGCCTGCATTTTCCGGAAGCGTGATAAATCCATTCTCAATGGCTTCCACTGTCGCTTCATCCGCTGCCGTCAACGTATAGCTAAACGTATCTGTATCAAGCCATTTTCTTCCTGTCAGTTCCTTCGTCACTTTAAGCGCTTCGCTTCCGCTAAGACTTCCTGCCACGCTGTACGTATTCGTAAAGTTTGCTTCTGCAGTTGTATTTGAAGTAATCGTACCGCTTGCCGCATTGCCGGCGTTTCCGTTTACAGTTGTGGTGTATCCGTCAACTTCTTTTTCAGTTACCGTATACTGCGCGCCAGCCGGAAGTCCGGTAATCACTGCCTTCTGTCCATGCTGGAAGGAAATCTCGGTACCGTCTGCAGCATTACCTTTCTTGATTTCCTCTCCGCTTTCGCCTGTTACGGCGTAAGCATATTCTTTCGTCAATGCCGTACCTTTGGCATCCTTAAGCGCTACTATAAATGTAAACTCTTTCTCTTTGTCGATCCCTGTGCCCTGACCTTCTGTCAGTACGATGGTTTTACTGATGGAAAGATTTCCATCTTTCGGAATCTCTTTCCGATCGGTATCCGTCTCATATTCAGGTCCATTTTCGCCGATCTGGATCGTCGCTTTGTTCTCAACTACTGTCTCGGCGCTTTCATTTACTCTAGCATCAAATGTAACCGTTCCGTCTGCTCCTGGCTGAACATCTGCAATCTTCCATGTCAGCATACGTGTCTCTGCGTTATACGATGCATATTCGCCCGCGCTGTCGTCTACATAATCAAGACCTTCCGGAATGCTGTCTGTAATGATAACTGTCGCCGCTTCAATTTCCGGGTTCTTATAGGAAATGGTATAGGTCAAAACCTTGCCGACCTGTAATTCTCCGTCGCCTTCTACTACAGAATCTTTGCCCGGAACGTTCGTGGTAACTGTATTGGTCTGATTTGGATCGTTGTCTCCAATGGTAATCTCTGCCGTATTTTCTACCGCTGTTCCGCCTGCGCTGTCAAGCACTTTTACTACAAAGCTTACCGTTCCGAAAGCTCCTGCTTCCTGCTCGCCAAGCGTCCAGGTGATTGTCTTTGAAGTCTCTTCATAAACTCCATTCGTATCTGCGCTTACATATTCCGTACCTTTCGGTACAATATCTGTGATCTTCACCTCCGCTTTCGCAGGAGCGCCTGTTTCATCTACTGCATTATTTACCCAGTCGATAGTATAAGTCAACTGATCGCCGACACCGACAATCTTGCCATTTACGGACGTGGACGGCTCTTCTGTGTTAATAACATCCTTCGCGTCTTCCGCCTCGTAAATATTAGTAAATGTCGCGCTTCCTGCTTGACTTCCATCCGCGACTTTCGCTGACAACGTTCCCTCCGCCGCATTATAAGTCACTGCAATGTCATAGCTAAAGGTATGCTTGTCATACGTCATATTCGGATCAGCATATTCCGGAACTACTTCCGTAATCTCTACATGATAGTTTCCTGCCGCTTTGAACTGAATATTTCCGAAGCTTACAGAACCGTCTGCCGCGTTTGCCGATGTGATTGTATCTCCAACTGCTCCCTCCGGAAGTACAACATTGTCCATGCTGCTTGTATCATCTGCCGGTGTAATCTTCATTTGGAAATTGAATTCACCTGCCGCTAAACCTGTGTCACGGTTTCCTTTCAGAACTTTCGTTACCTTTCCGGCAAATGCTCCCGGCTCAATGGTTACGATATCCGGTGTATAGCTGTTTACGAACGGCGCTACTGCTGTAGCTTTACTTTCTGCCGAACTATATTCCTTACTATCGTCTCCCTTGGTTACGGTTGTTACCGTATACAGTTCTCCGTCTTTCTCCTGTACCGTAATTGCAACGGTCGCTGATACTTGATCATACGTATACTTTGTATCGGTGCCTGCTGCCTCGCGAACGGAGTATTGATATGTCTTACCAATGTCTGTTTCATCAAACTTCACGTCACTAAGCTTACTCATCACCGCGACATCGTCTTTGCCTGGTGCAGTATTCTTAAAGCTCTTATCAGCCTCTGCAAGTTTTGCTTCTGCTTCTTCTGCAGTTACACTGTCAGTTGCTTCACTGGTAATTGTGAAATCAAACATATCTGCTGCAAGTGTACGTCCATTCAATGTCTTTGTAACATTCAGTCCGCCTTCATCACCGTAAGTTGTCGATGCTTCAAATTTATTGATGAAGATTTGTGAATTGGTCACCCCGTCAGCATTGATCTCTTGTGTTGCCTTCAATACAGAATCCTGGTCTGTTACTTTAATAATAATCTCATATGTATGAGAATCATACGTCCATCCTGTCGGTGCATTTGCATTGGTCTCTTGAACGGTAAACTTATAAGTTCCGGCTTTCTTAAATGTCAGCGCATTAAAGTCTACTTGCTCTGTTCCATCCTTTGGAATCAGTTTAGTTGTCGTTTTCTCTGAGCTGTATAGATCTGCCGTCGTTCCAATTCCGGTCAGTGTTCCACTGTCAATCGCCGCCTTCGTTGCTTCATCGGCTGCGCTCAGCTTGAATGTAAAGATCTCTTTCGCATTAAGCCCCTTTACCTCCTTCACTACGGATGGCGTAAATGTTGCATCCTGCGTTGTTGCATAAGTATTCGTAAATATTAATTCCTGTGATCCTTCTGCCAGCGCCGCTGTTAATGTTCCGTCATCATTATCCGTAACATTAACGATAATCGTAACCGTCTCTGCATTATAGGCAACTCCCGGAATCTTGTCTCCCTCTGCCGGTACAACTTCACTGACTGTGAATTTGTAAGTTCCCTTCTTATTAAAGGTAATATCTCCAAAGTTGAAGTTGCCGTCTGCATCAGAAGTTGCCGTTACACTCTGCGGTAATACAACTGTGCCTGCTGTAATTGCCGCATTCGTTGCTTCGTCACCGCCCGTGATAGTGAACCGGAAGCCAGATAAATCTTTGTCGGTTGCTTCCCATGGACCATCCATCTTCTTTGTTCCTGCAAGATTTGCTGATCCGTCAAGAACACCGCTTCCGGCATAGCTGTTGTTGAATGCGAGAACAGTCTGCTTTTGATCTGTTTCATTGCTTGTCTCTTCGCTTATGACACTGCCTTTTTCATCTGTCACCTTTGTATGAAGCGTTAATGTTCCGTCTCCATCATCTGTTCCCCATAATTCTACTGTATAAACAGTATCATCGTATGTATATCCCGGTTTCTTATCATTCGTTTCCGATACTTCATATTTGTATACTTTACCCAGATTCTTCAACGTAAAGTTCGTATCTGTTTTTAACATGGTTACAGTTTGTCCATCTGCCGCCGCTTCGTTGTTCTTAAATGTAACCTCTGTCTCTCCCTCTTTAAATCCAAAGAGTTCTGCCGCTTCATCTGCTGTAGCAGTGTCTGTCTTAACCGCTTTTACCTTAAATTCAAACTGCTCTTTCGCTAATGCATGACCTGTCACTGTTTTTGTAATTGCAAGTCCGCCTGCCGCTCCGAGGTTCAGAGAAGCGCCGTATTCATTAATAAATATCGTACTATAGGACTGTATATTTGCGGTCAACTGCCCATTTCCCGGATCAGAAACATCAACTATTATTTTTGCCTCATTCTTACTATAAGTCACTCCGTTAATGGTTTGTCCTGCATTCTCTTCTGTAACAGTGTAGGAATACTTTCCGACTGTATCATATGTGACCTTTCCGAATCCAAACGGTACATCCGTACCATCTTCCGTTCCGCCTTTCTGTGATACAGTAACGCTTGTTACATCATTGCCTTCCGTATCTTTCGGCATTGGAGTTCCATCTTCTGCCGTAAGATTGAATGTAAACGAATCATCTTCTTTCCAGTCGCGTCCAACCAGTCGTTTGTGGAACAATGCTGCCGCTTCTGTGAAGTCTACTTCCACGCTGTCTGCATGATATCCGTTCGTAAAACCTGCTACTATCGTATCTCTTCCGTCTGAACTATCATGATGAGCTTCTGCTGTCACACCATCTCCCTGCATTGTAACTTTCGTTTCTGTATGCATCGTTCCGTCGCCGTTATCTACTACCGTAATATCAAAGCGATATGTGTCCTTTGAGTATGTAACTCCCGGTAAATTTCCTGCTGCCTCTGAAAGAACGTAGCTGAACGTCTTTCCTGCATCATCCTGTGTAAAGGTCACCCCTGACAATTTGTCAAAGATCCGAGATGCAACACCGTCTGCCGCTCCTGATGTGTTTGTAAATTCTCTGTCAGAATCTGACAATTTAGCATCCGCTGTCTCAGCATTTACAGTATCACTGTCTGCCGCCTCGATTTTAAATGTAAATTCGCCCGCTTTCAGAGCACGGCCGGATAACGTCTTTTCTACAATCAGTTCCGCGCCTGTTCCGTAAGTTGCAGACGCTGTATACAGATTGACAAATGCAGCCGCATCAGTATCTGCGCCTTCACCGTTATAGTAAGCTGTTTCTGCCTTTAATTCTCCGTTCTCATCTGTCACAATAACCCGTACTCTTGCTGTATGTCGGTCATATACCATTCCGTTTCCGTTTTCCGGGGCATTTTCTACTACACTAAATACATATGTTCCCGGACGTTTGAACTCGATACTGTCAAAATCAAATGTTGCAGCCTGATTATTCGTCAGTCCGTTCACCGTTTTTTGCATCGTATCCTGAGCCGTATCTCCATTGAAGATAATGAAATTTTCTTTAAGACCGGTTCTTGCTGCGGTATTTGCAGCACTCAATGTAAAGGAGAACTCTTCATCCACAAGAGAATCGCGTCCGACTAAAGTTTTTCTTCCCTGTACCGCTGATTCTCCCTCACCCGGAAGTACTATAGGCTTCGGTTCATAACTGTTGTTGAATACAACCTGATCTTCAGCAACTGCTCCTTCTGCTTTGCTGTATGTTTTTTCTATGACAATATACGCATCCTCGCCTGAACCTTGTGCCTTTGCCATAATAGATACGGAATATGTTTGTGCCTTATAAGTTATACCGTTTAAAGTATAAGTTCCGTCTCCATTATTAACCGCAGTTTCCGGAATCACTTCTGCAATTTCATACGTCCACGGTGTATCACTGACATTCTCCTCTGTAAACACCATGTTACCGAATGTAATTCCTGTTCCGACGTTGACTACATGGATATAACCATTTTCATCCTTCTCTCCGGTCGGCATTGGCGCCTGCTCTGCGTTGTCTCCGGTCGCTTTGAGTTTAAATTCAAACATTCCGTTTTTCAACGGATTCGCTCCGCTTTCATCTGCATACACTTTTTTTGCAAGTATAGATGTCGTTGCGGAATCTGCATGGAAATCATTTACAAATACCGCTGTTTTATTCTCAACCGGAATCGGCGTATTTCCTACTGACGCCCCGTCGTCATTAGCCGTTTTTTCCATTTCTGCCACAGCGGATAATGTTCCGTCTCCATTATCGGTCACCGTTACCCGATATGTATAGGATGCCAGAGAATATATAACTCCCGGTATTGCACTTGCCGGCTGTTTCTCCTGAATTTCATATTCATATACTCCGGGATGAGAAAATGTGATCTCTCCGAAGTTTCCTGATGAATTTTTTTCTGTTACCTCAACGCCTTTTTTACCATCAGCAGCTCCATTCGGAAGCGGAGCTCCTTCTGTTGTCGGAATCAATTCGATTCGGAACTTATCTGCAATATCCCACCGGTCAAACTGTTTCTCATAACTTGCGAAATCAGTTTCGGCAAGCGTGATTTCATCTACGTCATATGTATTTTCAAACACATGTTTTACAGATTTTCCTGAAACGATCGTTCCAGCCGCCTCTTTTGCGTCCGCCTTTTTATCAACTGCCGTCAGTTCAAATCCTTTCGGCAGTTCTTTTTCGGTTACGGTATATTGCGCATCTTTATCCAATCCATGAATATACAGCGTTTCGTCATCTTTAATCTGATACTTGGCAGCTCCGGTCTTATCAAATTCCAGTTCAAATGCTTTTCCCTGAATTTCATTTTGCGCATTTCGTACTTCCGCTTTGACTGTTTTTCCCTTCATAGACGGAATACTGATCTCAAATGTGAACTTTTTATCTTTTAATATTTCATCCGCATTCAGATTTTTATTCGCTGCCACGCGGGCATCTTTGCTGATTGCAAGAGCGCCCGGAAGCTCAAGCGCAAGCCTTCCGTTATTTCCCAGATAAACATTTAAGTAATCGGGATTATTGATATTATCCCAAATCGGATCGATCACTACATCCGCCGTATTTGTTATGTTCTCTGTTTTATCATCTATCAACGCATCGATTCTTGTCAATCGTGCAGAACCGGACTTGATAAAGTATTCTCCCTTGTCATTTATACCGAAGTTCGCACTTGCCTGCTGGAAGTTTGATCCCGTAAAGGCTACCTTGCCGTCGATTTCTTCAACCTGACCTCCGTTTAACTGCACATACGGTCTCTTATAATAATACGTCTGATCCGCACTCGGCTCGTTCTTTACTGCCATTGTACAATCTTTATCTGTATAAATCGGAGTATCTTCTGTAAAATAATAAAATGTATTTTTCTTTGCCGGTTGGAAAGAAGCAGTCGTATTGCCCAATGTCTTTCCATTCGGATCTATGTATTGTCCGTTATAATAGTTTGAATAGAAATACGGAACTCCATTCTCATTATGAGCGTTCAGATATTGCTGAAGCGCCTCGTCATCTGCATCATTCGGGTTTAGTCCGTCGGCAATTCTTTCCCGGACCTCCGGCTTGATGCTGACACCATAGAAGATACGGAGCGGATATGCCTCCTGTATATCCATCGTTTTATTTCCGTCACTGTCTGTATCTAACGTAAAGTGACGAAGCGGGATCAAACCTGCCGGAATCTGTACTGTAACTGTATCACCGGTTTTCAGGTCTGCCCCTTTCTTCACCTGAACGATAATATCTTTTACATTACCGTTCGGATAAAGTTCTGTATCTCCTGTTGCACTTCCTTCATATTTATATGTAGTAACACCGTTTTCAGTAACCGGTTCTCCTACCGGATCGAATATCTGATCTGCAAAGACCAAACTCTTAAATTCATCCACCTGCATATATTCGCCGAGCTGATCGGTAAATGTAATATATCCTACCTTACCCGGATCATACCCTTCTGTCTGTGTCGGAAAACCAAATCCTGTTTCCAAATCCGATGAAATCTCATTAAATATATTATTCAATTCATCTGCATCCGTTGCCGCTTTATAATAATCAGAATTATCTGTGCGTTTTCCTAATGTACAAGAATAGCGATTAGGTCGTGTACTGCTTGTAGCAGTCGCATCCGGATAGTTGCTAGAAACCGCATGCATATATCCGTTAAAGTTACCAGCGCTTGTATTTGTATCGTTCGGATTCGCATCCCGGAACACGCCGATACTGTAGATCAAAGCATTCGCATCCTTCAACTCTTTTGCGTTCGTAATGGCGGCAGCTGCAACACTGTTACTCCAGTCACTATTCGACGTCGGCTGACCATCTGTGAAGAAAACGACAACTTTCTGCGCCCCTTCTCTGGTTCCTCCAAGCTGAAATGCTCTCTGCGCCTGATTCAATCCAAAATCTGCGCGAGTTGCTCCTGCTGCAATCAGACTATTCACTGTTGAGGTCAAGTCCGAAATATTTTTCGTTGTGTAAGACTTTAATTCCGTTACAATTTGTGAACGATTATAATTGTTATTTATAAAATCATTTCCAATGTTGTCACTTTCATCACTTGCAAATTTTACAAGGGAAACTCGATGCTGTAATTTTATATCATCAATGGAATCATTCATTTTAGCTGTTTGTTCCACAAAGTTATTTACTGCATTTTGCAGAGCTTGCAGCTTCGTAATATTTGTTCCCAAATCTCTTCTCTCGTAAAATTGGATGTGATTTGGATTGGAATCTTCTGCGGATATCTTCGGCTCGACCGTTTGTCCATTTAATTCCCAGTGCGTAAATTCCCACCAAAACAGAATTTTTTGACCTTCAGAAGTAATTTTGCCTCCATCCTTTGTGTAATATTCTTGATCTTCTGTTTCACTAAGATTTCCTGCATATATCTCTTCATATCGATATCGCTCACTCTCAGGCCTAGTTCCCATATGCGGTGAATTTTCCATAGAACCTGACGTGTCTACTACCAGTACGATATCCAACGGTCTGCTAACCGTCTTTACTGTATTCGATGTAGATGACAATGCCGATAATCCAACTAAGAAATCAGAATCGCCTTTTTTGACACTTGGTCTGCTTCCGCCCTCAAGCTGAATATCCTCTGTGAGTACTGTTTTATCTGTCCAGATACGTCCGATGTTTTCTGTCGAATCTTTTACAACCTGATTCCAAGTATCCACAGTAGACGGATCTGACACAGAGGTTTCATCAAACGCTACCGCCGGAGTCGGAGTCGAATCTGAGGCATAGACTTGTCCCATACCACCGGGTATCATTCCGAGCACCATAGCCCCGGCAAGAAAAATCGCCAGCGCTGAACGCAGTTTACTATTTTTCTTTTTCCTCATAGTCACTATCTTTCCTTTCTTGCTTATTTACAGAATTATTTATATTCCTATTAACCCTGCATCAATCTATATAAAATCAATGGAGTATTTGACATCATTTCACTAAATTCATCACTCCCCTTACATATTTTTTCTAAATAATGCAAAATAGCTCCATCTTTTCAACAGCATATAAAATCATACGTTAACAAAGTGTGAATAACTTGCCATTTTCTCCTTTTTCAAGCTATTATATTTTTACTTTTTCACATTTTCCGCATTAATAATCCACTATATGTGAAAAACCGATCTATTGTCGAAATTTTAATAATTTCTACAATAAATCGGTTTTACTTTTTCTCTGTTTTTAGTTATCTTCCCTGAATTTATACCTGTTGATTCGGGCATTTGTTTCTTCAGCCCATGAATACTCCGTCATATACCCCCCCCCGGGTATCAATGCCGCTTCTAACACTTTTCCCTGTACCGGATAATATATTTTCTTCTATCCACATATAATAATCACAGTCCACATTGGCATAATTAATCCAACAGGCAGCCCGTTTCTTAACAAATACATCTTTAATCCCATATGTACTGAATATCTTATTCAAATCCATAACCGCCCTGCGATACAGATTTTTTACCTTTTCATCGTACAAACGATTCTCCCAGAGTTTGTCAACGGCTTCTTCCATTGTCACAACTCCGCCTTTATTGTCCACACATAACGCAAGCAGTTCTTTTGCCTTTTTATTGGAAAATATCACAAGTTCTCCATTAATAAATAAGTCGAATCGGCCAAATGTCCTAATATATGCCGGCTTCTTCTGTCGCCGACTGAGAAGTTTTGCATTTCCCATAGTCCATGTTAAATCTTCCATAGTATACGGCCTGATCATATAACCATCCGCTTTTATCCGAAGTGCCTCCAATATATATTCTGTATGTTCTATAAAAAATACAAGAACTATTTTAGGATTTAATTCCCGTAACTTTTCTCCGAGCTGAAGTCCGTCCATACCATTTAATTCGATATTTATAAAAGCCGCTTCCACTCTATGTCTGGAAACATATTTAAGCGTTTCCGCAGAATCATTAAACTTCCCGCTCAGCTCTACATATGAAAATTGTTTGCATTGTTCTTCAAAAAGACGGATAGCTTCTTCATCGTAATCTGCAATAATAACTTTCATAACATCATTTCATCCTTCTTACACATAATATATTTTTATATACTCTGTTTATTCCTCTTCCGAAGGGCAAACGACTGTGTTTTGCACCATATCCATATGATGATTCATCCATATGAGCTCATATCCAGTACCAATATCCATATTATATAATTTTCTGACCATTTTTTGCAAGTAAAAACAGTAGACACTAAAAAAGTTTATGTCTACTAAAATGATTCTATATCGCCAAACGGTAACATGCCGCCAATACAAATAACGGGAACACTATTCAATCATAGTATTCCCGCTATCATTCACAGTGAGCGTGCGGGGATTCGAACCCCGGACAACTTGATTAAAAGTCAAGTGCTCTACCAACTGAGCTACACGCCCTTATTCAATTATATTCCTTTTAATTACAAGGAAAATGCCCAGAGCCGGAATCGAACCAGCGACACGAGGATTTTCAGTCCTCTGCTCTACCAACTGAGCTATCTGGGCTTATACACAATATACTTGTGTAAATTGCGGGAGCAGGATTTGAACCTGCGACCTTCGGGTTATGAGCCCGACGAGCTTCCAGACTGCTCCATCCCGCGATATGAAATTAATTATCTCTATTGAGATCAAGCCGATGATCGGACTCGAACCGATAACCTGCTGATTACAAATCAGCTGCTCTGCCAATTGAGCCACATCGGCGTGTTTACTTCTTTTATAATGTATATTCAGAAGTATAATTAAATGGATGGAGGTGGATTCGAACCACCGAAGCAATTTGCAGCAGATTTACAGTCTGTCCCCTTTGGCCACTCGGGAATCCATCCTTATTTTTTTAAAGTGGGGCCTATAGGGCTCGAACCTATGACCCTCTGCTTGTAAGGCAGATGCTCTCCCAGCTGAGCTAAGACCCCACATAACGACCCAGAAGAGACTCGAACTCTCGACCTCCGCCGTGACAGGGCGGCGCTCTAACCAACTGAGCCACTGGGCCACTTTTTAATTCAGGTTATACCCTGAAAACTACATACAAAGAATCTTTTTTCATCCATTGCCTATCTCCGCTTTGGTTATGCCCTCGACCTATTAGTAACAGTCAGCTCCATGTGTTACCACACTTCCACCTCTGCCCTATCTACCTCGTCGTCTTCAAGGGGTCTTACTAACTTGACGTTATGG
>ENA-OQJF01000238-OQJF01000238.1-human-gut-metagenome-genome-assembly--contig:-NODE-238-length-14765-cov-3.058956_pt1 | contig 14765 bp, 9 predicted proteins | sample MGYA00242595_ERZ504761 | MGnify/ENA primary metagenome ERZ504761 (study PRJEB26092, sample SAMD00036367) | human gut metagenome | host: Homo sapiens | study: EMG produced TPA metagenomics assembly of...
ACTGCCAATCGGGATTGCTGGACTCATCGATGGGAAGCATTACTCGTAGCAAATTGAGCCGTTTAAGGCTGATTGACCTTCCGTGTCCGAATAGCGTTCGCTGTTTAGAAATGGATGCTGCCACGAATTGCATGGCATATCTTGAGAGGTCTCCGATTGAGTCTCTTGGCCTTAAGTCCGTTACGTGGGTGTCGAGAGCGAACTCCATTGGTTGGTAGTATGCGAGACCCGCCCCGCCATCGCCGTCATTGTTTAGAGTGATGGCGTGGCTACGATGGAGTCTTTCGTTTGGGATAGAGACAAAAGCCTTTACGCCGTTGTCGCAGTTGCGAGCGGAAATAAGTGGAACGTCTCCGACCTGAAGAGAGGTCATGTTTTTTTCGGTGCCGCGAGCCGGTTGAAATAGGTCCGAGATTTTAAAGGGTGCCCAATCCCTGTTATTCAAATCAAGCATCGGGGCCCTCCTCAAAGAGATAGCTACGACCATGAGAAACCATGTCTAGCTGGAAAGTTAGATAGTCGGCTATGGCCTTCTCGAAATCCTCGTCGGTCGGTATTTCGTCGTTGAAGTAATAGAAGCTGTGAAGCCACTCATCGTTGGCCTTGACAGTTGAGCGAACGCAGAACTTCGAGGGAGCATCTTCGTGACCGTTCCAGACGTCGATGAGGTGCTGTTTCTTGTCCTTTGCGGAGTCTCCTTCGACTAGGCCGACATGCGCACGCACCTCGTAGCCGTCGTCTCTGAAATCGATGAATCGGCACTCTTTATCAGAGTCATGAGGCTCGCCAGCGGTAAATACAGCTATGACGGGATTAGTCCCGACCCCATAGAATGTATCGGTGTTGCACGTAATAACGCCTTCGAGGGTGTGATGCTTGAGGATGGAGACCTTGAACTCCTTCTCGGCTTTGCTCTTTCCTGTCATTGATGATTGCGGAACGATGACTGCCGCTCTCGCACCTATTGTGAGAGAGTCGAGAAGACGTTCCACAAAAGATAGCTCGTATTGGCTTGGATCCGCTTTGGTTCCCTGGCTGTAAGGAGGATTCATCAGCCCGACCGTTGCCCCTTTGAGCTGTATTTGGGCCGGATTTTGCTTGAGGAAATCGCAGCATTCAAGGTTGCTGTTTCCGTCGCGCCTAAGAATCATGTTTGCAGCCGCGACTGCAAACATGTTGCTTTGAAGCTCGATGCCGTGAAGGCGTTTTTTCTTAATGTCTTTGCGTTCCTGTTCGCTGGTTGCAGAAGAAAGCATGCGATGCATGGCGGCGATGAGAAATCCCGCCGTTCCGCATGTTGGATCAAGCACCGTATCCGAAGGCTTGACGTCTACGAGCTCACACATAAGATCGCAGATGTGCTTTGGCGTGAGCACGATGCCGAGCGTTTGGCCGTCCCCGCCGGAATAGCTCATGAACTCGCCATAAAAGCGACCTATGAAGTCTTCTGAAGTCTTCTGGTACTTGATGCTCTTAAAAACGTGCTCGTTAAGGAAGTTGGTGTAGTAGTGCAACGGGGTCATCCCGAGGGTATCGTTGACTTCGTTCAAGCGGAAGCTTGTTTGAATAATGCCGAACTCAGCAAGAAGCTTGTTTTTCTTTACATCTGGCCCGACGTTGGAGCGCGTGAGTCTTCCGCGAATGGCATTCATCAGCTTATCGCCGTCGCGCATGCCCTCGGTCTGGTCGCCGGTAAGGGAGCCGATTGAGAACCCGCCGTATTCGATTTCATCCAGAGCGAGAAGGATGCCAGCCACTACGAGGGCCTTATCTTGGTCCTTGATGGAGCCGTAGGTGCGAAGATATTCGTGGAGCTCTGCCGCATCCTTGAGAATTTGTTCGGTGGTCTTCTCGACGTCGGTTGGTTCGTCAAGAACATACCGTGTGTAGTATTCAACGATGTTGCTCGGTGAGAGCCAAGTGAACGATTCGAGGTCTGGGAGCCTCTTGTAGCCTTCTCGGTCATTCACGAACACGGGAGATATGGTGTGATGCTTGGAGTCCCCTGAAACCCCAACGGCGAAGACCTCAGTGAAAGGGCTCTTCTTTGCGATGTGCGAGGCGTAGTGATAGGCACCGTTGACGGCGTAATCGGTAACGGCCTCGGTGCTCATGTCGAGGATGCCAGAATCTGTTAGCTTTTCATGTCGGCTTTGGCTCGCCTTATCTTCGATGACAAGAACAAAGCGGCCAATTTTCGAAACGTATTCAGGATAGCCAGCGTTTCCCGTTCCGCGCTTGGATGCGTCCTTGAGGGCGTTGTCGATTTCTTTGATGCTGCTCCCCTGTGATGTGAACTCAATATCACACTCGGTGAGCCTGTCGGCAACCCAAAGGTCGAGTGCGGCTTCTTTCCTGGCCATGTGAAATCCTTCGATAACGAGCTGATGCGAATTTAATCGTGACAAAGATATTCAACAGTTTAACCTCAGGCTATAGATTAAAGAAAAACTACTTTCGACCAGGTTCTTCGAACGGCAGCGATTCGGATTTGCTGCGTAGCAATCGGCCTCACGGCCGATGGGTCCCGTTTATGGGCGGCCCCTGCGACGCGCGGCATCGCTCTCGTTGCGGCTCTCTGTAACGATCCCATGGGTCGCATTTCGTCTAGCTCCGCTCACGCCACCCTTTCCGTCGTCCGCATCATCAGGGCTGCATCGGTTAGAATCGTGTGTGCGACGCATCCCGTGCGCGGGCGGCCGAAGACTTGATCGGAGGTCCCCAATTGCTGAAATTCCTTAACGCGCTCGCCGCCCTTGCGACGGTCGGCACGTTCATCATTGCGTTTCTTGATTCGTATGAGGTTCGGTTTAAGGTCCGTAGGCGCACGCGCGGTGCGGACGGTTCTCGGCGTTTGCGCCGCAAGCGCAAATAAAAACGGCCGGGGTTGCAGCCCGGCCGTTTAACACGTTAGAAAACTAGGCCGCCCGCGCTCCTTAACACTTACGCGGGATGCGTCGTTTTCTAGAAACATTCTACCCGTCCGGCTGCGAGTCCGTCCACATTTTCCAAATCAAATCATCAGATGTCTACTGAGACACGCAAAGCGCCCGCTTGCTGGGGGAGCAAGCGGGCGCCTGTGAGCGAATATGTTTGCGGCGAAAGCCGTGATGAGTGGTGGGGTGGCGACTAGTTGGTCGTACCGGAATCGTCGCCCGTGCTCGTGCCCGAGCCCGAGTCCGAACCAGAAAGTGCGACCGTCAGCGTAATCGTGCTGTCGGTGGACTGCTTGCCGGTGGGGGAGACGCCTGTAACGGTGGCATCCTCGTTACCGCTTACGGGATTGCCGTTCTGGTCACAGAAGCCAATGTTATAGAAACCGGCGTTGTTGAGCGCGGTGACGGCGGCGGAGATGCTCTTGCCGTACAGGTTGCCCGGAACACTGGCCTTGCCGGACTTCTTGGCAATGACGACGGTAATCGTGGCGCCGGGCTTCTGCTTGCCGCTGGGGTTCCAGCTGATCACGGTGCCCTCGGTAACCGAGTCGTTCTCCTGGTAGCTCACGTCGACGCCAAAGCCTGCCATATCGAGGGCGTTGCGCGCCTGGGCCTCGGTCATGTCGGTCAGGTCGGGGACGGACGTGGTATCCGGGCCGCTCGAGACCTTGTACGAGATGGTCGTGCCCTTCGCGACTTCCTTACCGGCTTCGGTGCCCTGCTCAAAGACCTGGCCCTCATCGGCCTCGTTGGCCTCCTCGGAGGCGTTGCCCTTCAGGCCAACGCTTGCTAGCGCGGCTTCTGCCTGGTCCTTGGTCAGGCCGACAAGCCGGGGAACCTCAACCTTCTCGGAGGGCTTGGGGCCCTTGGAGATTACCAGGTTTACCTTGGTGCCCTTGGCCTTCTTGGTGTTGCCGTTGGGCGTCTGCTCGGCGACCTTGCCCTCGTCGACATCGTCATTGTAGCTTTGGTCGATGGTGCCGACCTCGAGGCCGGCTTCCTTGATCAGCTCGACGGCAGTCTGCTGGTCCTTGCCCAGAACGTCGGGAACGGTGACCTGCTCGCCGCCAAAGAGTCCTGTGGCAAAGGCCACCACGATGCCGATGACGGCAACGGCTGCCACCACGGCGGCGATGATCTTGTTCTTGTTGGATTTGGGCTCCTTGACCTCGTAGGAGCCGGTGGAGCCCGAAACCGAGCTACGGGCGGTATTTTGGCCGCTCACGCCCGAGACGGGACGCACCATGGCGCGCGTCTGATCGGAAAGCTCGCGAGTCTTGGTGGCGCCCAGCTCACCGGGGGCACCGATGATGCGCGTGGGCTCCGAGACGTTGACGGCACGGCCCGACAGGTAGCTGTTGAGCACCTGACGCAGCTCGTCGGCGGTCTGGAAGCGGTTTGCCGGGTCCTTCTCCATGCACTTGAGGATGATGCGCTCAAGGTCGGCGTCGACACCGGAGTTGATCTGGCTCGGCGGAATAGGCAGCTCGTTGACCTGCTTGAGTGCGACCGAGATAGCGTCGTCACCGTCAAAGGGGACGCGGCCGGTGGCGCACTCGTACATCACGACGCCCAGCGAGTAGATATCCGAGGTGGGGCCGAGGTCCTGACCACGGGTCTGCTCGGGGCTGACGTAGTGGGCGGTTCCCAGCACGTTGTTGTCTTGCGTGAGGTGGCTGTTCTTGGCGCGCGCGATGCCAAAGTCCATCACCTTGATGTTGCCGTCGGGCAGCACCATGATGTTCTGCGGCTTAATGTCGCGGTGGATGATCTCGTGCTTGTGGGCGACCGAAAGCGCGGAGCTGATCTGCGAGCCGATCTGGGCGACCTTCTTGGGGTCGAGGGCGCCGTGGCTCTTGATGCCGCTCTTAAGGTCGGTGCCGCGCAGGTACTCCATGACGATGTAATAGGTGTCGCCGTCCTTGCCCCAATCGTAGACGCCCACGATATAGGGTGAGGAGAGACCGGCTGCTGCCTGGGCCTCCTGCTTAAAGCGTGCGGCGAAGGTTGCGTCGCCAGCATACTGCGGCAGCATGATCTTGACGGCTACCGTGCGGTCGAGAACCTGGTCCTGTGCACGGTAGACGGTCGCCATGCCGCCTGTTCCCACCTTATCCTTGAGGAGGTATCTTCCCCCGAGGACCCTCTGTTCCATTCCTGCTCCTAACATAACTATTCGCTCAACGATGTGTGTAGTACCTACGATGTGGCCGCTGGGGCCGTGTGACGCGTTGCCGCTAACCCTTAGGCCGCGGCGCGCCTCGGGTGTCCGATTCGATCATGGGCATCACGCTCCCTGTGCGGCAAGCGCCGCGGTCAGGACGATACCGGCGATCTTAGCGGCCTTGACGTCATGCTTGTCGAAATCCTCCAAGGCCACCGAGATGGCGACCGTGGGTGAATCGTAAGGTGCAAAGCCAACGAACATCGAGTTGACGTTGGTGCCGCCGGTCTCGGCCGAGCCGGTCTTGCCGGCGACCTTGACGCCCGGAATCTGGGCATCGGTACCGGTACCGGACTGGACAACCGCGAGCATAGCCTGCTTGACCTGGTCGGCCGTGGCGGAGCTGACGGCCTGCCCCAGCGAGCGGGACTGCGTGGTCTTGACCACGGTTCCGTCCGGAGCGAGTACCTGGGCTACAAAGTACGGGTCCATGACCACGCCACTGTTAGCGATGGCGGCGGCAATCACGGCGTTTTGCATGACGGTGGTCTGCGGGCCGGGCGTATGGTCCATGCCGACAGGCTGGCCGGCGCCGGCCCAGGCGGTCTCCCATTCGGTCATGAGCGACGGGTCGGCCATGATGGAGGCCGCGGAGGTCAGGTCCTGGCCGAGTTTTTGGCCGTAGCCATAGGCGTTGGCAAACTGCACGAGCGTGTTTGCGCCAACTTCGTTTGCCACCTGACCAAAGACGACGTTGGAGGACACGGCAAAGGCCTGCTGCAGGCTGATGGTGCCGTAGCTCTCGTTGGCATAGTTGGTGACCGGTGCGTTGCCGATGTCCATGGAGCCGGGCGCCTGGTAGGTGCTGGTAAGGCTGGCGGTACCGGTCTCGAGTGCCGCGGAAAGCGTAACGACCTTAAACGTTGAGCCCGGCGTGTACAGCGCGTCCATGGCGCGATTGTACATGGAGCCGTCCTCGCCGCCGCCCGTCTGCAGCAGGGCATCGATGTTGGTGTTGTCGTAGGTGGGCGAGCTGGCACATGCGAGCACCGCGCCGGTACGCGGGTCGATGACCACTACAGCGCCCTTAAAGCCCTTGAGCGCCTGCTCAGCAGCCGTCTGGATGCGCGAGTCGATGGTGAGCTTGGCGGTGTTGCCCGGCTGGGTCTGGCCCGCGAGCGACGCGATGGCGTTGTTCCAGCTGGAGTAATCCTTAGAGCCGGTGAGCGTGTCGTTCATGACGCTCTCGATGGCGGTGGTGCCATACTGCTGGCTCACGTAGCCAACCACGTGCGCTGCTAGGTTACCGTTGGGGTAGGAGCGTACGTAGGTGCCGTCCTCCTGCTGCAGCGACTCGGCCAGCGTCACGCCGTCGGACGTGATGATGGAACCGCGCTGGATGTACTTGGAGCGGGCGATGGTGTGGTTGTTGGTCGGCATGTCCTGATAGTCCTTGGCCTTGATGACCTGGACATAGGTGAGGTTGCCGATAAGGATGGCGAACAGCGCCGTAAAGGCGAGCACCGCGCGGGTTAGACGGTTGGCGAGCGCAACGCGGCCGAGCACACCGGATTCAGGCGTGTCGAGCAGGCGACGGCGCATGCGCGAGCCGACGGAATGGCTACCGCTGCCGTAGGAAGACGAGGTGGCAAAGCGTGTGCCCGTCGGGGCGGCGGCCGATGCGACCTGATCATCGGTGATGGCGGCCATGGTGCCGGTGCCGGCAAGCTCTGCCTCGCGTCCGGTCGCCTCGTCACCGGCGCGTAGCAGGAGCGCGACGATGATAAAGCTTGCCAGCAGCGAGGAGCCGCCCTGGCTCATAAAGGGCAGGGTGACGCCGGTCAGCGGGATCAGGCGGGTGACGCCGCCCACGATCAAAAAGGCCTGGAAGCTGATGGCTGCCGTAAGACCGGTGGCGCTAAAGGCGGCGAGGTCGGATTTAGCGCGGGCGGCTGTGGTGAGGCCACGCACGGCAAAGAGCATAAACAGGATGAGCACGGCGCCGCCGCCCAAAAGGCCCATCTCCTCGCCGATAGCCGAGAAGATAAAGTCGGACTCGACGACAGGGATGTTGTTGGCCATGCCGTTGCCGATGCCAACACCGACCAGACCGCCATCGGCAAGCGAGAAGAGCGACTGGACGATCTGGTAGCCCTGGCCCTGGGCGTCCTTAAACGGATCGACCCAAACCTGGAAACGCACCTGAACGTGCGACAGGAACTTGTAGGCGCCCACGGCTCCGACGGCTAAGAGCGCAAGGCCGATAACGACATACGAAAAGCGCCCCGTGGCAACGTAGAGCATCAGCAAGAAGATGGTGTAGAACAGCACGGCCGAACCCAGGTCGCGTTCGAAGACGACGACGAGCAGGCACACACCCCACACGGCAAACAGCGGCAGCAGCAGTCGCAGACGAGGGATCTTAAAGCCCAGGATCTTGCGGTTGGAGATGGAGAGCAGCTCGCGGTTCTCGGCCAAGTAGCCGGCCAGGAACAGGACGATAAAGACCTTGGCGAACTCGCCGGGCTGGATGGTAAAGCCCGCGATGCGAATCCACAGCTTGGAGCCCGAGATCGTGGTGCCGATAAAGATGGGCAGCATCAGCAGGATGATGCCGATGATGCCAAAGGTGTACTTGTAGCGCATGACCACGTCGAGGTTCTTAACCAACGCGAGCGTTCCACCATCAGGGCCACGAGACAAACAGGATGAATGAGCTGTGAGATGGCGAGAGCGGGGGCGAGACGCGTCACAAACGTGATGCCGATGCCCGAAAGTATAAATACGATGGGCAGGATGGCGGGGTCGGCACCGGGCGCCAAGATGCGCACGGCAATGTGGGCCGCGGCAAAAGGCGGCAAAGAGGCCCGATCGGTACGGCGAGCGTCTCAAAGGAGATGGCAGCGCCCGCGGTGAGGACGTACATCGCATACAGCAGGATGACGGGGAACGCCGAGGCGATGAGCAAGAGCAGCTCGGTGTTGCGGCGACTCATAAGCGGCACTCCCTTTCTAATTCTTATCGGAGGCTTCGGCCTCGGCGGACTGTTCGGCGGTTTTCTCGGAATCTGATTCGGAGGTCGATCCCTGATTGGTGTTGTCGCGAATCGTTTGCGCGTCGATCACCTGGCGGGTCTGCTCCTCGTCGATCTGGTGGCGGTACTTGGATATCGTGTCCTGCGCATCGTCGACACTTGTTTGCGGAATGCCCGCCTTGAGGCGGTTTTGCGTGTCTTCGGGCAGGTCGGACAGCTTGATGCTGGTTTCGCTTTCGAGCCAGTGGAGCTTGAGTCCGAGTGGCTTGCCGGGCAGGCCGCGCCAGACGGCGACATTGCCCTGGTAGGTACCAAGGTAGTACGAGCCGGTGACACCCGTGTAGGCCCAGATGCCAGCTGCCAGCACAAAGACGAGGGCCAGGATGGCGGCGATAGTAACGTTGCGGCGACGCACGCGTTGCGCCTCGCGCATAACGCCATCGTCAACCAGGTCAACGACTACTACGGTTACGTTGTCGTGGCCGCCGGCGGCAAGCGCCGCGTCCACTAGGTTGTCGACGCAGATTTGCGCGGTTGAGGACTGCGTGGCGATGTTCTCGATATCGCTATCGGGAATCATGCTCGAAAGGCCGTCGGAGCACAGGATCAGACGGTCGCCTTCCTCGATATGCAGAGTGAAGTGGTCGGCATACATGGCGGGGTCCGAGCCCAGCGCACGGGTGATGACCGAACGGTTGGGGTGGACGCGAGCCTCGTCTGCCGTGATCTCGCCGGCGTCCACGAGCTCCTCCACGTAGGAGTGGTCGCGGGTCACGCGGATGAGCGTGCCCTCGTGGAGCAGGTAGGCGCGAGAGTCACCCACGTGGGCGATGGCGAGCGTGTCGTTTTCGATATAGGCGCAGGTGGCTGTGCAGCCCATGCCGGGCTTGCCCAGGCCGTTCAGGGCTGCCTCGATTACGGCGGCGTTGGCTGCCTCGACGGCTGCGGCCAGGCGTGCTGCGTCGGCGGACTGTGGGGCCGTCTTGGCTATAGTCTCGACAGCGATAGAAGAGGCTACCTCGCCGGCGGCGTAACCACCCATGCCGTCGCATACGCAAAAGAGCGGCAACTGCACCAGGTAGGAATCCTCATTGTGCGGGCGCACACAGCCAACGTCGGAGCGGGCGCCCCACATGAGTTGCGTGGTGGTGCCGGTCATCATAGGTCGAGTCGGTCTCGATGCGCTCCTCGGTCAGGGGTTCAAAGCTCATGGTCGAGCCGGGGTCTTTGAGCTTGGCTTCAACGGCGGCAACGTCGATTTCGGCTGTGTCACCGGGAGAGACGGTGTCGGTCTCGGCGTTTGATTCGGAATCGCCGGTGTCCGGGGAGTCGGGCTCCTCGGAAACGCGGGCGGTCGACTCGTCATCTTGCGGGCTGACGTCTATAGGCTCGGGCGCCGGCGTAGACGCGGGCGCAACCTCGGATGCCGGGGCTATGGGAAACGCCGGCGCGGCGGGCTCGGGTGCCGCAAACACCGCAGTGCTCTCGTTGATTGCCGCGGCGACGGGCTCTGCAAAGTGAGCCGGCGCCGGGGTTGCTTCGGGCGCTGTGGGCTGTTCCGCAGCATGTGCGCCGATGGGCGCCGCTACGGGCATCCTCTTCGTCCTCGTTATCGGCTAGATCCGAATATCATGCGTTACATGCGAAAGAGGCAGGGGAGAACACGGTGTCCTCGGGCTCCACGGGTGCGGAGCCCGCCGGAGCGGCGTGGGCCGGCGCAGCTGTGGCGGCGGCCGGTGCCTCGGTCATAGTTGCGGACTTGTTCTCCTCGTCGATCATCGACGGTTCACCTTCATGACCACGTCGCCAATCTGGACTTCGTCGCCCTCACGCAGCGTCGCGGGCTCCACGAGCTGGCGGCCGTTGACGAGCGTGCCGTTAAGCGAGTTGAGGTCCTCGATGATGAGCGCCGGGCCCTGCAGCGAAAAGCGCGCATGCGAGGCCGAGACGAACGGTTCGTTGATGCAGATGTCCGAAGACGGCGAGCGACCGACGATGACGGGGCCGAGCATGTCTACGTGGATGCCGCGGATACCGCGCGGACCCTTGTCCACATCAATCGTCCAGATAGCCGAGTCGCGGCGCTGTCCACGCACAAGTCCCACGCCGGTCTTCATGACGGCGAACAGGAAGATATAGAGCAGGGCGACCAGGACGATGCGGCCTGCAAAAAGGACGATATCGATGTTCATAAGCGACTATCCCCTAAATTCAAAGGTACTCAGGCCAAACGTCCAGCAGACTCGCCGTTCGCGCAGCGGGCGAGCGCGTAATGCGGCGGTTGTTGACGAGCGTGCCGTTGGTGGAATTGAGGTCCTCGATCGACCAATCCGAGCCCGTAAAGGTGAGCTGGGCGTGGCGGCGCGACACGTTGGGGTCGCGCAGGGCAATGTCGGAAACTGAGCGCTCGCGACCGATGGTCACCTGTGCGGAGGTGATGCTATGGCTCTCGCCGCTCACGACGTCGACGAGCTGGGCGAGCGGGCGCTGCGGGGCGCGAGTGCTCGCCATGTTGGAGGCGATGCCGGCTGCGGCGCCTAGGCCCACGGCGGCACCGGTCGCGGCGGCTCCGCCCATGCCGGCAAGCGCGTCGCGCGAGACGGTCTGAGGCACCGGGATGGGTGCGGCGGCGGGGTCGGGGACGCTAGGCGCGAAGGGGTCTGCCGCGGCAAGCGGGTCGGGAGCGGCGGCGCGAGGCGTCGGCTGCTGCTGGGGCATGGCGGCGGGGCGCTGCTGCTGCGGGGCAGCAAACTGCTGCTGGCCGGCGCGCGGGGCGCTGGCGGCACGGCTTGCCGCGGAGTTGTTCTGGCCCAGGCCGTTTTGATAGGCGCGCTCTTCTTCGTACAGGCGGCCGAGCGTGGGGGCATCGACGTTCTCGGCAAAGACCGAGAACTTGCCGGCGCGCAGCTGCGGATCGATCATAAAGCGCACGAGGGGTTCGCCGACAAAGACATAGCGGCGCTTTTCGGCCTGCGCCTTCACAAACTCGCGGACCTCGCGCGAAAGCTCGGGGTAGAACGGGGCGAGCATGGGATCGTCGTCGGCGGCGATAAGGATGGTATAGAGTGCCGGCGCCGTGTTGACGCCGTTAATCACCAGAGTCTGATCCTCCATGTCGCGAGCGGCCTGCTTGGCAAGCTTCTTAAAGGAGAACGGGGCACGGGTGGCACCGAAGATGCCGGCCACGTGGTCCTCGAAGATGTTCAGGAAGTTCACGAAAGATCACTCTCCGTATAGGTTCTTTGGTATCCGAGCAAATATAGGCATATCCCAACGATTATAGAGGATAGGGTTCCCGCAACCGCCGCCTTGGCGACGACCGCGGCTGCAAGGCTGGCAATTTCCATATGGTGTGCAAGACAGGACGCCGCTGCGCAGCCGATGCCGGTGACAGCGATGGCGGCGATTGCGGCAAGGTTTGAGCCCTGATCGGCACGCTTGGCATGGGCATTGAGCAGCGCGGATGACGCTGCGGCAGTTGCCGCGACCAGCACAAAGGCAGCACAAAGGAGCGGGTCTCCCAGCGCTGCGGCAACGTTACCGAGCCCCAGCACGCCTCCGGCTGAAAGCGCGACCGTGGCCAGACGGGCAAAAAGCGCGCCCATGCCCGTTGCCGCGGCGGCGCTTGCCGGGCCGAGCCAAAATGACGCGACGCTGGCGGCGACCCCAGCTGCCAGGAAGGTATTGCCGGTCAGACAGCCAAGCGCGAGCGCACAGGTGAGCGCGGCGCTCGCGGCAGCCTCGGTACGACCCCAGGCGATCCACCAACCGGACATGGCGGCGGCAAAGATCACCGCGACGGGCAGCATTGACAGGATGCCCTGCGCCTGCATGGTGGCGTTGGCCATGAGCACCAAAAAGCCCACAGCCGAGATGGCCGAGCCAATCTGGGGGGCCAGGCCAGCCGCCGCTCCGATCGCGATAGCCGCAATGACCAGGCCGGGAAGCGCCGCGACCCCGGCCGTTTGCATCAGCAAAAAGCTAAAGGTGCCGCACGTTAGCGCCGAGATAGTGCGCATGGTGTAGTCGCGCGCATGGCTCCAGCGCGTGCCCGCCCAGCCAAGTGCGGGGTCGACCTCGATGGCTTCGTCCTCGTAGTGCGACGGCTCGATATCGTCGAGCTCCTGCTCGTCATCCGAAAGCTCGCCAACCATTTGCTCCAGGCTGCGACGGCCTTCGCGCACGCTGCCCAGACCGGCAAGGAGCTGGTCGCAAAATGCCTCGATGCTGTTGGGGCGGTCCTGCGGCATGGGGGAGAGCGCGCTCATGAGCGCAGCCTCGGCTCCCGGGGGAAAGTGTGGTATCAGCTCGCTGGGATAGGTAGCGCCGCCGATGATGCGGTCGAGCGAGTCGGCGGGCGTGGCCGCCATAAAGGGAGCGCTGCCGCACAGGCCCTCGTAGATCACACAGGCGAGGGCAAAGACATCGGCGCGCTCGTCGACCGTGCCGGTCTCGATATCGAGCTGCTCGGGCGGCATGTAGCCGATGGTGCCGCCGCGCGAGCCGCCAAAGCCACCGGCGGACGACAGTCGCGCCATGCCAAAGTCGGTGAGCTTTACATTGCCCGAGTGGTCGATGAGCACGTTGGCGGGCTTAATGTCCAGGTGGAGTACGCCATTACTATGGGCGAAGGTGAGCGCCTGGCCCAGGGCATCGGCAATAGCCGCGGCCTCGTCAAAGGTAAGTGAGTGGCCGTCCACGCGGTGCAAAAACTCGGCCAGCGACATGCCATCGACATATTCCATAACCAGGTAGGCATAGGCTGTGTCGTGCGTAAAGTCGATGACCTGCACGATGTTGGGATGTTGAAGCATGGCGGCAGTGTGCGCCTCGCGCAGGACATCCATGATGTCGCTGGCGGGCATGCCGGAGCCGTTGATAAGGGGGATGCGTTTAATGGCGACGCGGCGGCGCAGGTGCGTGTCGCGGCAGATCTCGATGGAGCCAAAACCGCCGGTCGCAAGTGTCTCGAGCGGCTGGTACCGCTTGAGCAGCTCGCGAGAGCTGGTGCCCTCCAAAGGAACGTCCGGCGAGAACCGGGCGGTATGTTGCGAGAAAAGCGGCATGGCCAACCCTCGTGCGTTTAAAGTTCGTTTGCGAGTGGCGGGCGCGGAGCCGAGCCGTTCGCGGTGGCATAGATGCTGCTAGTGTAGCACGCTCGGGTGCATGGGGAGGATAGCGGGATGCGAGGCTGCCTGTCTGGCTTGGCCTTAGCGCTTCTTCTTGTTCTTCTTCTGCTTGCGTTTGGTCTCCTGGGGCTTGTCGCCCTGCTTGGCCTCGGCGGCGGCCTTCTCGGCCTTCTTTTTCTTCTTCTTGGTCTCGATGCGGAGTTTTTTGTTGATACGGGCCTTGAGGAAGGGGCCGAACTGCTCGGCATCGCCGCGGACGAAGGTGTCCTTGGGGATCGTCACGCCCTGGTCGGCGAACATGGCTACAAAGATGCGCTCGCCGTCGAGCACGTGGTCGAGCTTCTCAAACGGGAAGAACTGCGACTTGCCGCTCTTGCCCCAAACCATCAGGCCATCCTCGTTGGCGGCGACGCGGCGATAGCGGCCACCCATGGACTCGTCGGCCTCAACGGCGTCGATAAAGTCGCGGGCGAGGGTGTGGTGCAGGTTTTTGCTCCACCAGGCCAGAAAGGCGCCGAATACGATCAGCACGACGCCAAACTTGATCCAGTTGCCGCCGGCCACCAACATGCCGATGCCGATGAGCGCGGCAATCGCGGCGGCGACATACAGCGAGCCGCGACGCCTGGGCGAGGCGACCAGGCGGGCGAAGTCGGTGACCAGGTCGTTTTCGTACTGGTACTCGTTGAGGTACAGGATGCCGTCGTCGGCTGCGGCCTGCTCCTCGAGCGCGACCTCGACCTGGTCGGCTGCTTCGGAGGGAACGAGGTTGCTCTCTGCGTCTGCCATGCTCTTTGGACTCCTATCGCGGCGGGCTCGCCGTACGGGTTATTATGAATGCAGTATGCCGTGCGACTGCATGGCCGCCGCGGCAACAAGACTCAGTATACCCGGGGGAGCACCCATGGAATCGTTGTACCGAAAGTATCGCCCGCTCACCTTTGACTCCGTGGTGGGCCAGCAGCATATCGTCTCGACGCTCGAGCACGCCATCACCGAGGGGCGCCTGTCCCACGCCTACCTGTTCTGCGGACCGCGCGGCACGGGCAAGACCACCATGGCGCGCATTCTGGCCAAGGCGCTGCTGTGCCGCAATGCCGAGGCGGCGCGCGCCGAGGGTGCAAGCGGCTGCATGCCCGACGGTACTTGCGAGGAGTGCGAGCTCATTGCCGAGGGCAACCACCCGGATGTCTACGAGCTCGATGCCGCAAGCCGTACCGGCGTGGACAACGTACGCGAGGAGATCATCAACTCCGTCAACTTTGCCCCGGTGCGCGGCAAGTACAAGATCTATATCATCGACGAGGTTCACATGCTCACGACGGCGGCGTTCAACGCGCTGCTGAAGACGCTCGAGGAGCCGCCGGCGCACGTGATCTTCGTGCTGTGCACCACCGATCCGCAAAAGATTCTGGAGACCATCCTCTCGCGCTGCCAGCGCTTCGATTTCCACCGCATCGGCAACGAGGATATCGAGCATCGCCTGGCATACGTGTGCGAGC
>ENA-OQJF01000239-OQJF01000239.1-human-gut-metagenome-genome-assembly--contig:-NODE-239-length-14747-cov-3.077702_pt1 | contig 14747 bp, 10 predicted proteins | sample MGYA00242595_ERZ504761 | MGnify/ENA primary metagenome ERZ504761 (study PRJEB26092, sample SAMD00036367) | human gut metagenome | host: Homo sapiens | study: EMG produced TPA metagenomics assembly of...
GATTCGAGAACACTTTTCTTAATTGTACACTGTCAAACCAGCAAAACGCCGATTCGCAGCTTGTTGTAAACAGGTATTTGATGTTATGTGCTTCTGCCTGTTCTTTAAATGACAAATACACTTCATCTAAGAAAGGAATAAGATTTTTTTCTTGGACAGATAAACGCATTTGTTTTTGATCTAGCTTATGAAAATCAAGTAATTCGCTAATCTGGTTCCGCATATCAGATGCATGTTTGTGTAATTTTAATATTTTATCATAAACAGGTTTGGAAATATCCTTGCTGTTACTCAAGAGTAGTTCAATCTGAGTAGTTATTAAAGTAAGCGGAGTACGAAGTTCATGGCTTACATTTGTAAAAAAGTCAAGTTTGAACCGATTGATTTTCTCTATATTTTCTTTTTCTCTTTTTTCATTATCCAATAAGAGTTTAAATTTGAAAGATGTTATCTTTTCCTTTGCTATAATGAATAGTATTGATAAAACTATTATAAAATAAATCAACCATGCCCACCAAGTGTTCCACCAAGGTAATTTTACAACAATATCGAGACTTATTCCTTCGTCCTGTTCATTACCATAAATATTGTTTTCTCTGATATGCAACGTATAATTGCCAGGAGGAATATTGGTATAGGTGATATGATGTCCATTAGTTTTTATCCATTTTTTATCCAATCCGTCTAATTTATATTCATAAAATGTCGGAAATATAGAATAATAAAAATCGTTGTCCGAGAAAGTAAATTCCAGATTGTTCTGATTGTGTTTCAATACAATTTTATCTGTATATGAAATAATACGCTTCAGAATTTTGTTACTGTCATTGGGTAACATTAATGCGTTATTTACAAATAATTTTGAAAGATACAAGGACTTTTTGTTAGCTGAATTCTTTAAATTATCCACAGAAAATGCAGCCAGCCCCTTCCAAACTGCCCCGCATATATATCCTTATTTTCGGAAACGTAAAGTCCGTTATCTACACCAAACGATGAAACTGGCAGTTTTTTCCCCGATATTAGAATATTTCACTCTCTTTTCTTTTGTATCGAAAAAAGAAAGTCCGTTACTACACATAATTATCATAAATCTTTCATCGAGAGAAATACAATTAAAGCAATAATCATCCAATATTAGGGAATTCTTGGAATTATATATTTGAAAAGTATCTTCTTTAGCATTATATCCTAACATTCCACCACCTTCCGTACCTATATAAATCTCACCGTTACTTGTTTCACATATACATAAGAGTACATTGTGCTTTATGCCAAAATCACTCGATTGGTATCGTTTCATTGAATCTGGCACACCTATTTTTCATACAAACTATATTTTTTATTATATATCGCCCATATCTGGTCTGATTGATCGATAACAAACGCAAGTACTCCCTTAATACATAATAGCGGGGTAACTTCGTTGGTTTTTTCATTAAACACATAAATACCATCACTTGAAGAAAATACAATTTTATCGCCATACATATATACATGTGTCACAGTGTGATGTAACACTCTATCCTTTGGAGACTTAAAACACTTGGTGAATTTTCCGGAAGGTATGTCATAAGCTATCAATCCCGATAAATAGGTACCAATATATAATTTATCCTTATTCTTATCATAACAGATAGATTTCATATTATCTGCTACAAGACCGGAGTCTTTCGTACTGAGGTGACGGAATATTTCAGTCTTATGATTCATATAATTAAGTCCTCCGCCATCTGTACATATCCACAAATCATCCCGTTTGTCTTTTACAATTCCACTGACAAATGGAAAATTGAGACAATCAGAGCGTTCCTTGTTTGCGGGATAGTATTTAAAAATTCTACTCTCTGGGGAAAAGACACTGACCCCTCCATAATAAGTGCCGACCCATAATCCTCCCTCCTTGTCCAAATAGAGGGCGAATATGGATGAATGTTTCATGTCACCGGAAAAACCTCCTGAGGCATAGGACTCTATATTACCGGTTGAGATAGAGTATTTGTTCAGTCCTTCACGAGTTCCGATCCATAAATTACCGGACTGGTCTTCGGTTACCACCCTTACGTCATTGCTGCAAAGACTATTCGCTGTTCCGGGATTATTGACAATATGGTTTACACAAATATCATTGTCAAACTGATACAGCCCGTTTGAACGAGTTGCCATCCAAATAGAACCATCTTTACTTTCATAAAGCATTTCGATGGAAGGTATGTCCAATATACATTTCCATAATCCATTTTTATATTCTTTGTAACATCCTTTTGACGTGACGATATACCATTCACTACTTCTATTGCAAAATATAGAACTTATTCTTCCTGAAGAGATTTCTATTTTTTTAGAAGAAATTCCCAACGATTATCGCCTTCATTCCATTCCAAAATTGAATCTTTAGCAGCTATATAAATTTTGCCACCAATAGAATTAACAGCGTTTATATCTCTTTCTCTAGATACACTGAAAACGGTCTTCAGTCAATTTATAACAAACCAAAGAATTGTCAGCACGCAAAAATATATTGTGATTTGAATCTTCAACGATTCGATAAATTGTATTATTTTTAATATAGTTGTCAAAACGTTCTTCACCTCCTTTCAAGGTTATCATTTCATTTCCGTCATAGATACTCAAACCTTGCAATGTTCCGAACCACATCCTTCCCAATTCATCCTGATGAATACTTAGTATTGAAGGTTGCGAGAGTCCGTCTTTTACTCCTATATTTTTAAAATAATATCCGTATAAAGGAAAATGTATGAAGTTTATGCACAAAAACAAAATAATACGAATAAGACTTTTTCTATATAAGCCGGATTTCTGTTTCTTCATGATTGATTAGACTTTATGAGGTTCACGCAATTAAATAAATTGCGTATACAAATATCCTATTTAATTTAGAAATATCAAAAAAATATATGTCTTTTGAGGATATAGGAATAGATTTTCATTTATTTATTGTCTGCGTTAGCCTGTATACTTTCCCGTTCTCATCTATACCCTCAATAATAATGTCCTCCGGTGCGGTGCTGTCTGGAGTGTAATATTCTATTGTTGCATTTCCTTCTTCATCCAATTGCAGTGCCGGATTCCAATAGATAGTACTCCTTAAATCTGAACGCCGGGCATCTTTCTTTTCGGGAGTATCATAGGTTGGGTGATAAAATTCCACCGAGTCACTGTACCCGAGTGGAGAGTAAGTGATGATTCCTTGTGCCGGTCTGGCCGGAAGATCTCTTCCGTCTTTTAATGTGATAACAATGGCACCGGCAGCACCACGGGAACCTAATATTGCCGCATCTGCTCCGCGGAGCAGACTTAAACTGGACATATCACTGGCTTGCAGGGTGGTCAGGATCTCATTGTCATCCTCGTACACTACATCGTCAATCACGATAACAGGCTGTTGCGGATTGTTGCGTATATGTATTTCGTTTCCATTCATTACGCTAACTCCCGGCAGTCTCATTACTGCATCAAAGGCTGTATGTGCACCGTATTTTTCCAGTTGCTCTCCTTCGACAGTATAGGTGTTGATTCCTCCTGTATAAATACTTGTTGAACTGGGCTTTTTCCGGTTTCCTGTAATCAGTACTTCTTTCAGATTGTAGACTCTCATGCCGCCTTCCATGTAATATTGGTCGCGGGTATTGAGCAAATAGTCTTCCATAAAGGTTGCTGCTCCGTCACGGAAAGGGGATTTATGGAAGGCAACCGGATACTCAGGTTTTTCTATTTCAATATCAACTCCGGCAAAACCTCTCTTTGTACGTGCTTGTATGAGGAAAGTGGTACTGTCTCTGAATGAGGTATTGACTATAAATTCTCCTTTCTCGTCTGTGGTTGTTGTGGCGATAATGTTTTGTTTAGGAGCTAATAATACGATAGGTCCTTTTTTTACATTCCCTCCGAAGAAACCTTTAATACGCCCACTGATAGTCTGTCCTTTCTCAATATAATTAGTGAAGTTCAATGAGGGAGCACGCAGTACATTATCAAATTTGTATCTGCGCCAGCCATGTGTCATCATCAAGAAATCTAACGAGCGTAGGGTTCGTGCATCTTGGCGGAGAAAATAGAACCCCGGGTCTTCCACATATCCTTTCAGATCGGAAGTCAACAGTAGGTTTGATACAATGTTGTCAGCGAGAGAATCCGGTTGGATACTTTTCCGGTTGGTAATGCTGACGGAGAAACTACCGTTTACAGGATTTCCCTTGTCGTCTTTTATTGAAATATTTAATGATACTTTTTCTCTTTTTCCGTATGTCGGTCGGTCCGGAGTTATTTGCCATTGGGGAGTTTTGCGGTCGGGAACAAAGACTAGCCGTTCGCTGAGCACATTCCCTTGCTGGTCGATTAACATGAAATGAGTGATCCCTTCTGTAAACAGGCTGTCATTCATTTTTCCGAAAGTCCTTGTCGGATTAATAGGTTGAAGTATGGAAAGTTTTCCACGGGTGTGAGCAATGAGAAATAGCTTTTGAGGCCATTCTGTTGCCTCTGTTTTCTGAATCTCATAACGTATTTCCTGTTTATAGTGACTTATGGAAAGTGTGATTCCCTTTTGTTCGATAGCCGGGAGGTCAAATCGTTTGGTAACTCCATCGCTGGACGTAGCCATTACGTAATAGGAACTGCCGTTGGAAGGGTTTAATGTGAAAATCCCCATTCCTTTGTGCTCGGAATGAAAAGATGTCAGTGTATCTCCTTGGGAATCCAGTAAGAAACCTTCTATTTCTTTGGAGAATCCGTCTGCTCCCTGAGCTTTGAACGCTATGTTCTGGTGCTGAACAGCAAGTAGTGCGCCTCCTTCCGGGAAAAAAGTGACGTCAAAGTCATTTGTAAATGCCGGCAAATAAAAAGTCTTTTTATAGATGTATTGCGGGTCGTCAAATTCCACTTCAATGCTGCGGGCAGCAGTTGGCTTCAAATCCGGTAAGGAAATGGAAATCAGTCCGTTTTCATCTGTCTTTTTTCTCCCTTTATCTTTTATTTTTCCGTTTACGATAAACCGATACCGGATTGCTGTGTTCTTAAAAACCTCTTGGGTATTGCTGGTAAACTTGACTTTTGCTGTATAATGGGTATCGTCCTCTTGTTGATATTCGATGTTTGAAAGGATGGTGTTATCTATGGAGTTTCCGATTTTCAGATTACGTGAATAGAAGAATTCCGGTCCTTCATTCAACATCCAGTTACTGTATCCTCGCAGGTAGTAATCACCGGCGGGGAGGGTAGGAGGCAGGGTAAAAGCATTGTGGAAACCTAAAGAGTCTCTACGGATTTTTTTTCGTTCTACGATCGAGTCGGAACGATTGATTAATTCTGTAATGATAAAGTTACTCTGGCTATCATCTTGGTGGGTAATGGCATTTATCAGGTAGCCTTTGAACCAGATTTTCTCTCCGGCACCGTAAAATGGTTTGTCCAGGTGGAGATAAACCTTCTCATGGGGTATTTTCTCTAACAGGCTAAAATTGGCAATAACCGTATCTTGCATACTTTGTGCTGATAGCATTGAAGTTGATAATAACATTCCTGTTATCAGAGCTATTTGACATATTTGTGTCAGTAAGGTAGTTTTGCTTTTCATACGATATATAATGTTAGAGTGTTAACTTTTGTGCATCCAGATAGAAAGTACTTTTCGTTTGACTGCGAGTATATTAATGATTGATACGATAAGGAACAGAAGAATACCCATGCCGATAGCTGCCCATAGTGAACCTGTTTCCAATTGGGGGAATAGCAGGCGGATACTTTCTATGTAATAGCTACGCAGCCAGGTTACTAATCCGATAGATAGCAGTAATACAACGATGTTCAACCCTACTGTGAGTATCTGATAAGGCAATGCTACTCTATTGGGGCTGTATCCTATTAATAAAAGACTTTCCAGCTTGGTCGTATTTTTTTGTAGCAGTAAGAAGATGCTTAACATCAGGATATAGAATGAAAGGATACTGATAAATAGGCCGACTCCCAGCACAATACCTACAATCAGGCGAAGGAAATAGGTAGTCTTGCCTGCATCCAACTTTCCGTCTTCCGTTTCATATCCTTTCTTTTGAAAATAACCGGCAATGGAGGAATCCGCAGGATTGCTGACTTCAATAATCAGTCGTGCCGGTTGTGCTTCCGCATTCGGGGCAAAGTTCTTGTTGGCCCATTCCATAAAAGACTGGGGGACCAAAATGGTGTTCAGTCGATTGGAGAAACCGACGATATTTCCTTTATACTGCTCTACCCGGCCATTTCCGCGCATCATGATGTCCATTTGGATCAGACTCATTAAGCCTTCCGATAGCTTGGGCAGGCTACGGCTTTGGGCAAAGCCGAAGTTATAAAGATTCAGGTAATTGCGGGGAATAATGATAGGAATGGTGTGTGTGGCTTCATCAAAGTGCCATTTATCGAGTTTAATATCAACAAATTCATCGGGAACCGATTCGAAAAACATATCGGTGGAAAGATGAATACCAGCTTCCTGCATACCCAGTCCCGCCGAAACTTTGAATTGGGAGGGGGTAAAAGCTCCGATTGTCTTGGTAAACGATTGTTTCTTCAGGTCGGCGATGTCTTCGGCAGAGAATGTGTTGTTTTTTCCTGCAAAAGAGCCGAGCGTGCTAATCTTCTTTGTGGCTATGATGAAATCTTTCTTCATAAAGCTGTCTCCTTCGGTGAATACCGGAATGATATCTTTATAAAACTGTACACTAAGCAATACAATCATCATACCGAATAGATTGGCTAAAAAGAAACCGGCTAACTGGCCGATACTGATATGTTGGCGGAGAAGTTTCCAGACAAGGGCTGACATTTTATTTATGATTTACAAATTATAATTTACAATAACTCATTACTCGCCACTTATCATAGCTGGAGTATGCGTTGATAAGGCAACTCAATATGTTTTCCTATGGAAGTGGCGATTACTCCGGCTTGTTGCTTTTCAGCTTCGCCAATAATAAGTTCTCCCATAATGCGGCTGTTGTCATCATCCAGATGACTGATAGGTTCATCCAGAAAAAGGAAATCGAAAGGCTGGCAGAGTGCTCGGATAAAGGCAACCCGTTGTTGCTGCCCGAACGAGAGTTTACCGGTCTTTACATTCAGCTTGTCCGAAAGTCCCAGTTTCTCGAAGAAGGCTAGGATTTCTTTCTTCTTTTGTATCCGGTAAGATTATTTTTCAGTTGTACATTTTCAAGAGCAGTCAGCTCGGTGAAGATACGTAAATCTTGAAAAAGCATACTCAGTGAATGCTTTCTCAGGTCTACCCATTGCTTCACAGAATATGCTTTGATATTAGTCTCATCGAAATTGATAATCCCCTGATAGTCGTTGCGATAGCCATAAATATAGCTGCACAATGAAGATTTTCCGGTGCCGGAAGCCGCTTCTATCAGATACATTTCCCCTTTCCGGAAGATAAGATCCTGATGCCATATATCCGAAGTCACCGAATTACGGTCAGCAAACACTTGGGGAAGTGTTTGCTGTAAATGAATGCTATTCATGCCGTTTGTTTACGAATTACATACCGGTAAATTGTTTACCGAAGTCAACGATTAATTTGAGCGCATTGACGTCTTTATCTTTCAGGCAAAGGTCGATTTCGCTTGTTTCTCCTTCTGAACTAACGGACAGATAGGAAACTTTTGATAACATCTCAGAACCGGTCCGGAACTTTTCACCACCAAATCCGATCAGCATTTTAACAACGGGAAGTTCAAGTATAGCTTCTGCGTTGATAGCCATGAATACGTTTTTTCCCTTCATTTCCGATGCATACGGAGCGTCTTTGATAGACTTGTCTGCCGCTTTTTCTATATTTTTGTAGAGTAACTCGTCATTGGTGGCATACATTTGTTTGTCTTTGATACCAAAGAATACGTTCATTCCTTTACTCTTATAGACATATTCGTTTTTGCCCAGTTCCAGAATATCTTCTCCTTTTTTCAGTCCCAATGCCTGCTTGTTCTTATAAAGAGCTTCGAGTGCATTGCCGTTTTTTACGTCTGCATACACTATAAAGGTAGGAGCGCTGTTCATGGTTACGTTGATTAACCCTGCGGAGATATCACCGTTGAAGGAACTGAACAATTCTTTAACTTCATCTGCTTTGGAGATAGATACTGTGTTACGGAATTCCTTATTTTCACTTAGGAGATTATAAAGACCTTCTCCTTTTACACCCAGATTGACAAACATAAGGGTAGAAGCTGGGAAGTATTTTACGAACGTATTGTTTGCTTTTCCAAATGCTTCCAATTGTTTTTTCATCAAAGCTTTTACAGCCTCGTTCTCCGTGTAATTTTCTGTTTTCAAGGCAATTCTTCCTTTTTCAAAGTTTAATCCGGCTATTATGGTTATGTCTTCTGCTTTCACTTCAGCGGGAAGTCCCATACTGACTTGCTTTTGATAAGGTGCAGGAATAGCTGCCATGGAAGCGAAGAAATTGATGTCACTTTTTTGTTTTTCCATTTTCTGGAAAGCGCCGGATTTCGCAATGCTGTTATCTGCGGTTTGCTTCAACAGATTGGTGATGCCTTCTTTGGCTTTCTCTATTTGAGATGTTCCTTTTACGGAAATGAGCATTACGGTAGAATTGTTGAAAGCGACTAAACCTCCGTTCATGGTTGTAAAGCTATATCCAGCTGCTTCGTTGATTGGTTGGCAGATTTGCTCTTTTACCATTATTTCCAAGGAAGCGTGCAGGTCATCTTCGCTTTTGATTTTCGCAACTGCGGTAGAGTATGGAAAAGAGGGCGAAGTAAATACGTAGACAGGAGCTTCTACGTCAATTCCCGATTCACTGGGGTTATTCATCACTTTTTCTAATTGTTGGAAAGTGGCAGCGTTCATTCCACTTTTTAGTGCTTCCAATACTTTTTGCTTGGCAGCTTCATTCTCTTTATCATTCAATCCGGCCTTACTAGCCAAGGATTTTAGATTTATAGAGGTAACAACCGTAGCATCAGCCGGTATTATATTGGTATATTCCACTGTTTTGGAACATGCTGCCAGGAAAACAATCAGTACTGCAAGTACCGAGAGTCGTGAAATCATTTTCTTTGCCATACTCATATTTTTTAATGGTGTATAAATTTCAAATTAACTGTTCTTTTATTGTTGATTTAGCAGATTCAACGTGTGGCAAGCCACCAATGCCGCTGTTTCTGTCCGAAGTCGTGATTTACCCAGGCTGATCGGCGTGAATCCCCGTTCAATAGCTTTTTCTACTTCGCCCTCACTGAAATCTCCTTCCGGGCCGATCAGCACCAAGGCGTCTTCTCCGGCTTTTAGTACGTCCTTCAGCAGAGGTTTCTCACCTTCGTAGCAGTGAGCGATAAACTTCTGTCCCTTAAACTCCTGATTGATGAATTTATTGAAATCTGTCATCTCATTCAGTTTCGGCAGACGGGCTTTGAGTGATTGTTTGATTGCCGAGATAAGAATCTTTTCGATCCGTTCGTTCTTGATAACTTTACGTTCCGAGAACCGGCAGTTGAGAAATGTCAGTTCGTCGAATCCTATTTCAGTGGCTTTCTCGGCAAACCATTCATTACGGTCCATATTTTTAGTTGGTGCCATGGCGATGTGCAGGTGGCACGGCCATAGTGGTTTTTGGAAGATTGTCTCTTTGATAGCTACCAGACAACGTTTGTTGGTTGCTACCGTAATTTCTGCCTTGTAGAAACTACCCTTTCCATCGGTAAGGGTGATTTCGTCTCCGATACTTAACCGCAAGACACGGGTACAGTGCTGTGCTTCTTCTTCCGGAAGCTCATTGGTTTTCTGTATATCGGGAGTATAAAAAACGTGCATATAGTAATTATTGATTTTTATTTCTTTGTATTGATCTGGTCGCGTATTTTAGCGGCCAATTCATAGTTCTCGTCTTTAATAGCCTGCTCCAATGCTTGTTCAAGTGTTTTGGAAGTGGCACTGCGCGACGACGATTCATGTTCTTCTTCCATAGATTCCTTGTCACCATCTGTTTCTTCAGAACGGTTCCTTTCTTCATCCGGTATGCGCAGGCATTCCCGGTCGAGGATAGATTCATAAATCAGAATCGGGCAGTCGGCACGTACCGCCAATGCAATGGCGTCCGATGTACGTGCGTCAATACGTATAATATCTTCGTCTCTTTTCAGGTAAACATAAGAGTAGAAAATACCGTCTTTAGCTTTGTAAATCAGCACACGTATCAGGCTTACCCCCAATACGGTAAGGCTTGTGGTGAATAAATCGTGTGTTAACGGGCGTGGAGTTTTAATTCCTTTCAGATACAACGCGGTAGCCTGGGCTTCGGCGGGACCGATGATGATAGGCAGTTGCCGTTCACCATCCACTTCACCCAATAGCATTGCGAATGCACCTACCTGCGCTTGGCTATTTGTGATATTTAAAACTTGTAATTCTACCTTTTTATCCATTGTTTTTTACTTAATTTGTTTTACTCTCCCGTCGGTGCTTATACTTGAATACCAAGGCAAACAGAATGCCGATAACCAACGCATACGCAGCAAAAATCAGCCAGATATCCGTCCATTCCCGACTCACCAATTTGCCGTCGGCATATACCGAGAAAGCATCTACCACAGCTCCGCTGGCATATCCTCCGATGATAGCTCCCAGACCGTTAGTCATCATAAAGAACAACCCTTGAGCACTGGCACGAATGGAGGAATTAGTCTCTTGTTCAACAAACAAGGAACCGGAAATGTTGAAGAAATCAAACGCCATACCATAAACAATCATGGAAAGAATCAACATCCACAATCCGCCTCCCGGATCTCCGAAGCCGAACAAACCGAACCGGAATACCCATGCAAACATACTGATTAACATCACTTGCTTGATGCCGAAATGCTTCAGGAAAAACGGTATAGCAAAGAATAAACAGTGTCTCGGACATCTGTGATATGGATAGCAGGATAACCGAATGTTTCACCCCGAAAGAATCTGCAAACTCCGGAATACCGGCAAAACTGCCTAGAAACAGGTCACCGTATGTATTGGTTATCTGTAAAGCCGCCCCCAAAAGCATGGAGAAAAGGAAGAAAATTGCCATTTCTTTCTTTTAAATAACACCAATGCATCCAGCCCGAAAGCCGAAAGCAGTGATTTGTTTTCTGTTTTGGCGGGTTTACAAGCCGGAAGGGTGAAAGAATAAACTCCCAGTAACAGCGCGGATATGGCACCGACATAAAGTTGGGCGCTTGAGTTTTTGAATCCGGTAAGGTCTACCGCCCACATGGCACAGATAAAACCGATCGTTCCCCATACGCGGATAGGGGGGAAATCTTTGATTAAATCACATTTATATTGCTCCAATGCATTGTATGAAACGGTATTGGCTAATGACAAAGTAGGCATATATACCAATAGATTGAGTAACATGGCCCAATACATCTGGTCGTATCCCGTAGCGGTGGAAGCGTAGAAAAGACAGGCTGCACCTACAATGTGGCAAAGTCCGTATAAACGCTCTGCATTAAACCATTTATCGGCAATGATACCGATAATGCCGGGCATCACCAAAGAGGCAATTCCCATAGTGGCGAAAATGGCTCCGATTTGTCCACCTTCGAAATGGAGTTCTCTGCCCATATAGCCACCTAGTGAAATTAACCATGACCCCCAGACAAAAAATTGCAGGAAGTTCATAATAATCAAACGAACTTTTATGCTCATGACTTTTTAAATTTGTGTTTCTCTTTTGCTAATAATAGATGCAAATATAATATTTTCGTTGATTGGGTGAGCAAGTTAATTGATAAAAAGGCGATAAAAAAGGCATAAATGCAAAGAAGGAAGAATATCTATGATAAAAAATAAGAATGGAAAGGGTATATAAAAAAAGAAGGCTATCTATCCCAGACAGCCAATCTTTGTTAACCTTAAATCTAATACCATGAAAAACACAGTGCAAAGATAAGTGGTTTATGTTATACAACATAATGTTTCATTGAAAAACTGCATATTGTTAACTCTAATTAACTTTGAATACTCCTTTTTTCTGTTACTGCCTCCTGATTTCCTCTTATAATATTCTTTTTTATCCTTCGAGTAGAAATCTGGTTCCGACATCTTGCCGGACTTATTCTACGTAGAGTACAAGTCCTTTCAGATATTCGCCTTCCGGATGATAGATATTCACCGGATGATCGGCAGGTTGGGTGAGCTGGTGCAAGATACGCACGCTGCGTCCCGACATGGCGGCTGCGGTGAATACTGCTGTGCGGAAATTATCTTTGGTTACTACCTGTGAGCAGGAGAAAGTAAACAAGATACCACCCGGCTTGATTTTCTCGAATGCTTTGGCGTTCAGTTTCCGATAACCCTGCAATGCGTTCCGCAACGCATCCTTGTGTTTGGCAAATGCGGGTGGGTCGAGGATAATCAGGTCATACTGGTCGCCCATACGGTCGAGGTATTTGAAGGCGTCTTCAGCGAATGCTTCATGGCGGGGATCACCAGGGAAGTTCAGTTCCACATTCTTGTTGGTCAGGTCGATTGCTTTCGCAGAGCTGTCTACCGAGTGGACGAGCTTTGCACCTCCGCGCATGGCGTAGAAAGAAAAGCCTCCGGTGTAGCAGAACATATTCAGTACCGAGCGATCTTTGGCATACCGTTCCAATAACGAGCGGTTTTCGCGTTGGTCTACAAAGAATCCCGTTTTCTGGCCTTTCAGCCAGTCTACATGAAACTTCAGGCCGTACTCTTGTGCGATATTATCGTTGCTTCCTCCTTTCAGGAAACCATTTTCGGGGAAAAGGTCGGCTTTGAAAGGGAGCGTTGTTTCTGATTTATAATAGATATTTTCAATCTTGTCACCCATGACTTCGGACAAAGCCTCGGCGATCACCATGCGGTCTACGTGTATTCCTGCCGAGTGAGCTTGCATGACGGCAGTTTTGGCATAAATATCAATCACCAGTCCGGGGAGATTGTCACCTTCACCGTGTACGAGACGATAGGTGTCGTTGACCGGATTGATAGCGATTCCAATGGCACAACGCATGTCGTATGCAATTTCCAGTTTGCGTTTCCAGAAATCATGGTTGATCGGTTCTTGCCGGAAAGAAAGCACACGTACGGCGATACTTCCGATCTGGAAGTGTCCTTCGGCGATAAATTCTTTCTTGGAGGTGTATACTTCTACAACTTCACCTTCTTCGGGTTCTCCGTCGAAACGGGAGATAGCACCGGAGAAAATCCAGGGGTGAAATCTTTTCAGCGACTCTTCTTTACCGGGTTTGAGGTATACTTTATGCATAGTGTTTTATTTATCTGATTCTATTAAATGTTCTTCTTTCTTTTCTTCGGGAGCTATTTCATAATTACCTGTCCGCTTTAGTTCTTGCAGCAGGTTGTAGATGTTGAGGCATGCCCAGGCGTCGGTGGCGGCGTATTGTTTTTGTCCATCACTCAACACATCCGCTTCCCAATTAGACAGTCGTTGCGATTTGGAAATTTTTTCCTTAAATAAAATGGCATAAATCTTTTGGAGGCTTTTGTCCTGTATGCCGAACTGACGTACATAGTCCTGCAATTCGATACAACTCTGTTGGTTGAAAGGAGCACGTTTATGCAACATCATAAAGTCGTCTTTCAGCGAAAGCCCCACCTTAATAATTCCCGGGTTCTCAAGCAAGTCAACCAATGGCTGTGTAAGTCCCGTCATATTGAGCCGGAACAGAAAACAACATTCTTCGGAAGAAATCTGGAGAAGCGCTACTTTGTGTGATTGCCCTTTTGTGAAAGAGGGCCGCGTTTCGCTGTCGATACCCAATATCGGCTGCGACAACAGGTAGGCTACCGCCTTTTCCGTTTCCGATTCCGATTGGATAACATGGATTCTTCCCGGAAAAACTACTTTCGGGAGTTCCTTTAATTCGTCTTTATCAATGGTTCTTCTTACAATCATTTTTATTTTTCATCATCGTGACAATGGCAACTGCCTTCGTGGCAGTGACATTCGTCGTCATGGCAATGACAACCGCCTTCTTCACAACAACTGTCGTCTTCGCTTGGTTCGTAAAATCCTTCTTCGTTGTTTTCTTCCTCTTCTTCGTTGTCCTGCAGATTATACTTCACGTCGTGGAGGGCGCGCAGTGTATTAACCAGCTTTTGTCCCCACAACATTCCGAAGTTTTCCTGACAAATGGCCAGCGAATCGTTCATCGTTTCGTTCAATCCCAGTTGGAAAACAAAATAAAGTCTTTGATATCTTGATAAATATCAGCCAAATCTTCAGATATGGACTTCTTGATAGGCTGGTCGCTGTATACCATATCCTGCACAAATACGTCCAGATAATCATCCTTGTCTCCCATTAATCCCGCAAGGTTGATACGAAGAATTTCATAAATTTCTTCAGTCACATACGTCTCGGGCGCCTCATCCCCGATCGTCTCACACTTCGGCAGCATGGAGGCTTTGAGATAGAGTAAAGGCAGTATTTTCAATGATGTATCAACGAAAGTGCTGCGCTTCATGCTTTCGGCACGTTCGAGGAATGCACAAAATTCGGCGGCTACCGTTACGAACTCAATTACATTCTTATCAAATATCGTTTGGCTTTCTTTTTCCATAATCAGCGTTGATTTGAAACGCAAAGGTAAGAAAAAGGATTGAATGAGCGTAGCGCTCGTTATTTTTTTATTATTTTTGCGGCTTAGATTACGATTCCAATTTTATAAAAAGAATAAAAGACTCATGGCAAAAAAAAATAA
>ENA-OQJF01000243-OQJF01000243.1-human-gut-metagenome-genome-assembly--contig:-NODE-243-length-14681-cov-3.447643_pt1 | contig 14681 bp, 18 predicted proteins | sample MGYA00242595_ERZ504761 | MGnify/ENA primary metagenome ERZ504761 (study PRJEB26092, sample SAMD00036367) | human gut metagenome | host: Homo sapiens | study: EMG produced TPA metagenomics assembly of...
GCTTGCCTTTTACAATATTACAAATAGCTGAAAGATTTGTAAGGTGACCTTTCATGTTGTTGAATACTGTTTCTGCAATTGCGGACTTTAGTAATTTCAAATCCTCAATGACTTTGTTTTGGGTAGCAATACGTTCATCAAGTAATGCCAGCAAATGGCCTATTTTCTTTTGTTCTTCATTAGATGGCAAAGAAATGGGCATATCTGCAATCATCTCCATTCTTACAGAATCTACTGAGTTTTTAGCACTCATTCGCTTGACACGATTATAAAAATTCCCTGCGAAGTATGAATATAGATACTTACCATCACATTTAAAATCGCTCAGAATATAAACGCGCTGATGCACACCAATTTTCCCTGTGGAATAATGGAAAACCTTGCCAACACCTACACCGTCACCAGCAGTTAGAATAGCCTCTCCGTCAAAAGTCCATGAGTTAATTCGTTCAACAATTTGCGAACGAACATAAAAAGGATAAATTCCGTCATCGGACTTGTCTTGGGTATTCTTATTGCCTGTTGTTATATTGCATACATCCTTAAACCTTTTCCTTTTCCATTCTTCCGTAAACTCTGGAAATCTCAAATGGGGAACATTAAGGACTTTTTTATCTTTATTATCTGCCATAGTTGTCATTCTTTATTCTTTTACATTAAATACCTTGATGTCGCAAATTGCGACTTCAAGAATCTGCATTGTCGTCATTATCAGAAAGCGTGGCCTCTATATCTTCAATAGTAGGCAATTGGCTTTGAATATGCTCAGGCATGAGTTTTGACAGCTGATATTCAGAGATGCTTATCGGCTGGTTTGTTGATTCAAGGGCATATTGCGCCATCACGTTATTCTTCGTCTTGCAGATGAGCAATCCGATAGTTGGATTGTCAGTCGGTTTCTTCTTGATGTGGTTGACTGCACTCACATACACACCTAATTGTCCCAAATGCTCACCTTTGAATTTTGTGACCTTCAACTCTACGACCACATAGCATCGTAGCTCCAGATGATAGAAAAGCAAGTCGGGATATACGGTGTCTTCTCCCACTTGCAAGGGAACTTGACTCCCGACAAAAGCAAAGCCTGTGCCTAACTCAAGCAAAAACCGTGTGACGTTATGAGTAAGAGCGTGTTCTAACTCCCGTTCTCTGTATTCACCGTCAAGTGTGAGGAAATCGAAGTTATAGGGGTCTTTCAATGTTTGAGCAGCCAGCTCGCTTTGAGGATTCGCCAACAGCCTATTGAAATTATTCACGGCCTTGCCTTGTCGCTCATATAGGTTGGTATCAAGGTAATTAAGCAGAACAGCACGGCTCCAACCATTTTCAACTGTTTTTTTTAGGTAGAACACGGCACGACTTACATCCTTGCACTGTGATATGATATACAAATGATGTCCCCATGGAACGGAGAAGAAAACATCCTCGCTGATTTGTGCAACAGGTTGTTGCCTCATATCATCGTCTAATTTGGCAACAGGTTGTTGCACATTTACATCTTCTAATTGTGCAACAACTTGTTGCACAATTGTATTTTCTTGATTATAAAAGAGATACCATTGTCTGATGTATTGCAAGTTTCTATGAGAGAACCCTTTCATATCAGGAAATTCTGTCATTAGTTCACGGCTTAGTTCTTTAAGCCATCCGTCTCCCCAGGAGGCAGATTTCTGTTTCTCACAGATGTCTGCACCCATGCGCCAATAAAGGCGGAGCAATTCTGTATTCACTTTGATTGCCGCCTTGATTTGTGCGCTGCGTATATCTTGCTTCAACTGCGAAACCCAACTTTTGAAATCGCGGTTGGTTGCCAAAGTCATGTTTCCTGCCATTGCTTAAATTCCTTGTTATGTTCAATTGCTATTATTCTACCATGCTGGTGGAAAATTGGAAGTCACAAATTGCGACTTCAAGTTAATCAGACTATCCCCAATTCTTTCAGATACACCTCTATTTCTTTATCCAATTCGGCGCGCTTGGCTTCCAATTCCTTTATTTCCGCCATTACCGCCTTGATGTCGATGGGTTCTTCCTCCTCAAAGGTATCGACATAGCGAGGGATATTGAGGTTATATTCGTTGTCGGCAACCTCCTGCAAGGTAGCGAGGTGACTGTATTTCTCTATCTCCTTGCGTTCACGATAGGTATCGACAATCTTCTGGATGTGCTGAGGACGGAGCTTGTTCTGCGTCTTCACCTTTTCAAACTCCTTGCTGGCATCGATGAACAGGATGTTATCGTCTTCCTTGCGGCATTTCTTCATCACGAGGATGCAGGTCGGATGCTTGTGCCATAAAAGATATTAGCTGGCAATCCGATGATGGCATCAATGTAGTTCTTCTTCTCGATAAGGAAACGACGGATGATACCCTCGGCATTGCCACGGAAGAGCACACCATGAGGAGCCACACATGCCATTGTGCCACCCTCGTTCAAGTGGTAAATCATGTGAAGGATGAAGGCATAGTCGGCTGTCTTGCGTGGTGCGAGACGACCTGCCTTGCTGAATCGATCATCGTTGTTGAACTTGTCAGCTGCGCTCCATTCGGCAGAGAAAGGAGGATTGGCTACCACAGCATCAAACTGTTCCTCGGAGAAGGCATCGGCTTCGAGTGTGTCGCCATTCTCTATGCAGAAATCGCTGAACTTTACACCATGCAGCAGCATGTTCATGCGTGCAAGGTTGAAGGTGGTGGGGTTCTTCTCCTGTCCGTATATCAAATCCGCCTTGCCGTTGCGTGCCGTGCGGAGCAGCAGCGACCCGGAGCCACAAGTCGGGTCATAGACATTTTTCAGTCCGGGTTTTTCCTGTTGTAACAATGTCGGCAAGTATCTGGCTCACCTCTTGTGGGGTATAAAACTCGCCAGCCTTCTTTCCGGCACCTGCGGCAAATTGGCCTATCATGTATTCATAGGCATCACCGAGGATATCAATGTCGGAAGCCTCACTCAGTCCGAAGTCTATGTCATCGAGTGCCAACAGCACATTGCAGATAAGTGTGTTTTTGTCATCGGCAGTCTTGCCTAACTTTGGCGAAGCAAGGTCGATGTCAGAGAAGAGGCCTCCGAAATCTTCTTCACTGTCATGCCCGATGGTGCTGTCTTCAATCTTCTTCAACGAGCGTTCGAGCATGGGCAGGATATTCTCCTTACGCTTGATGGCTTCAATGACAGATGAATACAGAAAATCCGGCTCTATGAAATAGCCCAAATTCTCCATACTTATTTCCCTTATTTCATCTTTCAGTTCTTGCTCGTCACTCGCCCAAGCCTCCTTGAAGGTCATCTCATCCGCTTCCAGTTCGCCATCGATATACATCTCTATCTTCTCCGATAGATACTTGTAGAAAATGAAACCGAGGGTGAAATACATAAAGTCACTTGCCGACATATTGCCTCGCAAGGTATTTGCCACAGTCCAAAGCTGTGTACGCAGTTTCTGTTGCAGTTCTTCGCTCATATTCAATACCAATATTTCTTTAATTTTTCTGAGATAAATAATATAGATTGTTTTTCTTCCGTTACACGATATGCTATTACATCTGGAATAATTTTGGCAACCGAGTCCCTACGAACACGTTCGTATTGTTTTAATGTGGTATAGTTATACCACTCAGATAGAATATAGACATTTTGCGGAGGAGCATAATCAGTGCAAATCTGATTAAGCATATTCGGATTCCCGACCTCACTACTTGCATAACAAATCAACATCCTTTCAACCAAAGAAATGTCTTTCTTGTCTGGGACAGTATTTGCAAAACAACCAACCCATATTTCGGATATTCGGTGTAATTCATTAATATGGTGACCATGATTGGCAAATCGTTTGGCTACACCTTGTATCGTTTGTCCTATGTAATAATGAATGGTGCTTTTGGCATGTTTCTTATATCCTCTAATTAGGTACAGGTTACATTCACATTCGGGATGTGATTTCTCCCATAGCCTAAGCTCATCCAAAGCATCCTCACCATTGAAAGAGCCATACCATCTAACAAGAAAAACTTTATCCATGGCTATTTTTCTTTTGTTGAGTCAAAAACATTCCATGAAATGCAATGCAGAGAACCACCTACATTATGGTCTGCCGCATTGAAAGTCAATTCATTTGAATCTATCGTGACGATTGTATCTACCTGTAAATACTCTTTTAATTGCTCAACGGCTAATTCATCCGCTGGCTCATTAAGGGTTGGCATTAGAACTACTTTGCCTACCTGTAAATAGTTAATGTAAATCCAAGAATTATCAGATTTCTTATCACCAAAGCCAAGCTCTTTTATTTTGAAATATGGTGAAAGCCTTTCAAGTAATTTGGCTCGATAATTCAAATCGTAATCCTGATAATTGGATAACAAGATGGTTTTTTCGTCAATCGCATGCAATATTCCATCAGCATGGCATAGTGGTAGTTCATTATTTCGTCTTGCTTCTTCCACTTCATGCGGATCAACGGGAATCCATATTACTTGTTTTCCGCTGGCTTGCTCAATCCTTTTTGTTATTTCAAACGGTTGCAAGTCAGCATTCTCAGCAAACACTTTCTCTGTCAATATCATCTTATTTCCACAAATGACAACATTGCCGCCGTCCAATACAATATTGCAATCTACAATTTCCTTACCTGTAAGAAAATCACATTGAGCATTGTCTGTGATATATTGTCGGTTGCTCTCGACTTTCCAAAGATAATCGGGGCGGTACGTGTACCGCATGAACTTGTTTTCACCAATCTGTATTGGCATATAATCACGAGCCCAAATATCCTTGGTGTTGCGGATTTTCTTCTCTACAACAATGCCATTCTCTCTTAATGCGTTCTTTATATCTTTAGCACATCTTCTATAACCTTCCGTGAGGCACGCAGAGAAGAATACTCTATTTGTCTTATTGTCTTGCATACTTTATTCCCAACTAAATGTACTAATAATGTTTCTCAACTTTGTCGTCAGGCTTCTCAGAAGCCATGAACGTTGCAGGAGACGAAGTCCCTTCTTCTGTTTGATGGCACGCTGGAGTATTTCTGGCTTCTCACGTTGCAGATAGTCGTACTCCTGTACATACTTGACAAGAGCCTTTACGTCAATGTCTTCCTCCTTTGCCAAGTCGGAAATGGCACGCAGACGAGCCTCTGTAATATATTTCGTCAGGCGGCTCTCCAAGTCCATCGTTCCATCTGCCTTGCTGCGAGTAAAACCCTCATGGTCGTTATCGACATTCTCACGGATGAAGTTGTCGATGATGCGAGTCTTGTTGCGCATCACGGGGTCTTTTATCATCGTGTCTATGATATGCTGACGCTTTTCTCCATAGTCCTCACTATCTGGATTGAGGTCGGCTATCAGTTCGAGGATATATGCCACATTGATGACATCGCTGTGAAGCAGTTCAAGGCAGAAGTCAATATCGGTGATTTCGCCTGGTTGCCCTTCTGCCACCATACTTGTGGTTTCTTCTGTCCCTTTTTCCTGTTCATCATCCTCTGTTGAGATAAAGCCAAGTGTCATGTCAAGGTACTTGGAGCGGTAGTCGTTGAACTGCTGGTCAGTCATTTCCCACGTAGGGTCATCAGCATCAAACTCTTCGTATATCTGAATCTCGGAACGTTTCTTGATAATGTCTCTGAATGCAAGGATGAAGGTTCGCTTGTCGTATTCGTTCTGGATGCGGTCAATGGATATCATATCAGGGTAACGGGTCAGGAAAGTATGGCACAGGGCATTCAGTTCCTTCTTCACATCCTCGAATGGCGCACGCAGCACGAAGCCCAACGCTTCGGGAGCATTGGTGTTGGAGAACAGTTTGACAGCCTTATCTACATTGTCTTTCAGATTGCGGAAGCACACCACCTTGCCAAACCGCTTCTTCTCGTTGAGCACTCGGTTGGTACGGCTGAATGCTTGCAAGAGTCCATGGTATTCCAAGTTCTTATCCACATACAGCGTGTTGAGTTTCTTGGCATCAAAGCCCGTAAGGAACATTCCGACAACCAACAGTAGGTCGAGCGGCTCCATGTCGGCACGCTTCTTCTTCATTCGCAGGTTGATGTCGTCATAATAGGCACTGAAATTGTCTGTAGAGAAATTGGTATGGAACATGCCGTTGTAGTCGTCCATGATAGCCTGCAACTCGTCTGCCGTCACCTTGTCGTTGGCAAAACCCTGGTTCATACCTGTCTGCTCATCATCCTGACTATCATTGGCAGCGTAGGTAAACACCGCACCGATGCGTATCTTCGGATTGAGTTCCTTGAATATCTTGTAGTAGCGAAGCAGCATGGGGACAGACTGTATGGCAAACAGAGCGTTGAAATCTCCATCGTAGGTCGATTTGTTCGAAGTTGTTGAGGATAAACTGTGCTATCTCCCTCATGCGCTTCGTCCTCCAGTCACATCCACGTCGCCATTCTCCTTGTAGTATTCCACCAAAAAGCCCAGAACGTTCTCGTCGGCTATGGCATCCTTGATGAGATAGCGGTGGAGACAGGTGTCAAACACCTCGGCTGTGGTATGTTCGCCTCTGGCATTCTCAGAGAATATTGGTGTGCCAGTGAAGCCGAATATCTGTAGGTTCTTGAAGAAATTCACGATGTTCTTGTGGCACTCGCCAAAATGGCTGCGATGACATTCGTCGAAAATCATCACTACCTTTTGGTCTTTCACCTCTTGCAGGTGCTTGTTGTAGTAGTTTCGGGTGACGGCACAGTTCAGTTTCTGTATGGTGGTGATGATGATTTTTGAATTGCCGCTGAGTCGTTTGATCAGTTCGTAGGTGTTGTCCGTACCATCCACTGCTCCCGGCTCGAAGGCTTCATATTCCGACTGGGTCTGAGTGTCAAGGTCGTGACGGTCAACGACAAACATCACCTTGTCAATACCGTCTATCTCGCTAACGAGCTGTGCTGCCTTGAACGAGGTGAGGGTCTTGCCTGCACCTGTAGTATGCCATATATATCCGTTCTTGTTGGAGTTCTGTACCTTGTCGAGTATGCGCTCCACGGCATAATACTGGTAAGGGCGCAACACCATCAGGCATTTGTCACCCTCATGCAGCACGATATATTTGCTGAGCATCTTGCCCAATGTACATTTGTCGAAGAAGAACTGCGCAAACATCGAGAGGTCATTGAACGGAACATTCTCTGCATCCGTCCAATTGAATGTGAACTTATATCCGCTGTTGGGATTGTTGGCGAAATAGCGTGTATTGACACCATTGGAGATAACGAACAACTGGATATAGTCGAACAAGCCGTGAAACGATGTCTTATGATAGCGTTGAATCTGATTGTAGGCTTGTTTCAGTTCCACGCCACGTTTCTTCAATTCTATCTGCACAAGTGGCAGACCATTGACAAGGATTGTCACGTCATAACGGCACTTCTTTCTGCCCTCGACAGTTATCTGATTAGAAACCTGAAACTCATTCTGACACCATTGGTGACGGTTCAGAAACTCCACCCAAATCCGCTTGCCGTCGGCAGTGTCCAATGGGTAAAGGTCACGAAGTTTCTTGGCTTTCTCGAAACGAGTGCCACCTTCAAGGTAGATGAGTATCTTGTCAAACTCCTCTGCCGTGAACTCCGTCCGTCCATGTTCAGCCAACTGCTTATGGTTGTGCCTCTCCAGTTGGAGTTTGAAATTGGATTGCAGATTTTCCTCCTCAGCAATTTGGACGTATTCATAGTCCATCTGCTTTAAGGTTTCTATCAACCCAGTTTCCAATGCTGCTTCACTTTGTGCCGTCATAGTTTCAACGTTATTTTATTCAATATCATCAAGACGCTTGAATATCTCAATTCCCAATGTGTTTTCTATCTTGCACAATGTTTCCAACGACATATTCTTTTGACCTTTCAGCACTTTTGAAATATATTGCTGCGTGCAATTCATCTTCTCTGCAAGCATCTGTTGCGTCATTCCAAGTTCTGCCATCCTTTTCGACATGGCTAAAACTATTTGTCGGGAGTATTTCTCCCAATCTTTGACTTCCTGCTCCATATTCACTCGTTGTTCATTTACGCTTGTTTGCGTCAAAGTTCTATTGTCAATCGTTGTGTTCATGAAGATAATCCTGCATCTTATTTTACGGGTGCAAAATTACACAAAAACAATGAATAACACAACTTTCTGGTTGTATTTCTGCCGTTTAACGAAGAAAAAACTCGTTTTGTATGTGTTTTTACCTAACAATCCCATTTCCCATATGCAATTTTATTATTAACAAGAGGGAAAAGAAGTGTTCCAAGCACGAACCATTATTGTGGCTCGCACATCGAACACTTCTTGTGAAATCAGAAGATGCCGTTAAGCATATTAACCGCATCCACTTTCTTTTCCATGACCACATCGGCATAGATTTCCGTGGTGTGTATGTTGGTATGTCCCAACATCTCACTTGTGGTGTAGATGTCACTTCCTGCTGTCAGGATGAGAGTGGCAAAGGTATGACGGCTGCAATGGAAGGAAATAGATTTGTCTATTCTGCTTTAGCTGTCATACGCTTCAAGGCACGGTCGGCATTGCAGAGAAGGGGGATATGTGTGAACACCCTGTCATCAAGTGAGGCGGTGCCACGTTCTGGCATCCATTCCAAAGCCTGCTTCCCCAAAGGGATTACCGCAGATTTCTTCGTCTTCTGCATGGATTGGACATACACTTTTAGCCCATCCTCTGTCTCTCGGATGTCTCGCCAATACAGTTGTAGCAAGTCGCTATGGCGCAAGCCTGTAAAGCAGCAGAACATAAATGTCTGCTTCGTAGTTGGACTGCCAGTTTCGACTTCCGCCATGCGTTTCAACTCTTCTACGGTAAGATAGTCCCTGTCGCTCGGTGTCTTAGCAAAGGTCTCTCGCTTTTCCAGTTCATAGAACGGATGCTTCTGTAACACGCCTTGTCCTACTGCATATTTCAGCATAGAGTTAACATCGGTCTGTATCAGCAACATTGTTTTGGGTGACAATGGCTTCGGGCGGTCGGGAGACTTCGTGTTTCGGTACACATCTTTGATATATGTGAGAAAGTTCTTGTAGAAGGGCTTGTCCACCTTGTCCATCATGAGACCAGGACGTTGGATGTGGGCCAGATATGACTTGACAATGTTGACAGTGCTCCGCATATGCTTCTGATACGCAAGCGAGTATCTGTCTCCCTTTTGAAGGTGGAGTAGGTATTCATCCATCCATTTTGTAAACTCAGTAGCAGGTGTAGATACATCCTTTTCCTCTGATTTGCTGCCAATCCCCAGTATTCTCTCGGACTTTATCTTCAATGCCTTTTTCAGCGTGGCTTCGTTTACCCTGCGGTCGTTGTCTGTCTTTTCTGGAATAAGGTAGAGATTCAGCGATTCATACTGACGCTTTCCTCCCTTTTCATAGAATTCCAGATATAGGGTCGTGTTGCCACTCTTATGCTTGCGGCTGCGTAGTTCTATCTTCATAACTTTCGGCTTTATCGTCTTTTGTGAAAAGGTCGTTGACGAGGTTCATTGCATCAACTTTCTTCTTGTCCACGATTTTGGCATAGATGGCTGTTGTCGTCACATTGGCATGACCAAGCAACTTGCTCGTCGTGTATATGTCCACTCCGAGAGTCAGCATCATGGTGGCGAAGGTGTGGCGGCTGCAATGGAAAGAGACTTTCTTCTCTATCCCTGCTGCCTTTACCAATTTCTTGACGTGATAGTTGATTGTCGCATCACTGGCTGGCAAGGTAAAGACAGGTTCATCCAAATCTTCCTTCGGCTGTAAGCAGTTCAGTGCCTCCTGCGACAAGGGAATATTATTCGGCTTCTGCGTCTTCTGCATGAACACATGGATGTAGAGGGTTTTGCCATCTGGTGTCTTATAGACCTTGCGCCATGTCAGTGTGCGTGCATCACTCAATCGCAAGCCAGTGAAGCAGGAGAAGACAAACGCTTTCTTCACCTGCTCATTGGAACATGGCAAAGCCATCAATGAGCGCAGTTCCTCAATGGTCAGAAACTCCCTGTCCTCTGGTGAAGGCTGGAACTTCTCTTTGCGATCAAGGCTCTTCATCGGATTTGCCGTCAGCAATCCTTCTCTTACTGCCTTGTTCAATGCTCCATTAAAGACGGCTTGATGATGGTGGGCACATCCTGGAGATATAGTCCTCTCATTGATTGTACAAACGCTGTTCTTTGCTGTTGCCAGAAATCGAAGGAAGCCACGACAGAAGTCAGCATCCACCTCGCTCATGGAAATATAAGGTGTCTTTTGCTGTTCCAGATACTCCTCAACTTTCTTCCGCATATCGACACGACCTTTCAAAGTCGATGGACGGAATCCGAAATTCTCCTGTTCGTACTTGCGCAGCCAGTCGAGCAAAGACATATTCGACTGCTTAATCTTCTCGTACTGTTTGATGCCTCGTTCCTGCAATGCAATGATACGGTCTGCCTTGATTTTCTCCGCCACCTGTCGGGTGTGGATGTTCATCTGCTTGTCCAGTGGGGTCTTCTCTGGGATGAGATACAGCCCTAAGGATTCATACTTGCGCGTACCTTTTACATAGATGTCGAGATAGAGCCCAAGGTTGCCGTTAGCAAGCTTGCGCTCCCTGAGCCTTATCGGCTCTTTTACTTTTAATGCTTTCTTGGGTCTTCCCATATTTGTCTGTTTTTATTTGTTTTGATTTGCTTTCGGCAGTGCCTCAAGCGCATGATTTTGATGCAAAGTTATATCAAAATTCTGAGAACATGCAACAAATCTGCAACAAATATACACCTAAAACATCAAATATAAGGAAATCAAAGAATAAGAAAGAAATAAGCATAATACCCTCTATATCAGTTATATTACTTCACTTTTATTTCTTTTTATTAGATTTGTTATCATTCGTTTTTGCCTATACTTCGTCGGCTTCTATGTGCTACTGTTATTCGACATTGTACTGTGCATACAGGTAGAAAACCTGACGGCAATCACAGCAAGCGAACAGACAATGGCGGCCTACTTGCAAAACAGCTTCTTCTCCGCCGGCTACTTGATGGCGGCAAGTATCGTGGCACTGAAATGCCTAAACCTCGTGCCGGACTTGGCAGCATGGATGATACCTGAAGGCGACACGGCCTTCTCTACACGGAACTTTGGAGAAGGTGTGGCGCAGCAGGCCAAAATGACGGCTACGGGCGGTATCGGCTCGATGATGAGATAATGATAAACCTAATATTAAATATCCAAAAGATGAATGTACAACAGAAAATTGAGAAATGGTGCAGGAACGAGCGTTTCGTGCACTATGCAAATGAACGCATAAGCGAAGAACTCGTTTATGCACCTAACCACCGAATTGATCCGGAATATGAAGAACTGGACGAAGCCATTACATGGGACAACCGATATATTGTCCCTATGATGACTTACCTTACCTATCGTCTGCAACTGGTCAAATTGCAGAAAAATGCCAAGAATCGAAACCGCCGTGTCTGGTGGATATTCGTGCATGTAATCATGCGGGAAGATTACACACAGCTTTTTGACGGGAAGTTCGAAAAATTTCTGACGGAGTTGCATGATACAGTCATGACAATGTTACATGACGAATACACACGATTGTCTAACAAGAAAAAATAGAGGTATATGGTCATCAAACATTTGGAGAATAAAATCCGACTGGTGGGCATCATCTGCACTGCTTTTCTTGCAGGGTGTATCATCATCAGCGTATCAAGTATCTGGACTGCCCGGACAATGGTGACGGACGCGCAGAAAAAGGTGTATGTGCTGGACGGAAATGTACCTATACTCGTAACCCGCACGACGATGGACGAAACACTGGACGTGGAGGCCAAGAGCCACGTAGAAATGTTTCACCATTACTTTTTTACTCTCGCACCGGACGACAAATACATCCGCTATACGATGGAAAAAGCGATGTACCTGGTCGATGAGACGGGACTGGCACAGTACAATACCCTCAAGGAAAAGGGATTTTACTCCAATATATTGGGTACGAGCGCGGTGTTCTCGATATTCTGTGACAGTATCTCCTTTGACAAAAAGAATATGGAGTTCACCTACTATGGTCGGCAGCGAATCGAGCGCCGGAGTAATATCCTGATGCGCGAACTGGTTACGGCAGGGCAACTTAAACGTGTGCCGAGAACGGACAACAATCCGCATGGACTGCTCATAGTAAACTGGCGCACATTGCTGAACAAAGATATCGAGCAAAAAACAAAGAGTAACTATTAAATCACCAAAGATATGAATATCAAAGGATTCAAACGGATGTTGTTCGGCGAGAAGATGCCGGACAAAGATGACCCGCAGTACAAGGAACGCTACGAGCGAGAGGTGCAGGCCGGGCATAAATTCGCCAAGGCGACACGCATCGACCAAGCGGCGGCCAAGGTGCAGGGCTTTGCCAACGCACACCGGACGCTGTTTCTGGTCATCGTCTTTACATTCGTCATCGGAGCTTTCGTATGGAACGCCTACCGCTTGGTAACTGTGTACAGACACAGTCCGGCAAGTTGCACGGCGACGGAAATGCAGGATTCTGTGCTTCGGGAACGGCACAAGCTGTTGCAGGAAGTCGAAATAAGGGAACATAAAAACAGAGGGGACAAACCACAATAAAAGAATACTTATGAATACACGGCTTGAAAAATCAGTCCGTTCGTCAGACGAATGGTACACGCCAAAGGAGATACTGGACGCATTGGGCAAATTCGACCTTGACCCTTGCGCTCCCATCCGTCCGTTGTGGCCGACTGCCGAGGTCATGTATGACCAGAACATAGATGGGTTGTCCCAGATATGGGAAGGGCGTGTGTGGCTCAATCCTCCCTATTCGCGTCCTCTTATCGAGCTATTCGTCCGGAAATTGGCAGAACATGGCAACGGCATTGCATTATTATTCAACCGTTGCGATTCCAAAATGTTTCAGGACGTCATCTTCCCAAAAAGCGACGGGAATGAAATTCCTACGCCACCGCATCCGATTCTACCGACCAGACGGAGCACGAGGTGACTCTCCCAGTCGCGGTAGCATCCTATTAGCTTTCGGAGAAGACAACGCAGAGATACTGAGAAATTGTGCCATTGAAGGCAAATATGTACAACTCAATTAAAAGATGTATAATGAAGATATTGGAGAAAATCAATTTTCGCCAGCCGAAATATATGCTTCCCGCCATCCTTTATTTCCCCCTGCTCGGCACGTCTTATTTCATCTTCGACCTGTTTCAGACAGAAACGATAGAAATACAAGACAAGGCGTTGCAGACGACGGAGTTCCTGAACCCCGAATTGCCGGGGGCACAGATCAAGGACGATGGCATAGGCAGCAAATACGAGAATATGGCAAAATCATGGGGTAAGATACAAGACTACTCCGCTGTAGATAACATAGACCGGGAAGAACCCGATAAAAACAAGGAAGAGTATGAATCGAAATACACGCAGGACGACATCGACCTGCTCACGGAAGAACAACAGGAAAAGCTGCGGCAGCGGAAATTGCCTCTGCCAAGACACGAGAACAGGAAGCACTTGCCGAACTGGAAAAAGCACTCGCAGAGGCGAGACTGAGAGGGCAAAACGCGACTGTACCCCCGGCAGAAACGGACACGGCCAACATTGCTCCACCACAAGGAGCAGCAGCCTCCGGAACCATCAACGAAGAGAGCCGGGCTGTGAAAACGCCATCAGCGGACGAACCGCCCAGCGAGGTGGTACGCAAGGTGAAGACAACCTCGGACTACTTTAACACACTGTCGAAGAATGTCCGTGAACCGAAACTCATCCAAGCCATCATTGACGAGAACATCAAAGCGGTGGACGGCTCGCGCGTGAGGTTGCGCCTGCTTGACGATGTGGAGATTGGCGAGTGTGTGATAGCAAGAGGAACGTACCTGTACGCTACGGTAAGCGGATTCTCATCCGGGCGCGTGAAAGGTAATATCAGTAGCATCCTCGTGAATGACGAATTGGTGAAAGTGAGTCTTTCACTCTATGATACAGATGGCATGGAGGGGCTGTATGTGCCCAACAGCCAATTCCGGGAAACGAGCAAGGATGTAGCAAGCGGGGCAATGTCGGGCAATATGAACATGAGTATGGGAAGTACAACAGGAAACAGCCTTGCACAATGGGGGATGCAGGCGGTGAACAATGCCTACCAGAAAACAAGCAATGCCATTAGCAAAGCTATCAAGAAAAACAAAGTCAAGTTGAAATACGGAACTTTCGTGTATTTAGTGAACGGACAGGAAAAAAGGAATTAAAACGATGATGACATGGAAACAGATTTATCAGAATATCACAAAGGTACGGATGGGCTTTATTATGCGGACTATATAGCCCCAAATAAAGCCGAAACATTTATCGGAAAACTTGTGAGTACCGAATGGTGGCATCACAGAGGGCAGTTTGCCCTAATATGCAACTTCCGAACAGAAGACAGACGGAGGATTGCCTTATTCGCTTTTCAAAAACATACCGGTTTTTACGGACCAAGATACGGGAATGTTAATTTCAGAACAGTGGAGAAGGGCACTCTTTGGCAATGTGAAATCCAAATGACCCGGACGGGACGTTGTACTTGGGCGCGTGCCAGGCAGATAAAGAAATGAAGCGAAATAGGGAAAAGAAATCAATATAAATATTTTTAATCATGTGCCTATGAAATCTTCAAACTACTTAAAAAAATATA
>ENA-OQJF01000244-OQJF01000244.1-human-gut-metagenome-genome-assembly--contig:-NODE-244-length-14613-cov-2.812302_pt1 | contig 14613 bp, 12 predicted proteins | sample MGYA00242595_ERZ504761 | MGnify/ENA primary metagenome ERZ504761 (study PRJEB26092, sample SAMD00036367) | human gut metagenome | host: Homo sapiens | study: EMG produced TPA metagenomics assembly of...
GCTTTCCGCCGCGTGCGTCACCATGTTCTTCATCAGCTCCATCGCGCTGTATTCCGTCGTGAGCAAGAACCTGCTCGCCGTCTACCCCGAGTGGTCCAGCGCTCTTACCTGGGCCTTCCCGGTCTTTCAGACCATCATGGCCGTGACGGGCATCTTCGCCGGCCGCATCTCCGATAAGATCGGCCCGCGCAACGTCGTGATCGCCGCCGCCGTGTGCTACGGCCTGGGCTGGTTCATGTCCGGTACCGTCACCGAGCCGTGGCAGTTCTACCTGTGGTTCTCGCTCGTCGCCGCCATCGGCAACGGCCTGGGCTACAACCCGGCGCTCACCACCGGCCAAAAGTGGTTCATCGACAAGAAGGGTCTCGCCTCCGGCATCACCCTGGCCGCTTCGACCGCCGGCCCCGCCGTGCTGTCCCCGGTGCTCGCCTCGCTGCTCATCCCGAGCCTGGGCATCTTTGGCGCCCTTAAGGCGCTCGGCGTCATTTTCTTTGTGACAATCGCCGCCTCCGCCCTGTTCCTGAAGGCCCCCGAGGCCGGCTGGCTGCCCGAGGGCTTCGAGGCCCCCAAGGGTGGCGCACATGCCGGCACCTTCGGCGACCTCACCCCGGGCGAGATGGTCAAGACCCCGCGCTTCTGGGTCCTCATCGTCACCTTCGCCTTTGCCGCCACCGCGGGCACCCTGCTCGTGGGCAAGGTTGCCTCCATCGCCGCCGTCCAGCTCTTCGCCGACCCCACGAGCGCCGCGGCCGTCGCCCTCGGCGGCGTGGTCGTCTCCGTCAACACCTGCGCCAACCTGGTCGGCCGTCTGTCCTTTGGCCAGATCATCGACAAGCTCGGCGCCTATAAGTCGCTGCTCATCAGCCTTGTCGTCACCATCGTCGCACTCGTCATCATGTCGATGAGCTTTACGCAGAGCATGTTCTTTGTGGCGCTCGCCCTGCTCGGCTTTAGCTTTGGCGCCCTGCTCGTCATCTACCCGCCGCTCACCGGTGGCGCCTTTGGCACCAGCAACATCGGCGTCAACTACGGCATCATGTTTTTGGGTTATGCCGCTTCCACCTGGATCAGCCAGCCCATCACCGCCGTGCTGTATCACGCCGAGGCCGGCAGCCGCCGCCTACCAGCAGTCCTTCTACGGCGCCATTGTGATCGCCGCCATCGCCGTCGTGCTCACCGTCTACATGATGGTCTCCGACAGCAAGAAGAAGTCCGCCTAGTTTTACCGATGCGACAAAGGGACAGCCCCTTTGTCGCATCCCACCGGTCACCAGTATTAAGGAGTCGAAATGTCTGAGCTCAACCCCGTCCGCATTGCCGTTATCGGCGCCGGCGCCATGGGCCGCAACCACATCCGCTTTGTCACCGAGGAACCCGAGGCCGAACTCGTCGCCATCGCCGACGCCTTTGAGGGCGCTCGCGCCACGGCCGAGGCCGCCGGCGTGCCGTTTTACACCGATCCCGCCCAGATGATGGACGAGGTCAAACCCGAGGCCGTCATTATCGCCACCCCCAACGACTTGCACCTGGGCGTTGCCCGCGAGGCTGTGAAGCGCAATATCGTGCCGTTGATCGAAAAGCCGATCTCCAACGATCTCGAGGATGCCCAGGCCTTCGCCGCCGAGGCCGAGACCGCCGGCGTGCCCGTGCTCGTAGGTCAGCACCGTCGCCACAACCCCTTCGTCAACAAGGCCAAGGAGATCATCGAGTCCGGCGAGCTGGGCAAGCTCACCGTGTCGAGCTTCCACTACATGATCTATAAGAATGACGAGTATTTCGATGTCGAGTGGCGCCGCAAGAAGGGTGCCGGCCCGATCCTGGTCAACCTGGTTCACGACGTCGACCTGCTCCGCTATCTGCTGGGCGAGCCTGTTGCCGTCCAGGGTATGCAGTCCAGCGCCGCCCGCGGTTTTGAGACCGAGGACTCCGCCGTGGTCAACGTCCGTTTTGCCGATGGCGCGCTCGCAAGCATGACCATCTCCGACGCCACCGCCAGCCCCTGGAACTGGGAGGCAACCGCTCGCGAGGATCCGCAGTACCGCCCCTTCGACGCCGACGCCTACTTTATCGGCGGCACCAAGGGCGCCCTGTCGCTGCCCCGCCTGCACCAGTTCTCCTACGACGGCGCCTCCAACTGGCACAAGCCGCTGCAGATGGAGATTCCGGCTGTCGACTCGGCACTGCCACACAAGATGCAGCTCAAGCACTTTGTGAAGGTTGTCCGCCGCGAGGTCGAGCCCGTCGTAACCCCCGCCGACAACGTCAAGACGCTCACGCTTCTCAACGCCATCAAGGAGGCCGCCGAGACCGGCCAGCTCGTCGAGCTGTAATGCCTTAAGAGCGACCGCGGCAAACCCCATGCCGAACCCCTCGGTCCGCCACCAATAAGCCCCTCTTCTTTGCCCCGCGAGCAGCCTCCTGCCCGCGGGGCATTTTGCTACCTTGCCGACGATTTTTCTGAGACGGGGGCCATTTTGCACCTCAGCCTGATTCGTTCGCCACGAAATGGGCCTATCTACTACGTTTAGCCAATCACCCTCAACCATGCCATATTTCCTAAAATCAAAAGCGCAGGTAGACGGCTTGCGTATTTTCTGAAAACCGGGGGATGGTCGACCCATACGGTTCAAACGTAGTAGATAGGTCGTTTTCGTGGCGAGGGCCCAAAACAGTCTTTTGAAACGGGTGGTATCCTTGGTAGCCCTGTGCTGCAAACGCACCTTAAACGCAAGGAGTCCCATGGATCTTATCGCCCAGCTCGCCCACGAGCTCAACCTTAAGGCCGCCAACATCGAGGCAGCCGTCAAGCTCATCGACGAGGGCAACACCATCCCCTTTATCTCGCGCTACCGCAAAGAAGCAACGGGCGGCATGGACGACGTCGCCCTGCGCGCACTCGACGAGCGCCTGTCCTACCTGCGCAATCTTGAACAGCGCAAAGAGGACGTCATTCTGCTCATCGACGCCCAGGGCAAGCTCACGCCCGAGCTCGAGCAGCAGATTCGCGAGGCCACGCAGCTCCAGCGTGTCGAGGACCTCTACAAGCCCTACCGCAAAAAGCGCATGACTCGCGCGCAGAAGGCCCGCGAAGCCGGCCTGGAGCCGCTCGCCAACATGATCATCATGCAGGCCTCGGCCAAGGGCAGTGCGCTCGACGCCGCCGCAGCATACGTCAATGAGGAGGCCGGCTTCGACACGCCCGAAAAGGCGCTCGCCGGCGCGGCGGACATCGTGGCCGAGACGGTGGCCGAGGACCCCGAGAACGTCGCCGACCTGCGTGCCTTTACGCAAAACACCGCAGACATCGTCGTCGAGGCCACCGACCCCACCGAGAAGACCCCCTACGAGCCGTACTACAGCTATGATGAGCCGCTGCGCCGTATACCCAACCACCGCGTGCTGGCTATCGACCGCGGTGAGCGCGAGGGCAAGCTCCGCGTGCGCGTGAACGTCGACGGCGCCGCCGCCACGGCACGCCTCGGCAGCCGTTGGCCCCGACGCCAGGGCGTCTTCGCGCCCGTCTTTGACGCCGCCATCGCCGACGGCTACAAGCGCCTCATGGCCCCCTCGCTGGAGCGCGAGGCCCGCGCCAAACTCACCGTCCGTGCGCAGACCGAGGCCATCAATGTCTTTGCCAAGAATCTCGAGGGCCTGCTCTCGGCACGCCCCGTGCGCGGCGCCCGCGTGCTCGCGCTCGATCCGGGCTACCGCACCGGCTGCAAGGTCGCCGTCATGGACGAGACCGGCAAGCTGCTCGACCACGGCGTGGTCTATCCCACCAAGCCGCGCCACGACGTCGCCGGCACCAAGCGCGAGCTCGCCCGCCTCGTCAAAAAGGACAGCGTCAACACCATCGTCATCGGCAACGGCACCGCCAGCCGCGAGACCGAGGAAGTCGTCTCGGAGTTCATCGCCGAGCAGGCGCCTGAGCTGCGATACACCATCGTCAACGAGGCCGGCGCATCGGTGTACTCCGCCTCCGAGCTCGCCAGCCAGGAGTATCCCGATCTGGACGTCACCGTGCGTGGCGCCATGAGCCTGGGCCGCCGTCTACAGGACCCGCTGGCAGAGCTCGTCAAGATCCCGCCCCAGTCCATCGGCGTTGGCCAGTACCAGCACGACCTTGACCAGGCCGAGCTTTCGCGCACCCTGGGCCATGTGGTGGAGGACGTCGTCAACCGCGTGGGCGTCGACGTGAATACCGCGAGCGCAAGCCTGCTGGGATACGTATCGGGCATCACGCCGAGCGTGGCCAAAAACATCGTGGCCTACCGCGAGGAAAACGGTGCCTTTACCGATCGCCGCCAGCTTAAGAAGGTCCCCAAACTAGGACCCAAGGCATACCTCAACGCCGCGGGCTTCCTGCGCATCAGCGGCGGCAAGAACCCGCTCGACGCGACGAGCGTCCACCCCGAGAGCTACGAGGTGGCCACGTCCGTCCTGGAACGCGCCGGCGTTAAAGCCAGCGAGCTCAGCCGCGGCGGCGTGCCCGACATCGAGCGCCGTCTGGGCAGTATCTCGGCGCTGGCAAGTGACCTGAACTGCGGCACCCTCACGCTCATCGACATCGTCAACGAGCTCAAGAAGCCCGGCCGCGACCCGCGCGACGACGCGCCCGAGGTGGTCTTTAGCCGCTCGGCGCTTTCCATCGACGACCTGGAACCCGGCATGGAGCTCAAGGGGACGGTGCGCAACGTCGTCGACTTTGGCGCGTTCGTCGACGTGGGTGTGCACCAGGACGGCCTCGTGCATATCTCCAAGCTGGCCAATCGCTTTGTCAAGCACCCGAGCGACGTGGTGCGCGTCGGCGACACGGTCAAGGTGTGGGTAGAAAAGGTCGATCGCGACCGCAAGAAGATCTCGCTCACCATGGTGCAGGGAAAGTAAACCGCCAAAGCAAAGGTACCCCCTGTAGCGATGTGCAAAATCGCGAGTATTCTGCAAATTCCACCGTTCCGGATGCCCCTCAGAGACGAAAAAGCAAAAAACAGCCCCCGTTTTAGCGTCGTCAGAGCCAAAACGGGGGCCGTTCCATGCTTCGGTCAACTGATAAAGACCTTTACCTTGCTGAATACTCTCAATTTTGCACGGCGCAGGCGGGGGTACCTTTGCCCACGGCAGGATATGGAAGCCAATCGCCAACTTGCTGGCAAGCTCGTGCCGGCAGCCCCGGCCTTTCCTTTGCCTAGCGCGACCCTCGCGGAGCGCGTGAGCGATAGGGAAAGGAAAGGCCGGGGCGAACAGCCCACGGTACAGTCGGTGTTCGCGCTACGGCAGGATATGGAAACCGAGCGCCGCGATATCCTTGGCAAAACCGCGCACGGTGTCGAGCGAGACCTCGTACGGGTCGCGACCAATGTTCTTGCGCTTGGCCAGGATGCTGTTGGGCACCGTAATGATCTGGCAACCGCAGGCCTCGGCCTGGTAAATGTTGATGAGCTCGCGCGTGGACGCCCACAGGACCTCGCAGTTGGGCTTTGCGGCGGCCTTCTTGACCGACTCCGTCATAAACGGAATGGGGTCGACGCCGGTATCGGCGATGCGGCCGGCAAAGAGCGAGATGATGGACGGCGTCTCGGCGTCGACGGCCTCGACCATCTCATCAACCTGCGTAGGCGTAAAGATGGTGGTGACGTTGACCTTGATGCCGTCGGCCGAAAGCTTGCGCACCAGCTCGGCGGTGGACTCGCCCTTGGTGGTCACGCACGGAATCTTGACGTAGACGTTCTCGGCCCAGGTAGCGATCTCGCGCGCCTCGACCTCCATGGTCTCGACGTCGTCGGCAAAGACCTCAAACGAGACAGACACATCGGTGATGTGGGCCAGGACCTCCTTGGCAAACGCGCGGTAATCCGTCACGCCGCCCTTCTTCATAAGGGACGGGTTGGTCGTGAAACCCTGAACGTTGCCGTTCTCGTACATGTCGAGCATGCCCTCGAGGTTTGCACCGTCAGCGAACACCTTGATTGCCATCTGCCTGATTCCTTTCGCTTGCACATGGGCGTTAAACTGCTAAACACTTTACCTACGTTTATCAAGGCGTGAGCTGCGGTTTTTTATCTTCTCGGCGAACGGTATAAACACCTCAGTGTTTGGATTGATTAATCGATTGAGCATGCAAAAGCAAAGAGTCGCAGTTTGGGCAAACGTCAGAACGCGGGATTCATTAGATGAGGCCGAAATGCTGCATCGCTGTGACGGTGCCGTCGTGTGCGACATCGTCGGTCACGTAGTCGGCGAGCGCCTTGACCTCGGGCATGGCGTTGCCCATGGCCACGGCCGTCTCGACCGCAGCGAGCATGCCCAGGTCGTTACCCGAATCGCCGAAGCCAAAGGTGCGCGCGTTGCCGGTGCGACCCAGGTATTCCAGCGCTCGCGCCACGCCCACGCCCTTGTCAATGCCCTTGGGGCTCAGCTCGCGATTCTGACCACCGGTGTTGCACAGCTCAAACTCGCGATCGATAAAGCCGTCATCGTTGGCTACGCGAGCCAGGTAGCTCGCGACGATGCACACCTTGCCCACGCGCAGACTGCCGTCGACGCGCATCTCCTCGGCGCTGTGCACCACAGAAGTGCCGATCAGAGACGACTGCTCAACACCCGCGGGTTCCAGGGCAAAAGTAGCCACGTTGGTCTCGAAAAAGGCCTCAATCCCTGCCGCTGCCATACGGCGCGCAAGCTCCTCGATAACGTCCTCGTCAAAGCAGTCCTCATGCACCACGCGACCCTCGACCTCGAGCGTGGCGCCCGCCATGGCAACGACACCCGCAGGCTCCAAAGCACGCAGGCCATCGGCAATCAGCCACAAGGGACGACCCGTGCAGATAAACGCCTTGTGCCCTGCGTCGCGCAGACGATGAAACGCCTCGATCACCGCCTGCGAGGGGCGAACCGCCGAAAAGTCCTTGTCGGTCATGTTGTCGGGATCGAACGACGTCAGCGTGCCGTCCACGTCAAAAAAGAGCACGGCGGAATCGGGGCACGCATCAATCATATGGGTTCCTTTCGGGGGCGAGAGTAAACGAAGTATCCATCATATAATGGAGCGACGCAACCAGAGAGGTCACCCATGGAATTTTACGCAAGCTGCCCCGAGGGCTTTGAGTCCGCACTCGCCGATGAGCTTAAACGCCTCGGGCTTTCGCATGTTCGCCGGCTGAAGGGCCGCGCTACATTTGAGGGCGAGCTCGAAGAAGGCTACCGCGCCTGTCTGTGGTCGCGCCTGGCGAGCCGTGTGTTCGTGGTACTCGGGCGCTTTGAGGCGCAGGATGCCGATGAACTGTACGATAGCGTTTACGACATCGCCTGGGAGACCATCATCCGCCCCGGCGCCACCATCGCCATCACCGCCCGCGGCGTGACCGAGCAGCTGCGCAACACGCGCTTCTCGGCCCTGCGCGCCAAAGACGCGCTGTGCGACCGTCTGGCCGAGACCACGGGCCGTCGCGCCGACGTCGATGCCGCCGACCCCGATGTTCACCTGTTGCTTTCGCTGCGTCAGCGCCGCGCGAGCATCAGCCTGGACCTTTCGGGCGACCCGCTGTTCAAGCGTCTGCCGCCCGCTGCGACTCGTGCCGGCGAGGGCGCACACGTGTTGCGCCCCGACTACGCCGCCCTGGTGCTAGCGCAGGTCGGCTGGACCGCACTATGCGAGCGCGAGCTGACGGCCGACGATTACGAAAACGAAGCCCTTCCCACGCTGATCGATGCCTCGTGCGCCGGCGGCGGTCTGCTGCTGGAGGCCGTGAACATTCTGACCGACCGCGCCCCGGGCGCCGCACGCGAGCGCTGGGGCTTTGAGGGCTGGCAGCTGCACGACGCTGTCCTGTGGGAGCAGCTGCTTGCCGAGGCGCGCGAGCGCGAGGCGGCAGCGCGCGAGCGCCAGGCGCGCATCGTGGCCGTAGACATCGACCCCGCCGCCCGCAAGACTGCCGAGCGCATGGTCAAGTGCGCCGGCTACAAGCGTTTTGTCGACTTTTGTGCCGCCAAGCCCGCCACCGTGCTGGACCATGCGGGCGCCGTCGCCGGTGCCGCCCTGGTCGCGGACACGACCGAGACCCCGCTTTCGCTCATGCACGATGCCATGACGCTCATCGGCGAGCTGCGCCGCGCCCCGAGCTCGCTTCGGCGCCGGTCGCCGCTCTCACCCGCGACGGCTTGCTGGCCCGCGCGCTCCACGCCGAGCCCGAGCGCTCGATCGCCGTCATGCCCAATAACGAGGAGGCGGCTCTTGAAGTTTGGCCCTCACTCGACCACGCCGCTGCAGCGTTTGAGGCTGCGACCAGCGCGGATGCCGAGGCCGAGGTTGCGGATGCCAACGAAGCCAACGACGAAGCCGCCGCTTCCTCCATGCCCGAACCTGCCGCCACGCTCGACTTGGGCGACGGCAAGCCGCTGCCCGTGCTCATCCCGGAGTCCGAGCAGTTCGCCAACCGCCTGCGCAAGAATGCCCGTCTGCGCCGCAAGTGGGCCAAGCGCGAGGGCGTGAGCTGCTATCGCGTCTACGATGCCGACCTGCCCGACTACTCCGCTGCCATCGACCTGTACGAGGGTTGCCCGCAGACGCCGGGCCGCTGGCTCGTCATCGCCGAATACGCCGCGCCCAAGACCATCGATCCCGCGCTGGCCCAGGCCCGCATGCTCGACATCTTGGCCATCGCGCCGCGCATCCTTGATGTTCCGGCCGAGCATGTGCACGCCAAGGCCCGCATGCGTTCGCGCGGCGGCTCGCAGTACGGCAAGCAGGGCGCCGGCAAGGGCGGATCGGGCGAGCGCGCCAACATCGCGCGCCGGCGTCTGCCGCTCATCGAAGAAGGCGGGCTCACCTTTGCCGTCAACTTTGACGACTACCTGGATGTGGGCATCTTCCTGGATCACCGCGTCACCCGCAACCTGGTGCGCGAACACGCCAAACAGGCACGCCGCTTCCTCAATCTGTTCGCCTATACCGGCACCGCCACCTGCTATGCGGCCGACGGCGGCGTCGAGGAAACCGTGACAGTCGACCTTTCCAACACCTACCTGGACTGGGCCGAGCGCAATATGCGCCAGAACGGCTTTGTTGGTCCGCAGCATCATTTTGTGCGCGACGACGTGCTCGCCTGGATTCGCGACCAGCGCCAGACGCGCAACCGCTGGGACTTGATCTTTGTCGACCCGCCCACGTTCTCGAACTCGTCCAAGATGGGCCGCCGCACCTGGGATGTCCAGCGCGACCATGTTGAGCTTTTGGCCGGCGTATCTCGCCTGCTTGCACAGGGCGGACATGCCATCTTTAGCTGCAACCTGCGCGGCTTCCGCCCCGAAACGCGCAAGCTCGCGCGCGCGGGCGTCGTGCTGGAGGACATTACGGCACAGACCATCCCCGAGGACTTCGCGCGCAACCAGAAGGTGCACCACTGCTATATCGTGCGCCGACTGCCCATCGAGGACGCCATGGCCGAGGTCGGCTTTAGCGCCGAGGAGATTGCCGAGCGAACCGAGGAGCTGCGCAACCCCGAGGCCCGCAAGCCCCGCGCGGCTGTACCTGCGCACGCGCAGACCGGCAACGGCAAGTCCAACTTTGCCGGCAAACCCTCCCCCGCCGGCAAGCCCAAAAAGAAGAAGTTCTACGCCAGCAAGCCCAAGGGCAAATAAACAAAGTTGCGGTGGAATACGGACTGCTTTGCCTGGAATTAGGCAAATTTAGACCGTATTTCACCGCAACTCATATTGGGATGGTGGTTGGCGATCTAGCCTTGGGTGACCAGGCGATAGCCGATACCCACGTGCGTCTGGATATAGCGCGGATGCGCGGGGTCGGACTCGATCTTCTTGCGCAGCGTACCCATAAAGACGCGCAGGCTTGCCAGGTCACTCTTAGTTGCCGTGCCCCAAATCTCATGCAGGATAGACTGGTGTGTCAGCACCTTGTCGGCGTTATGCGCCAGCAGGCACAGGAGCTTATACTCGATCGGCGTCAGATGCAGTTCCTCGCCATCCATCGTGGCGATGCCGGCATCAAAATCGATATGCAGCTCACCGGTATCGAACGAGCCCTCGGAGGCAACACTGCCCGTTTGCGCATACGAAAGGCGCCTGAGCGTCGTGCGAATGCGCGCGAGCAGTTCCTCGACCGAAAACGGCTTGGTCAGATAGTCGTCGGCACCGGCATCGAGCGCGCGAATCTTATCCGCGTCCTCGCTGCGCGCCGAGACCACAATGATCGGCATTCCCGACCATGCGCGCACCGACTCCACCACCTTGACGCCGTCCATATCGGGCAGGCCCAGATCGAGCAGCACAATGCTCGGCGCCTGCGACGAGGCGGCGGCGATGGCGGCATGGGCGGTCTCCACGGCCATATGGCGCAAGCCGTGCGTCTCGGAGCGCGGCAACGATAAGGTTGCGGACAGCGGGGTCGTCCTCAACTAACCAAGATGAGCGTTTTACGGCAGAGTTCGGCACGGCGCTACTCCTTATCAACGAAAACGTCGGCACGGGAAGCTCAATCGTAAAGACCGAGCCGTGCGGGTCCGCCGCGGCAACCTCTATGCTACCGCCATGCGCCAGCGCAATGGAGCGGCAGAGCGAAAGACCCAGGCCCACGCTGCGATGGCTGTCGGCCAAACCGTGGTTGGCGGTGTAGAACGACTCAAAGATGCGCTCGCGATCCTCGGGTGCGATGCCCGGACCATCATCGGCAACCGAGCACGCCACGCGTCCATCGTCGACGCTAATCGAAATCATGATATGCGAGCCCGCGGGCGTATAGGTGATGGCGTTGTTCACCAGATTGACCACCAGCTGCACCATCAGGCGCGCATCGACGTTGACGAGCGCCGGCTCGTCGCACGGCACTACCTTAAGATCGTGCTCACGCACGGCCGGACTTACGTGGCGCAGCGCCTCCTCGACGATATCGTCCATGAGCTCGAGCGTGGTCGACAGGCGCATACCGCCGCCCTCGAGCTTGGTGATGGCGAGCAGGTTCTCGACGGTGGCGTTGAGCCATTGCGCATCCGAGCGAATGGACAAGAGCAGGCCGCGGCGCGTTTGGGCGTCGAGCACGGCGGTGCCGGTCGAGCCCTGGTCGAGCAGCACATCGGCATTACCCGAAATACTGGTGAGCGGCGTGCGCAGGTCGTGCGAGATGGAGCGCAGCAGGTTGGCGCGCAGCTGCTCATTTTTGGTCAAGCACCGCCGCCTCCTCGCGGGCCTCCATGGCGCGGGCGCGATCGAGCGCCAGCTCGCCTTCGCTCACGATGGCATCGGCAAGTGTCCGCTCCTCATGCGTCAGCACGTCGGGCTCGGCAACGATAGCCAGCACGCCCACCACCGAGGCGGGGTCGCCCGAGCGCGCGAAGCCGTCGCCCGTGCGAACCGTCAGGTAGATGCCATAAAACGCCGAGCCGCCAAACGTGGCGTCGAGCGGCGTTCCCACATAGGCGGACGCCGAGAGCCGAGGCGGCATCTGCGGCGCCAGTTCGTGCACCGGCGCGGCGTCACCCACGGCCGTGTACGTCGCACGCGGCAGCAAGTCATCATCGTCGGCGTCGGCGCTGTACCACACGACCGGACAGCCCGAAAGTCGAGCCAGCTGCGTTGCCATGGCATGCACAATCTGCTGCTGATCGGCACACCGTTGCAGCATGCGGTTGGTCTCGAGCACCATATGCGTGCGACGGTCGCTGGCGGCAGCCTGTGCCAAGGCGCGGCGCAGGGCCAACGCAATCGAGCTCGACACAAGCGAGACCACGAACATGATGAAGAACATGCCGGGATAGACGCGGTCGATAAGCGACAGCGAGTAGCGCGGGTCGACAAACAAGAAGTTGTAGAGCGCCACGGCGGCAGCCGAGCTCAGCAAGCAATACAGGCGACTCCAGGTAAAGAATGCGCACAGCTGAACGGCGAACACATAGACGATCATGATGCTCGGCGCGAGACCCGGATGGTCGAGCAGCGCGCCCACAATCGTCGCCGCGACCAGCAGCCCCACCGATACGCAGGCGTCATACAGAGGAGTGCGGCGCGTCAGCGTTGTGCGCCGCCACCAAAAGCTATCGGCAATATCGCCGTCCGTACGGACGTCCATCAGCGTTCCGCCCCTCTCTCTGGCCCAAAACCACCACAAAGGGGACAGGCACCTTTGTGGTGGTTTCCCCTTGTGGTGGTTCCAAGTGTAAAGCCTTTGCAACCTGCGGACGTTAGACAAACAGCACGTGCGCGAGCAGTGCGCACACGCACGCCGCGACAAGCACCGTCACCACGATCGAAATCACGCGGTCGGCCATGTCCATGTTGGCCCGATTCGTAAAGAACCGATCTTCGGCAGCATCGGCGCGTACCTCACGCACCAGCTCGGTCGCAAGATCGCAACCGTCAAGCACCTTTGCATCCATGGTTTCCTCCCAAGACTCAATCCCCGTCAACACAAGCCCGCCCGTTCGCAGACAAACCTCGAGCGTCGACTACGGCCGCTCGTTGGGAGCCAGGCGCTGCATCTTGTTCACGGCCTTGAACTTGGTGAACAGCGGCACGTACTCAAAGCTCACGTTGGAGTTCTCCAGGCCGTACCAACGCGCGGGCGTGCCGGCGGCGCGGCGAATGATGTACTTGAGCGTGATGGCCGTACGCTCGCTCGGCTCCACATCGCTTTCAGGCGCCAGAAGCTTACGAATCAGGACGAACTTGAACGTGCCGATGTTACCCGGATCCTTGTAGACCGAGTAGTCATGCGTCTGCGGCGGCAGCTCGCCGGTGGCAGCCAGGTCCTGAACAACCTGACGCAGGTAGGCATTGACGCGCTGGTTGATCTTGTAGCCCAGGTACAGATGCACACGGAACACGTAGTCGGTGCCGAACGTCTCGACCGAATAGGCAAAGGTATGCGGTTCGTCCATGGTCTCGACATTCACAAACCACCAGGCGCGGGCACGCTTGGGATGCTTGTCCAAGATCGAATAGACGATATCGCGGTCGATGTAGTCGGTATGGGTGTCCTTGGTCAGGTACACGACGTTGTCACTCATGCGCTCGTAACGGTCGTCGTCGCGCAGGCGCTTGAGCTGCGGCAGGTAGCTGCGCAGCGGCAGCAGCGTAAACTGGCGCTGCTCGACCGCCGTGCCGTTGTACCAGCACACCATAATGCCCATGATGAGTGCAGCCATGAGGATGGTGAAATAGCCGCCGTGGAAGAACTTGGTAAGCGAGCTCACGAAGAAGAAGCCTTCGAGCAAAAGGAAGAAGGCCGCGAAGATCCACGGAGCAACCTTGAGCTTGCGCTCCTCGTGCAGGTAGAAGAAGAGCAGCAGCGTGGTGCACATCATAGTCAGCGTAATGGCAAGGCCGTACGCGGCTTCCATATGCGCCGAGTTCTGGAACAGCAGCACCACGATGACGCAGCCGACAAGCATGACGTTGTTGACCATGGGGATGTAGAGCTGGCCCTTGGTCTCGGCAGGGTAGAAGACCTGCATGTGCGGCATGAGGTCCAGACGGCTGGCCTCGGACACCAGCGAGAATGCGCCGGTGATGAGCGCCTGCGAGGCAATGATGGCCGCGACGGTGGAAAGGCCTACGGCAAAGGGACGCAGGCCCGGGGCGAGCATCTGGTAGAACGGGTTGAGGTCGGCAATGCCCATGAGCTCGGGGTTGGCAGCGTTGTTCATAAGCCAAGCGCCCTGGCCCATATAGGAAAGCAGCAGGCAGCACTTAACGAACGGCCAGGTAGCGTAGATGTTGCCGCGGCCGACGTGGCCCATGTCGGAGTAGAGCGCCTCGGCACCGGTGGTGGCGAGGAAGCAACTGCCCAGAATCATGATACCCGCGTGGTTGTTGGGGCTCAGCAAAAAGGCGATGCCGCGCACCGGGTTGAGGCACAGCAGCACGGCGGGGTGCTGGAAAACAAAGAAAAGACCCGTGCCGCCCAGGAACAGGAACCACAGCGTCATGATGGGGCCAAAGGCGTGACCGATCTTGGCCGTACCGATGCGCTGTACCAAGAAGAGCACGATGATGATGGCGAGCGTAATGGCGACGACGCGGCCCTGGTCATCGCCCAGCACGGCATGGACCGCCGGGATGGTGCGCAGGCCCTCGATGGCCGTGGTAACGGTAACGGCAGGCGTCAGGATGCCGTCGGCGAGCAGCGCGGCGCCACCCAACATGGCGGGGATGATGAGCCACTTGCCGCAGCGCTTGACCAGGCTGTACAGGGCAAAGATGCCGCCCTCACCATGGTTATCGGCGCGCAGCGAGATGAGCACATACTTGATGGTGGTCAGCAGCGTGACCGTCCACACGACAAGGGAGAGCGCGCCGAGCACGAACTCCTCCGTGACGCTTCCGATGCCGCCGTTGCCGGCAACGAGCGCCTTGGTTACATACATAGGGCTGGTGCCGATATCGCCGTACACCACGCCCAGCGTGACGAGCATCGCCGAGATGCTCACAGGAATCGCAGCGTGCGAAGCTGCCTCCTTGGCCTTTTGTTCCATAAGCCGGTTTCCTCCCAACTTTAATGTTCGAAGGAATTATAGGTAATCGGCCCATGTTTGAATGGCACTGTTTCCCTAGCTAGATAAACATTTATACGGCCTTTAAGTCCACCTCGGCGATATGGAATGTGAC
>ENA-OQJF01000246-OQJF01000246.1-human-gut-metagenome-genome-assembly--contig:-NODE-246-length-14556-cov-2.600319_pt1 | contig 14556 bp, 10 predicted proteins | sample MGYA00242595_ERZ504761 | MGnify/ENA primary metagenome ERZ504761 (study PRJEB26092, sample SAMD00036367) | human gut metagenome | host: Homo sapiens | study: EMG produced TPA metagenomics assembly of...
CGGTATTTTTGAAGAAAGTATATAATTATGAAGCCAATCCGAACGATTGGAAATTTGAAGGCAAACGTCCGGCAATTGTTGATTTCTACGCAACCTGGTGCGGACCCTGTAAAGCGCTGCACCCTATTCTTGAAGAACTTAGCAAAGAATATAGCGGTAAAATAGATATCTATCAAATTGATGTGGACCAAGAACAGGATTTGGCCGCCGCTTTCGGAATTCGCAGCATCCCTACCTTGCTGATGATTCCGATGAACGAACAGCCTAGAATCTCACAGGGAGCTTTGCCCAAAGACCAACTGAAGAAAGCAATTGATGAATTTCTGTTGAAACAAAATAACGAAGCCAAGCAATAAACTTCGACTTTTTTCTCGTCATGGTAGCCGCCCTCTGTCAGTCTTTTGAAGATTGGCAGAGGGCGAATTTTATGTTTTTGAACAAACTTTCCCAAAATAAAAACGAACCTTATTCTACGTTTCTGATTAATTCACTATATTTACCACCATACCCAAAGAAACAAAATAGCTTATGGATATAACAAATAAAATATAGTCAGAAAAATACACATAAATACAGAACTATAAAATACCCAAAACAAATGAAGAAATTATTTTTATTAGCAGCGGTCCTTTTTTCTATCCCTGTTTTTTCACAAAGTGCCGACGAACGTATCGGAACACTTATCAATCAGTCGGACTGGTTCGGTCTGGAAGAAAACTATCCGATCTTAAAAGATTCCATGCAGGTTGATTTTCTTAAACTGATGTCGGAAATCATGATTGATTATAACTTCAACCGTCCGGATAAAGCAATAAGCGGCATCCGGAAACTACTTACCAATCACCAGAATGAAATTGGAGGTTCAAATGTACTTGGCATGACTATACTGGCCTGTCAAATAGACGGTTTAAGGGGCAATTATGCTTCAGCAGCGCAGAATGCACAAAGCATCATCGACCAGCTTAAAGCACAAAATGCAGAGAAAGAGGCTTATGAAGGACTTGAGCAGGTCTTTTCTTTCTATAGCAAATTGAGTAGCATCCCGGCACCAAGTATCACACGACCGGATTGCGATGTATCCGTCCCTATTGAAATAGAAAAAGTAAAACTACCGACAAGTGTTGAACCGAAGGGTTGGCGGGGTACAACAATTTTAATACCTGTTACAATCAACGGAAAAACATACCGCTTCATTTTTGATACCGGTGCCGGAACCAGTTTCATGTCCGAACGTTTTGCCAAAGAGGTAGGTGTACGTATGTTGAATGATTCGCTGACAATCAATTCAACGCTTCCCGGAGCTATGAACGGACAAATGGGAACAGTGGAGAATATGCAGATTGGTAGCATGATTTTCCATTATCCACTCATTACTGTTGCTCCGCCTAACGCGCTGGACAGTGTCATGAGGGTTGACGCAATTCTCGGCATGGATTTTATCAATTTGTTCGATGAACTGCGTATCTATCCGAAAGAAAAAAAAATTAGTCTTTCCTGTATCATCTACACCGCTCCCCGCTTCGGGACGTAACATGATATTGACCGACCGCGCACTGAAAATAAAAGCAGAGGCAAACAATGGGGAAAGGCTCAAGTTGCACTTTGACACAGGATGTTCTACTGCCGGCTTGTATTACCGATATTATGAAGGCCATAAGTCCGAACTCGACGCTTCCGGCAAACGGGAACACATTACGGGTGGCGGCTTCAACATAGTGGTAACAAAAGAAATATTGCGCTTACCCTCCTTCCGCATAAAGGTCGGTAAAGTTCCGGTCGAATTGAAAAATCTTGCAGTGGATACTACAAACGGTGATTTCCAGACATCAGATGATGCAGGGATTATCGGTATGGATATGGTGAATCAGTTTGACTGCGTGACAATCAATCTAAAAGAAATGTTTCTAAAGCTTGAATAATATCCTTGCATTTCTTATACGGTTTTATGAAATTATCAAACGATTCGATGGAAAATGCATTAACTATATCCGACTTACTTCTCCGCAGAAAAGTGGCTTTAGCCAACAAGTCGGATATCTCATTGCAATGAGTCTTTCGCAGATATTTCTTTAAAGTCCTTTTGTTATCACCGGAAGCCCGAAGAATCCTTTCTGCAAAGTCAATGTCTTTGTTGCACCCTGTCGTGTCTTGTTATAAGTAGAGAGTGGTACATGCAATGTTTTCATAGTACCATTTGTAAAAGCTACTTCCAAATAGTACTCCTTACGTACACCGTCCGGTACATAACGCCTCTTACCTACCCGGCGGGTTTTCTTATGCGTCTCCTGATACTTCCTCTGCACTACAACTTCTTCTTCCTGCATGGAAGCAGGGTCTGCCAACCAATAGTTACCTACAAGAAACAGTGCATAACTCATAACTCCCACACATACCAAATGACACAAAAAATTAACTATTTTATTATCTCCGGCTGTCAGCCATGCCCACCTCATGTAGAAAGGAAATGTAGCAACAGCTATCATCAATGCCACTCCGACAGGTATCCACCACTCCGACAATGTATCTTCGTAAATTATATAGCCAATAACTCCTGAAATAAGAAGCAGAAAAAGCATCAGGACACGAAGAATTTGAATAAAAATATTTTTCATAATAATACTAAAATGTATCTGTTTGCAAATATACAAAGAAAAAATTCAGGTTAATGACAAATACAGTACAAGAAAAGGCAACTAACTCCCGATACCGATGAGCAAGTTGCCTTTAGACTTATATCAGTGAATATGATATCACTTATTTCATGCTATCATAAAGCGCTTTCGCTTCTGCTGCCGTGAATGCACGATTATACACCAGATAATCATCTATATAACCATCCATAAAGTTCTCATAAGAACGGGAGCCTTCTGCCCCTCTGTACATGGCACCGATGAAATAAGGCTTCCGATCAATTGGTTTCAAACCTTTATTGAGTGCTTCCGCTGCTTTTACTCCGTCAATATATAAATAGGTGCTTCCATTGGTATGAACACATACATAATGATGCCACTCTCCGTCTGTCATGGCTTTTGTCTTATAATCAGTCCAGTTTCCGGAAAGCCCAGAGTACTCAATGACATATCTTATAAACGGACTGGATTTTTGGAATCTAAACCAAGTCTGCTTATTCTTTCCGTCTGTACTTGCATTAGGACCGGCTCCATGCTGGAATACCCCCAGATTAGCAGCTGTTTTATTCGAAGTTTTCACCCAGAAAGAAGTAGTCACCGGAGTTGCCTGGAAATCTAATGCATCATTATCCGGCAACGACAAGAATGCATAATTTTGATTATCCTTACTTCTGAACTCAGCACAAGTAAATCCTTCCTTACGGGCAGGTGCATTAAAGTTGACATCCATATTATCTCCCAATTTAAGAATTTCCGGATGAATAGCATTGGGACCCATATCTTTACTGTCACCCTCGAACGGATAGAAAAGAACAATATCTTTACCCGGCAATACTGTGATATATCCTTCCTGTTCAGCTGTGGAAGTATTCATATCATTAGAAGCGACTAAAGTAACTTTATACTTACCGGCAGTTGAATAAGTAACAGTCGGGTGCTGCTCATTGGAAGTAGAAGGTGTTCCTCCTTCAAACGTCCAGTTCCAACGGGTAGGACGTCCCAAGCTAGTATCCTTGAATGATATGACTCCCCCTTCTATAACCATACGCCGGTCTGCCGTAATATCTGCAGCAACTGAATTCTTATCAATAATATTCAAATAATTCTCTTGCGTAAGCGTAGCCGTTGTCTTAGGATTAGTAACTGTTAATTTAACAGAGTAAACTCCCGGCTCAAATACTAAACTCGGATTCTGTTCCGTTGAGGTGACGGTACGGCCTTCTGCAGGAATAAATTCCCACAACCAAGTAGACGGGAATCCTACGGACATATCTGTGAAACTAATAGATTCATCACTCAATGCCTGAGTTTTATTGGCTTTAAAGGCTACGGTGATTTCATCCGGATATACAACTGTGATATATTTCAACATCTCAGTCTCCGCATTTTCCGTCCCCCGCCCTACTCTTAATTTTACGGTATAAGTTCCCGGATAATTATACACGATTTCCGGGCTGAACAGATTAGACACACTAGGTTCTCCACCTTCAAAAGCCCAATCCCAACGTACAGGTTCTCCAGCAGACTTATCCATAAAATATACCTTCTCCCCTGCGGATATGGTTTGCTTGTCTGAAATAAAATCTGCATTCAACAGTACTTGTTCCTCGTCTTTGCAGGCATAAAAGGCCCCGACACACACGAACAAGAAATATATTATCTTTTTCATATCAATCTATTTTTTAATTCTACGCATGTTTTATTGTAGCTGTGACAACTCAACATTCTGAAAAGCAATGCCTCCGATATTCTTGAAACCATATTCATATAATACCCCAATTGTACCGTCAGGATAACGGGCAATGTCCGAGTATCCTCCATAATCACTTCCTGTATAGGAATATTGCTTCTTCCAAGTTACTCCGTCATCCTCGCTCATCTTTAACGTGTTATTATTACGATTGGTCTGACTGTCAGGATTCGAGAACAGAATAATGCCTTTACCATCATCCCCCAAACCGTAAAAGAGTATGGAACCTTGGCATATAGGTTCTTTCAATGTAGTATACTTACACGAAGTCCATGTCAGTCCGCCGTCCGTACTGGTGGAGACCATCCTATATTTTTCCGTGTCAGACTGTTTGCGCATGTTCAACATTAAATCACCGTTACTTAATTCAGTCACAGTGCTTTCATTCGTATAATCCACGTCCATAATACCACCCAAATGCCAAGTTTCTCCCTTATCATCCGAATATATCACATGAGAACGTCCCGCACCGGATGTAGTGGTATTATGATTACACGGCACTACAATTCTCCCTTTATGCGGCTCAAACTGTTTCACTATTCCATGGCAAGGCCCTGTAGCGTACCATCTATATTTGTCAGGAGTTACGGAAGCAGTTATGTCCTTTTCTTTCGCCCATGTCAATCCTTCGTCATCCGAATAAGTTACAAAAATTGAATTAGTTCCTGTTGCACCCGGATTCCAGCAAGATAGTAAAATGATACGATTGATATCCGGAAGATAAACAGGTACTTGATTACGACAACGATTTTCTCCATCATCCTTGACTGTTATTAACGGCCCCCAAGTTTTTCCTTTATCAGTGGAACGCTTTAACACGATGTCGATGTCCCCTTCATCTTCAGGACCATTGCGACGTCCCTCGGCAAATGCCAATATTGTACCACTGTTAGTAATTACCATCGTGGGGATTCTAAAATAGGCATATCCTTCCCTATTGATGGAATAAGGCTTGCTCGTGGGAACCGGTAAAGAAGATATGCTCGGTTCCACATCATTACATGCCGTCGATATAAACAACAGGCATACCCATGCAAATATTAAGTTTAAATTTTTCATTGTTTCTATTTTTTAATAACCCTCAGTTTGTTCCAAATTAGGATTCAAATCAATCATCTTCCTCAAAATCGGGAAATACAATGGAGTAGATTTACCAACCAAATTAGGAATATAACTATAAATATCAATGGTACCCGCGTGATGTGCCCGCATCAGATCAGGCCAACGCTTCAACTCGAAACACAATTCCCTGCCGCGTTCGTCCAATATCTCTTTCTGGACCACTTTCTGGACCGTACTCCCGGTATACGCTCCGATTCCGGCACGATTACGGGTAGCGAACATAGCATCAATGGCTTTTTGTACATTGTCACCACCCAGATAACACAACAATTCCGCTTTCAACAATTTGACTTCGCCCAAACGATAAACCACGATATCATTATCATAATAACGGTCATCGGTATAAGCTGTCCCCCGAAATTTGTTCTGTGAAGTGAAAACTACCGCCCCTTTTGAATTTATAGCATTGATATAAGCTGACGAAGCCCAGTTGTCCTTGTCACTGAAAAGCGATATCAGACGGGGAGACGGAGCATACACGTGACGTGCGATTGTGGAGTTAGTGTATGGAATGTCTTCTTTGTTCACAATATCGTTAGTCAGCAGTCCGGCTGCGGCAGACATGGACAACGTAGACATATACATATTGTTATATTCATCTTTCTTCAGATAAATAGAGAAAATGATTTCGCTGTTCTTCTTGTTTGCCACATCGAAAATATCCGCATATTTATCCATCATACTCACACCGCACTTTTCCACTTCTTCCAATGCAGAAATCGCATCTGTCAAGTCATTCTTGTCATTACTCCGCTGAACCGTATATTTCCATGCCAGCGCTTCCGCTTTCAGACATAACGCAGCAGGTCTTGAAATCCGATTCTTATCCAAAATATTCGTTTCCGGGAAAAGATCGATGGCAGTCTGAACATCTGAAAGAATCTGTTTCATCACTTCTGAAGCCGTACTACGCGTCGGGCGTGACTCCTTATCATAAGATTCTGTCGGATTTAAAACAACAGGCACGTCTCCCCACATCTGAGTTAAAGTAAGATAGGCTTTTGCCCTAAAAGTATATGCCTGTGCCAAGATACGTTTCTTTTCATTTTCCAGTGTAAAGTCAATTCCCGGAGCATATTTGATTATCATATTGCAATGATGAATGTTCTCATAGAAAGTACGCCAGTCCAATCCATATTCTTCATTCAGTTCATGCTGATGCGAACGTGAAACACCGCCAATCACTCCCGATACCATAGCATCTCCACGATCTTCTCCATACAGGGTAGTACTGGTCATTCCTCTATAATCCGAATAAAGACCATTCAGGTAGCCTTTTACGTCAGATTCCGATTTCCAGTAATTTGCCATAGTTATTTCAGAAATAGGATCTATCTCCAATATAGATTCACAACTACCTAAGGTACAGGCAGTCATTATACTAAACATTATTAATTTAGCTCTCATCATCGTTTACTTTAATGTTACATTGTAAATTTTACTAGAGAATATAAACTAGACGCGGACGGGAAGTATTTACCGGTCGATCAGCACCAATTACTTTCAGGAGTAAGTCCGTCATAAGCAGTCCAATATCCTAAATTATAGACAGCTGCCGTCAAGTCCAGCGTTTCAATCTTAGCGGCACGCAGCCACTTGGTACGCAAGGGATATGATAGGGAGACTTCACGAAATGCCAGATAATCACCTTTCTTTATATACAAGGTGTTGGCACTGCCACCACTAAAACCAATGGTAGAACTGCTCGGACGACCATGATTACGCTTTCCGTTATCCCAGTCAGACTCTACATCATAACGGGGAATAGAAGCTATATCACCCGGTTTGTGCCACATCTTGCTACTGGCCACATCATGAATCGTTGCAAAGTTATTCCGTGAATTTGCGTTCGCCTGTGCCCTGAAATGGTTATCAATCACATTTCCCAATGAGAAGTCCGTGGCAATCCGTAAAGTAAAATTCTTGTAAGTGAAAGTATTGTTGAAAGACCCCATCTTATCAGGGTGAATATATCCTACAAACACCATGTCTTTGGAATTGATGATACCGTTTCCATCCACATCACGCCAAATGGCATCACCTGCACATTTCCCTTTACCCAACCAACCGGAAGATACTCCTTCATCATAAGGAGCGTTGGCTGCATCTTCATCTGTTACATAAACCCCGTCCAACTGATAAGCAAAACGGGAACCGAAACGCTCTCCTTCCGCAAATCCACCTACTTCAACATATTTTCCCAGTTTCGGGTCAAAAATGATTCCGCCGCCGGTACGATTCTTATCTGCGCCATTATTGGGTAACTTGCCGATAGTTGTTCTCCAAATCGAAAAATTGGCATCTATATTCCAACGGAAATCATGGGTTTGTATGGGAATCGCATTAATAGCTATTTCCACCCCTTTCGTGTTCAAGGAGCCGAAATTGGACTTGATTGAAGCAAATCCCGTTTCCGACCACAAATTCTCGTTCAGTAAACGGTTCGTTGTCTTTTTATAATAAGCGTCGAAAGACAGATTAATACGGTTATTCAGGAAACCGGCTTCAAGTCCCAAATCGGTAGAGGTTGTTTCTTCCCATAACAAATTGCGGTTCATAAGCACTGTATTCAAAATACCGGCTTCTCCTGCATAGTTTTTACCGGCTTCATAAGAGCCTTCCGTATTTTCCAGAGCAAGGTTGTCATATCCCGTTTTTCCCCAGCTGGCTCTAAGTTTCAAATTGCTGACTACTTTCGATAAGGGTTCAAAGAAAGCCTCACGATGCATATTCCATCCGGCAGATACACCCGGAAAAGCAGCAAACTTATGATTGGCGGCAAAGTGAGAAGAACCGTCATAACGAATACTTGCAGAAAACAAGTATTTCATATCATAATTGTAATTGACACGCCCGAAGTAACTATTCATCTTCTTCTCTTCAAAAGTGGAAGTAGTCTTGGCAGATTCCGTCGCAATACCGTTCAGCGTTTCGATATAATCTGATGTTCCGCCATAACCGGAACCACTGAAACGATACCAGTTATCATAAATATAGTTGCCACCGACCATCAAATCCAAGTTATGCTTATCCTTTATTGTCTTCGCATAATTCAAAATAAGATCATATTGATAATGTAGATCCATATTATGCGCTTCGGACACCGGTCTATTCTTCACCACTTCATTATACCTCTCGAAGTTATGGTCTTTACCCTCATTATTGGTATACGAGAACATAGGTTTGAGATGTAGCCCGGGAATAATCTCCCAATCCAGTTCGGCAGAAAGATTGATTCGGCTCACTCTGTTTTCTTTCTCCTGATAATAAACTTCGTGCAGACGAGTACGGAACGAACTTGTCAATTCACCCGGTGCCGGAGTTCCGTCTTCATAATACTGGCGCACTGTAGGCGGCATTTTGGCAGCCCTTGACATTACATTATTTTCATTAATGCCCGCAGTCGTTCTCATAGAGTAGTTTACCATACCTTTTACAGTAAGGTTCTTACGAATCTTGTAAGAAGCATTTGTAAGAAAACTCCAACGATTATAATGAGTACCTACAACAATACCATCTTGAGTGAGATATCCCAAACTCATATAGTAAGTCGCTTTCTCGTTGCCGCCACTGAAGTTTATATTAAAATCATGGTTGACTGGCGTTTGAAAGAGATTATCCTGAAAGTCCGTTTCCTTAAAAATCAACATCTTACCGGGATTTGCCGGTCTTCCATCATCTCCCACCCCTGATTATACAACAGGTCTTCTACATATCCTTGACCATAATTGGCAATGTAATCATCCAGAAAAGCGGTCGTATTCAAAGCATTTCGTTTATTAGCGGTACTCATTGCAAACGTACCTGACAGATATTTATCCGGATCGGTTGCATGCAGTGCAGCCGTACGAGTTGCGGTCAGATATTCACGGGCACCGGACAACGGCATTCTTTTCGGCTGGTGGTCTACAGACAATCCATAACTGAAAGAGATACTCCCTTTACCGGCTTTTCCTTGTTTGGTTGTAATCATAACAATGCCACGAGAAGCCTTTGAACCATAAATGGCTGTTGAAGCTGCATCTTTCAATACTTGTATGGTTTCTATATCCGCATAATTAATATCCTTCATAGTACGAATCACGCCGTCAATGATTACCATAGGAGAATCACTTTCGGGCGCAGTAGTCGTTCCGCCACGTACTATAATCTGAGGGTCAGCCCCCGGTTGGCCGGAATTTACACGGATTTCCATACCCGGCACTTTTCCCTGTAACATTGACATCGGATTTCCTGTCGGCGAAATTGCCATATCTTTTGAATCCACTTTAGTAATGGCACTGGTCAATGCTGCCTTGGACTGTTTACCATACCCGATAACAACAACATCTGATAAAGCTACCGAACTGCTTCTCATCGTCACCAGGATATTGTTCCGCCCCTTTACCGGTATTTCCTGTTTTTCCATTCCTACAAATGAGAATACCAAAATACCGTCTGCCGGAGCAGTGATGGAATATTTTCCATCCAAATCTGTTACTGTTCCTTGTTGAGAACCTTTCACTAAAACCGAAACCCCTATTAACGGTTCTCGTGTATCGTCCAAAACAACTCCGTTTACTGTTACCTTCTTTTTGTTCTATACCCAAAGCCTCGAGCGAAGCCGAGAATGCAGGTATACAAAAAGAGAGGATAACCAATAAGATACCCGACATGCGGAGTAGCTTACTACTTTAAAAAAATGCATTTAACATAAATTGTAGATTACAAGTTAATAACTCTAATTTCTAGGTTTTTCTATTTTCTTGTTTCATATATTATAAAATATTTTGCAACAAAAGGAGAAGCCGGTAATCCGAAATTTGAAAATAAATTCAACGGCTGATAATTTCTGAACCCGTACTTAACCCCTACCGGTTCGGGAACTTGATCGCTAGTCAGCATCACTTTGGTTTTATTATCAAAAAGAACAGCCTTCGCCGGATAATAAATACCATCTTTTCCTGCAATCTCAAATCCGACAATTTCCCTGTCATAAGATGTCATCCCCATTTCTGCGTAATCGAACTCCACAATTATCTTTTCCTTATCTATTGTAAAAGACTTGTAGAGAGGACCACTATAAGGTGTTCCACTACGCTGATAAGTTTTGGCTAATGCCCACAGAGCAAGTCGCTTCCCTACACTCTCCTTATCAGAGGGGTGTACGCAGGTGCGATTTCCAATATCCGCCGTGACAACCATACCCGCATTAGGGATCTCCTTCAAACATTCCAGTTGCACTTGGCGAATTTCAGCCGCTTCCGTCTTATCTGCATTTTTCCGTCCGTAATCATAGGGTGCTATCTGCACATAATAAAAAGGAAATTCACCTTGGTTCCATTCTTTCCGCCAAGACCTTACCATCGCCGGAAACAATCGCTTATATACCTGCGGATTATTTAAGTTACTCTCTCCCTGATACCAAATGGTACCTTTAATGGTGAATTGCTTTATCGGATGAATCATCGCATTGTATAGTAACGTGGGTTCATCTTTTGGTCTGGCAATGTCTTTAGGATCTTTGGTCAGTACCGACAAAGATATTTCCGGGAATTTTTCCGTATATACCTCTTTATTAATCCATGACTCAATCTTGGACCCACCCCAACTGGAACAAATGACACCTACCGGCACATTCAAAACTTTACGCAGATAACTTGCAAAAAAATAGGCAGTGGCACTGAAATCCGCGACATTAGCCGGTGTAGACTCCACCCAAGGAGTTGCCACGCAATCATCTAAAACAGTCTGACTACTATTTATTTTAAGCGTAATCATACGAATATTATCGGATGGGAGAGCTGTTGCAATAGCATCACATGAGCCCTCCACCGGTTGTCCCCTAAACCCTTTTACAGGCATTTCCATATTCGACTGTCCCGAACATAACCATACTTCCCCTATCAGAACATTAGTAAGTGTTACGGGTTCTCCGTCGGATATAGTAATGGTATAAGGACCACCGGCAGAAGGTGTCTGTACCTGTATTTTTCCACGTACCATCCGATGCGGAAGTGGTTGTATAGTTTTTATTATCCCAAGATGTTCTAAACTGTAATTTTTTCGAGAACGTGTAGCCCATCCCCACAGATTGACATTGGTATTCTGTTGCAATACCATATCATTTCCAATAATTGCCGGTAGCTTTACCTTTGCTCCCAAAGGTAAAAGACAAAGCATACCGACAATTATGCATAGTATTTTTTTCATGATCTATAGTTTTAAATATTAATCCTTCATATCAATGGTCTTAGGTCGCAAACATGTGACCAGAATGACCAGCATAATTAATACAAATACTGCCAGAAGCGCAAAATCACGTCCCAAATGTCCGGCATCCGTAGATTCTCCCAGAATACTGGTTATTGCCGCCCCCGCAAATACTCCGCACATATTCATTATACCGTATGCCGTTGCCCTATAACGGGCTGAAACAAACTGGCAAAGAATCGGCATATTATTTGCGTCGAACATTCCGAATCCCACTCCGAACAAAATTGTTCCCAACACTAATGCGAAAATGGAATGTCCGAATCCGATAAACAATAAAGAGGGAATGATAAAACCCAATCCCAAAGCTCCCGTATATACCCTTCCGCGTACATTTCTGAGCACCCAACGGTCTGATATATATCCACCGACTAACACTCCGAACAGTGACGACAAAGCGATGGAAATAGTAGACATCGGTCCTGCCACGGAAATATCAATAGACAAGCTCTCTGAAAAAAGAGTCGGCAACCAGTTTTTTGCCGCCCATCCCGGAGTGCCCGGCACACAAAAGTAAAACAGGATAATCCAGAAAAAGACATTAGAAAACAACATAGCCAAGCTCTTCAGAACCGGTATCTTCGTCACTTTTTCCTGCATAACAGAGATCGTTCCTCTTTCCTTATCCCGTAAGAAAAAGGCCAGAATGACCCCATATCCTACCCCAATAATACCGAACCAGTGGAAGGTACTATGCCAAGAATACATGGCTGCAAAAGTAGCTCCGAAACCACCTATCGCCTGACCTACATAGAGCCCTGTCATATGTATTCCCACTGCCAACGAACGTGTCTTATCTTGATGAAAATCAGCTATCAAAGACAGAGCGGCGGGCAAATACAATGCCTCACTTATTCCCATAATTCCACGAAGCCAATAAAGCTGGTCAAAAGTGGTGGCATACCCCATCAAATATGTCACTCCAGACCATACACACAGGCTGCCTACAATCAACCATTTACGACTCATACGATCACCGATAATCCCGGAAAATGGGGACTCATCAACCCATATACCCACAAAAAGACCGCCATCAATCTGCCAAAATTTGCAGCCGACTCCAGTTCACGGACATCTGCCATCATCGGAATCCGCATAGTAGAAAGCATTTGTCTATCCATATAGTTGAGTAAAGCAACTCCCCATAGTAATCCGACTATCACCCATGGATATATATTTGAAGTTTTACTGTTCATGGCTTACCTGTTTAGAATTTCAGTCAAATCAATTTTAATAAAAGCCATATTTGCCTGACTGCTTTCATATAATATCCCTATTGAATTTTCATCTATTGACGTGATACTGGAATAACCGGCACTACGATACTGGTCAAACAAAATCCAGTATTTCTCAGGCCATGTCATTCCATCGTCAAAACTAACTTTCAAAGTCAACTTATCCCGTGTCTCATAATCGCTGGGATTGGCAAATAATAATATGCTTCTCTTTTCTCCACCCACAGTATAATCATGACGGTGCAAACTTGCCATACACGTCGGTTCCACCAATGCTTTCCGTGATGTAGAGTGCTCTGTCCATGTCTCACCCAAGTCTGTTGTCGTACAAATTCTCCGGCCATTTACTTCTTTATTACCCCGGTTTCTATTATCACGCATATTCAGCATCACCGTACCGTCACTTAATTGTGCTGCATTACATTCCGTCACATTCAAATATGCCGGATTACTGGTCATCCAAGTTTTTCCATGGTCTTTACTATATGTAATATTGGAAAATGCGGTTCCTTTCTCATCACGTCCCTGCGTAGGAAAAACCAAAGTACCGTCTGCCAATGTAATCCCTTGTCCGGGAGCCGGAGCAAACAACCACCATTCAGGGCGTTTAGTCTTACCTGTTATATTATCAGGAAAACTCCATGTCAGTCCGTCGTCCGTACTTTTAGTTATCAGAAATTGACAGGTTTCTTTCAAACCGATTCCGGGTTGCGATCCTTTCTTCCTCCACTGGTGTATCCAGTAAGTACTATTTTCATTCAAGCCCTCTATCCACTTGCCATTGTCATCCAATGCACCATGCATCCACAATCCGGCTATATAAATGTCATTTGTATTTTTATCCACAAGGATACAAGCAGTCACTCACTCCATTAAACTTTTGCGGCAAACCTCCCCATTCTCCCATATCCAATACCGTTTGAATGGGTTGCCACGTCAGTCCTTTATCAAAGCTACGATGAAGAGCGATATCTATGTTCCCCTGCAAATCACGAGTCAAATCATAACGGGCATCAAATATAGCCAACAACGTTCCGTTGTTACTGGTAGCCAGTCCAGGAATACGTGATGAAACGATACCATCCTGTCCCTTCTGTCTTAATGCCATTCCCACTCTCAAGGGGACAACATCCTTATTCGAAACTTTCAGCTCTCCCCGGCTCGTTTTTATCCGGCTACAATTCACACTAATACGATGTGTCAGTGAAACCGTATCTTTCAATGTCACTGCTACCCAGAAAGACAAGGAATCATCTTTCACTTGTATATTATCTGTAAAAGAAATTTTCCGTTCAGCAGGTACCGGTCTACATATCAGACGGGATTCATCTATCAGCCCGTTTTTATGAGTTCCGTACACTGCAACAGAAACAATATCAGACAAATCCGTACTTCCCTGCAAATCAACATCAATTTGCCGAATGGTATAAGGACTGTGTCTGTTTGAATCAAAGTTGCCTTAATAGTCGGATTAATCTGCTTCTTGACTAAAACAGGGATAACAGGTCTTTCCAGTTCCAACCTTATATCTTTACCCAAAGATATATCCGGTATCAATAACAAAAAT
>ENA-OQJF01000247-OQJF01000247.1-human-gut-metagenome-genome-assembly--contig:-NODE-247-length-14482-cov-3.506444_pt1 | contig 14482 bp, 15 predicted proteins | sample MGYA00242595_ERZ504761 | MGnify/ENA primary metagenome ERZ504761 (study PRJEB26092, sample SAMD00036367) | human gut metagenome | host: Homo sapiens | study: EMG produced TPA metagenomics assembly of...
GACCGAAGAATCAGACTGAATTAATTAGTGGAGAGCCGGATACAGGGAGACTTGTAAGTCCGGTTCGGAGGCGAGTACTCGGAAACCTACCATAGAAATATGACAAGGCGCTGGGTGCTTAGCCTACCGCTACACGACCGAGGAAACCGAAAAACTTGAACTCATGCGGCTTACGGAGAGGCTCGGCGGCAATATAGAGCTTGCAATAAGGCAGCTCGCAGAGAGCAAACGTAACAGTAAGTAACATTCAAAAATCAAGAAAGACATGAAATTTACCGAATGGATAAGACATCGGATTGTCGGTCGCTTCCGGGAACCGGACTACCGGGAATTGCAGGAGATTGCTCAAAAAGCCAAACGTCTTGCCGGTGTGTACAATCACGGGGAACTTGCAAAGCTTATCCGGGAGTACAGTCATTCGGAAAAAGCTATTGAACAGATTGCCCTGCTGATAGCGAAATCCGAACCCTTTGTTTCTCCCATATCAACGATGAACAAGGAATCCGTAGATATGATGGATGTATTGACGGATACTCCATTTATGGCGAAACACGGTTCTCAACTGACGGATATCCCACCATGGGAAGCCACATCAGTGCATGGTTTGTTCGCAATGTACACCATTATGCATGATTGGGGATGTACGAAATATCCGATGAATAGAATTGAACGCCCGCCACATAGTGAAGTAATATCCGCAATAAGAATATTGGACTTCCAGAGAAAGAGCCGGGATGTATCTGAACTATGCGAACTCGCCTCATACAACATGGTGCCATCGACCTACGTCAAGCTGCGCTATGGCATTGAGGACAAATGCAGTACCTATGAATGGCTCGAAAGCTATCTGATGGACAGGGATGACTGCTGCATTGAGCCTGATGTCAGGATGAACATTCCCCGTATAGAAGCTGAGATGTGCGCGGCGGCTGAAAAGGCGGTCGAGAATATCCCCGGAGTCCGTCTACCGGACTTCTATCTTGAGGGACTTAACCGGGATCTTTACAAATTGGGACGTATCGCCGTGTCACCGGATGCTTCAAACGACCTTATCAATGTGCAACCGGATTTTCTAATCAAATACGGTATTGACAAGACCGCAGCCCCGGAAGAACAATCCCGTCAGGCACAGAAAGCCTACAAAGAACTGGATGACAGATTAGTCCGGGTTACCAGCCGCAGACCGTATGCTGACGAATTCTTCGCATCCCTCAGACACGGGAAGAAAAAGTGGCAGAGGTAGACCGTCCGAGACCGGTACACAAGCCTATCCTCCGTAACCCGCCGTCCAAAGGACGGAAAATGGGAATCTGACTTTTGACAGAATTATTCACAATTAAAAACAGAAACATCAATGAAAAAGAAAATCCTCATGCTGTGTATGGGCTGCTTTCTGGCCGGCCTCACGGCGAAAGCGCAATGGGTTGTGACCGACCCGACCAATCTTGCCCAAGGCATCATCAATGCCGCGAAAAACATTGTGCATACGTCTTCAACCGCAAGCAATATGCTCAACAATTTTCAGGAAACCGTCAAGATCTACCAACAGGGCAAAGAATTCTATGACGGCCTCCGAAAGGTCAAGGACCTTGTCCGTGACGCCCGTAAGGTGCAGCAGACCATCCTGATGGTCGGCGACATCACGGACATCTACGTGAACAGCTTCGAGCGTATGCTCAGTGACCCTTACTTCACGCCGGAGGAGCTGAGCGCCATCGCCCTCGGCTATACCAAACTGCTTGAAGAGAGTGCGCACCTGCTGAATGACCTGAAGACGGTGGTCAACGAGAACGGCCTGTCGATGAACGACAAGGAGCGGATGGATATCATCGACCGCTGCTACACAGACATGATGCAATACCGCAGCCTCGTGCAGTATTACACCAACAAGAACATCGGCGTTTCCTACCTGCGTGCCAAGAAGCGGAACGACCTTGACCGCGTGATGGCCCTCTACGATTCTCCCAATGAACGTTACTGGTAATCCTAAATCCGAACGCTTATGGTATTGTTGGCAGCAAATTTTGACAACCTGCATCAGGTCCTGCAAAACCTGTACACGGATATGATGCCGCTATGCTCGCAGATGACGGGCGTGGCGAAAGGGCTTGCGGGGCTGGGAGCCCTGTTTTATGTAGCTTACCGGGTGTGGCAGTCGCTGGCGAGGGCGGAACCAGTGGATGTGTTCCCGTTCCTCCGTCCGTTCGCCTTGGGGCTTTGCATCATGTTCTTTCCAACCCTCGTGCTGGGCACGCTGAACAGTGTAATGTCACCCATCGTAAAAGGTACGCATACCATTCTGGAAAGCCAGACCTTCGACATGAACGAGTACCGGGCACAGAAAGACAAGCTGGAGGTGGAGGCGATGAAACGCAATCCCGAAACGGCCTACTTGGTGGATAAGGAAGCCTTTGACAACAAACTGGACGAATTGGGGGCATTGGACGCGATAGAGGCCTGCGGGATGTATGTGGACCGTGCGATGTACAACATGAAGAAGGCTGTGCAGAACTTCTTCCGTGAACTGCTGGAACTCATGTTCAATGCGGCGGCGCTGGTCATCGACACGCTCAGGACATTCTTCCTGATCGTCCTCTCCATACTCGGGCCTATTTCCTTCGCCATCTCCTGCTGGGACGGTTTCCAGGCTTCGCTCAGCCAGTGGTTCGTCCGCTACATCAGCATTTACCTGTGGCTTCCGGTCAGCGACCTGTTCAGCAGCGTGCTGGCAAGGATACAGGTCTTGATGCTACAGCAGGATATCGAGCGGCTTGCCAACCCTGATTTCATCCCGGACGGTTCCAACGGGGTTTACATCACTTTCCTGATTATCGGCATCATCGGGTATTTCACCATTCCAACAGTGGCGAACTGGATCATCCAGTCCGGAGGCGGTGCGGGCAATTACGGCAAGAACGTGAGCCAGGCGGCATCCAAGACCGGTTCGGTCGTGGCAGGCACGGCAGGGGCGGCAGTGGGCAACATCGCCGGAAGGCTTATCAAGTAATCACATTAAAACGACATTGAAATGGAATTCAAATCATTGAAGAATATCGAGACCAGTTTCAGGCAGCTCCGCCTGTTCGGTATCGTCTATCTCTGCGCCTGTACCTTGCTCGTGGGTTTCTCCGTATGGAAAGCCTACGGCTTTGCCGAGGCGCAGCGGCAGAAAATCTATGTGCTGGACGAGGGGAAATCGCTGATGCTCGCCCTTTCGCAGGATCTGGAACAGAACCGTCCCGTGGAGGCGAGGGAGCATGTCAGACGTTTCCACGAGCTGTTTTTCACGCTTTCACCGGACAAGGGCGCCATCGAAGGCAATATCCAACGCGCCATGTTCCTGAGTGACCGTTCCGCGTATGCCCATTACCGGGATCTGGCGGAGCAGGGCTATTACAACCGCGTCATCTCCGGCAACATGAACCAGCGGATCGGGATTGACAGCGTGAAATGCGACTTCGACACCTATCCGTATGAGGTGGTGACGTATGCCCGCCTTTCCATCATCAGGGAAAAGAGCGTGACGGAGCGCAGCCTCGTCACGCGGGGCAGGCTGCTCAATTCCACACGCAGCGACAACAACCCGCACGGCTTCATCCTCGAAGCCTTCCGCGTGGTGGAGAACAGGGATATAAGAGTGTATGACCGTTAAAATTCAACATGTATGAAAAGGATTTTTGCAAAAACAAGGGATTTGGCCGAAAGAAAACTGCGCGGCTTGTGCGCCGGGCTGAGTCCGAAAAAGAGAGTGATGACCGTCGTGGTGCTGGCGAGCCTGTTCGCCGTCGGGAATTTCTATATGATTTTCCGTGCCATTTATGACATCGGCCGGGAGGACGCAAGGCAGGAGGTCATCGAGATAGAGCTTCTGGAAATCCCGGACTTTGTTCCGGCAGACACGCTTCCGGACAGGAGAATCCGTGAGATGGAAGAGTTTTTTAACCAATTCAACAGACAAGGCAATGAGTAATGACGCGAACAAATTGAAAAATCGGCAGGAAATCAGGAAATACCTGGTCTTTGCCGGGATGTTCCTGCTGTTCATCGGCTGCATGTGGTGGATTTTCGCCCCGTCGGAGGAGGACAGGCAGGAAAAGGAGAAGAACGCCGGATTCAATACCGAGCTGCCCGACCCGAGAGGGGCGGGTATCGAGGCGGACAAGATCACGGCCTACGAGCAGGCGGACATGAGACGCAGGGAGGAGGAGAAGATGCGCACGCTGGAGGATTTCTCGGCGATGGCGGATGAGCCGGAGCCTCCTGCCGTGGAGATTGAATCCGCACCGGAATGCCCAAGCGGCGGCACATCCGGACGTAACGTTGGAAGCTATCGGAGAAGCGATACTTTCTCCTCTTCCCATTCCGCCTACAACGACATCAACGCCACGCTCGGCAGTTTCTATGAAACCCCGGAGGAAGACCCCGAAAAGGAGGCATTGAAAGCCGAGGTGGAGCAACTCAGGCAGGCTGCCGCCATGCAGCAACCCGCACAGATGACCTACGAGGAGCAGGTGGCATTGCTGGAGAAATCCTACGAGCTGGCTGCCAGATACACACCGGGCAATACGGGAACGGAAAGCCGGGAGGATGCGGAAAGCGTTCCAACGGCAGGAAAGCGAAAGCCGTTCCCATGGGGCAGGTATCCGTGCCGGTGGTATCGTCGCTTCCGCAACCCGTCAGCGACTCTATGCTGTTTGCGCGGCTTGGGCAGGACGGAAACGCAGGATTCCATACCGCCGTGGGCAAAGCCGGAAACGGACATGCAAGGAACACCATCCGAGCCTGCGTGCATGGCGACCAGACCGTCATCAGCGGCCAAAGTGTAAGGCTAAGGCTTCTGGAGCCGGTGCGTGTCGGCAAGTACACCCTTCCGCGCAATACCCTTGTCACGGGCGAAGGGCGCATACAGGGAGAAAGGCTCGGCATCGGGATCGTCCAACTGGAACATGACGGTGTAATCATCCCCGTGGAACTCACCGTATATGACAACGACGGGCAGGACGGGATCTTCATTCCGGGGTCGATGGAAGCGAGCGCGGTCAAGGAGGTGGCGGCCAACCTGGGGCAGAACCTCGGCACGAGCATCTCCATCACCAACCAGTCGGCAAAGGACCAGCTGCTTTCCGAACTCGGCAAGGGAGCCATCCAGGGCGTGTCCCAGTACGTTTCCAAGAAGTTTCGGGAGAAGAAAGTGCATCTCAAATCGGGCTATACCCTGATGCTTTACCAGAAAGACAACCAATAATAATCCATTAAAATTCAAGAAGTATGAAAAAGTTTTTTGTAATGCTTGCCCTCGCATTGGGCGCAACAAGTGCATTCGCACAGAATGAGACCGATACCGTATCGGCAGTATCGAATCATGTCACACCTGTCAAGGATCTCTATCCGCAGCAGGAAGACGGCGACCTCTATCACGGCCTGACCCGTAAACTGACCTTTGACAGGATGGTGCCTCCCTACGGTCTGGAAGTGACCTACGACAAGACGACCCACATCATCTTCCCCTCGGCGGTGCGTTATGTGGACCTCGGTTCCCCGAACCTTGTGGCAGGCAAGGCTGACGGCGCGGAGAATGTCATCCGTGTGAAGGCTGTGGTAAAGGATTTCCGTAACGAGACCAACATGTCGGTCATCACCGAAAGCGGCAGTTTCTACACCTTCAATGTCAAGTACGCCGACGAGCCGTTGCTTTTGAATGTCGAGATGAAAGACTTTATCCATGACGGCAGCAAGGTGAACCGTCCGAACAACGCACTTGACATCTATCTGGAGGAGTTGGGCAGTGAATCACCGAAGCTGGTACGACTGATCATGGAGTCCATCCATAAGGACAACAAGCGAAACATCAAGCACATCGGCAGCAAGGCTTTCGGCATCCAGTATCTGTTGCGTGGCCTGTACACCCACAACGGGCTGCTCTATTTCCATACGCAGATCAGGAACTCTTCCAATGTGCCTTTCGAGGTGGATTTCGTGACATTAAAATTATGGATAAAAAAGTGATGAAACGTACAGCCATTCAGGAGCAGGTCATTTTCCCTCTCCGTGCCTATAACTACGCCACCGTGGTTGCCGGAAACAAAGAGGAGCGTACCGTCTTCACCCTTGACAAGTTCACCATTCCGGCCGACAAGGTGCTGGTGGTTGAACTGAACGAGAAGAGCGGAGGTCGCCACCAGTCGTTCACCGTGGAGAACGAGGACATCGTGAGGGCTAAAGTCATCAATGAACTTAAAGTGAAATGACCATGCGTAGAATCGTTTGTATCATAATGGCAGTCGTGTCGCTTGCCCTGTTCTCAGGGCGGGCGCACGCCCAACGCTGCCTCCCCGGAATGACGGGAGTGGAGTTTCGTGGAGGATTCGTAAACGGCTCGAAATCATCTCTGAACTATTATACGGGATTCGCGGTGTCGGGATATACCAAAAGAGCCAACCGGTGGGTGGTCGGTGCGGAATACCTGCAAAAGCACTACGGGTACAGGGATGTGTCCCTTCCCCGTGCGCAGTTCACGGCCGAGGGAGGTTACTACCTGAAGTTCCTGTCCGACCCTTCCAAGACTTTGTTCCTTTCCATCGGCGGCTCGGCTCTGGCCGGCTATGAGACCGTGAACTGGGGCGGCAGGATATTGTATGACGGTTCAAGGCTGCTCGCCAAGGATGCCTTTGTCTATGGAGGGGCGGTAACATTGGAACTGGAGACTTACATCACCGATTGTATCGTGCTGCTTGCAAGCGTCCGCGAGCGTGCCCTGTGGGGCAGTTCGCTTGGAGTGTTCTCGACACAATTCGGGCTGGCTGTAAAGTTCATCATTCATTAAAACAGTATCGCTTATGGATATAGAAGATATAAGGGCTATCCCCGTCACGGAATTGCTGGCACGGCTGGGGCATGAGCCGAAAAGGCAGCGTGGGGATGAATGTTGGTATCTCGCCCCTTACCGTGAGGAACGGACCGCCTCGTTTCAGGTGAACGTCCGCAAGAATGTCTGGCACGACTTCGGAACCGGAAAAGGAGGTGATATTTTTACCCTTGCCGGTGAACTTGCCGGCAGTACGGACTTCATGGAGCAGGCGAAATTCATCACAAGGGCCTGGGGCGGGCTGGCTCCGGAAAGGAAGACGGTCTTCCGTCCGAAAGAGAACGGCAAGGAAGATTCCGGAAAAAAGGAATGTCTGACGGATATCCGCTTCGGGCCGCTGTACGACAAGGTTCTGATCCGCTATCTGGAGGAGCGTGGCATTTGCAGCGATGTGGCGTTGCCTAATTGTGAGGAGGTCAGGTATTCCCTGCACGGGAAGCGGTATTTCGCCATCGGTTTCCGAAATCTAAGCGGCGGATATGAACTGCGCAACCGTTTCTTCAAGGGTAGCCTGTCGCCGAAGGACATATCTCTGATAGACAACGGTTCGGATACCTGCAACCTTTTCGAGGGCTTTATCGATTATCTCTCGTGGATGGTGCTGGGCTTGGGATGCGGGGACGACTACCTCGTGCTGAACTCGGTGGCGTTGCTGGAACGCTCGTTTACCGTCCTTGACAGGTATGAGAAAATCAACTGTTACCTGGACCGGGACGAAGCCGGGAGGCGCACGCTGGAAGTTCTCCGAAAACGCTACGGTAACAGGATAGAGGACTGTTCCGCCCTGTACAAGGGGTTCAAGGACCTGAACGAATACCTGCAAAACAGGGATGGAGCCGTCGGATGAAACAGTTACAATAATAAAATCATTAAAACAATTTGGATATGAAGAAAAGAAAGATAACAAACGCATTGGCCGCATTTTTCGCGGCAATGCTGGTGGCACTGGTGGCAATGGTCCTGGTGTCTTGTGAAAATGAACCGGACGTGCAGCAGGCTTACCCCTTCACGGTGGAAACGATGCCTGTTCCCACACGCATAGTGAATGGTGAGACGGTGGAAATACGCTGCGAACTCAGACGGGAAGGCCGCTTCTCCGATGCCCGTTATACCATCCGATACTTCCAGCCTGACGGCAAAGGCACGCTCCGCATGGATGACGGGATGGTGCTGCTGCCCAATGACCGATATCCGCTTGACAGGGAGGTGTTCCGGCTGTATTACACTTCCGCATGTGAAGAACAGCAGACGATAGACATCTATTTCGAGGACAACAGCGAGCTGGAGCAGCTGTTCCTGCTCAGCTTTGATTTCAACAACGAGAAAAAGGATGAACCCGGAGAGGAAATAGAAGATCCTGTGGTCGGTTCCGAAACTCCTTGGGTCAGGGATTCGCTCGTTATTGTAAGACCGCCTGTATCGAAATCTGAAAAAGTTTCCGTATGCGAGTGATTACAACGGCTATATATCTGATTTTGACTTGCTGTGGCATGGTGGTTCAAGCACAGGGAGGCGGTTCGTCGCCTCCCGCCGCTGAACAGATTCCGGATTCGCTCTTTAATAAGGCGGTCGCCTGCATTAAAGGCCATGAAGGTTGGCATGGAAATCATCTGCCGTATGTAGGGTATGGGCACAAACTGTTGCCGGGCGAGACGTTCACACCGGATATGAGTGAGGCGCAGGCGGATTCTTTGTTAAAGGCGGATCTGATGAAACTGTGCAGGATGTGCGGCCGTTTCGGAAAGGACGCGCTTTTAGTTGCGACCCTTTCATATAATGTGGGGTATTACCGTCTGGTCGGCTATGGAAAAATTCCAAAGAGCAGGCTGGTTCAAAAACTGGAAGCCGGTGACAGGGATATTTACGATGAGTATATCTCTTTCCGATGCTACAAGGGGAAAGTAATACCAAGTATCGAACGACGGCGGAAAAAGGAATTCAACCTGCTGTACATACCTTAACAAACAAACTCTGATTCGATTTTAGATATTATCTTTAATGGAATCAGAGTTTGTCGTTTATGACTTTAATTATCCCCCTTACATCGCACACCCAATAAGAAATATGTTTTTTATCTTATGGTAATTTGGTGGGATAAAACAAAAGATCTATATTTGTAATAGAAAAATGGTCATAAGACCAAAAATATATTATACATTATGGAGATTAGACGTGATATACATCTGAAAAGACTCATTGCAAGCAGGCATAATAGGTTGATAAAGATAGTGACGGGAATCCGTCGGTCAGGTAAATCATATCTGCTAAGAGTACTGTTCAAGAATTATCTTATAGATAATGGCATTAAGGAAGACCATATTATTGAGTTGGATTTTGAAAATCGCAGAAACAAGAAGTATCGAGATCCGGACGCCTTGTTGGAGTATATTGACAGTCGGATAGTAGATGAAGAGATGTATTACATTTTACTGGACGAGATACAATTGGTAAGTGAATTTGAAGATGTGTTGAACTCATATCTGAGCATAAAGAATGCGGATGTATATGTGACGGGGTCTAACTCCCGTTTTCTGTCAAAAGATGTGATTACAGAGTTTAGAGGCCGAGGTGAGGAGATTCATATTACGCCATTGTCGTTTGCTGAATTTAGTTCGGCTCATCTTGAGATGGAATCATATGAAGCACTTCAAGAGTATCTCACTTACGGTGGCCTTCCTTATGTGTGCACCGAACCGGACGAGCAGAAGAAAATCAGTTATCTTCAAGGATTGTTTGAGAAGACATACTTGACTGATATCAAAGAACGATATCGTATTCGTGGTGTAGAAGTGATGGATGAACTGTTGAATGTGATAGCTTCGTGCATCGGTGGCTTGACCAATCCTTCAAAGATTGAGAATACATTCCGTAGCGTGAAAGGAATAAAACTGAATCAGAATACTATAAAGGAGTATTTGGAAATGTTGGAGGATTCTTTTCTCATTACTCGTTGCGTACGGTATGACATCAAGGGGCGCAAGTATATCGATACGCCCCAGAAGTATTATTTTGAGGATTTAGGATTAAGAAATGCACGCATTGGATTCCGTCAGGTGGAAGAAACGCATTTGATGGAGAATTTGATATACAATGAACTACGTATTCGTGGCTATTTAGTGGATGTGGGTGTGGTGCCTACCCGTGTAAAGGATGCAGACGGAGCATATCGTAGAAGTCAGTTGGAGGTTGATTTTGTGTGCAACCGTGGTTCTGAGCGTGTATATGTACAGTCTGCTTATCGATTGCCTACAGAAGAAAAGCGCAAGCAAGAAATGGCAAGTCTCTTGAAAATTGACGACTCTTTTCGCAAGATTATCATCACTGAAGATCTGATAAAACGCCACATGGACGAAAATGGAGTGGAATGGGTGAATGTGTATGATTTTCTAAAGAGTGAGGAATTATAAAAAGGACAAAATAATGAATTAGCAATAATTAGTAGGCTATGTATCTTTCAATACTCAGACTTTGGAATTTTAGGAAATATTGTACTGGCGCAGATAATGAACCAGGGATGGAAGTTCATTTTCAAGATGGTGTGAATGTACTGATCGGTGAGAATGATTCCGGAAAAACAGCCATAGTGGATGCCATACGTTATGTGCTGAGGACTCAAAGCGGAGAGTTTATCCAGTTTGATGACAAAGATTTCTATCAGGATTCTGACGGAAATAGAAAAGATGAATTCAAAATAGAATGTGTATTTGATGGGTTAAATGAGCAAGACTCTGGTTTGTTTTGGGAATGGTTGTCGTGGAACGATGATAAGACAAAATATTTGCTAAAAGTTTGGTTATATGTAAAGCGGAAAGATAATGCAATACTACCAACTTTTTCTAGCGGGAATTGAAGGACAAGCCGATAGAATGGATTCTGAAGCGAGAGAACTTTTGAAAGTCGTATACTTTAAACCGCTTAGGGATGCTCTTACAGACATGACCCATGGCTACAAGTCAAGGTTGGCACAGATTCTTGGTGCACACGAACTGTTCAAAACTCAGAAAAATGCACAGGGTGGCAACACAAAGCACAAACTAGAGGCAGACTACGAGCATCTAGAAAAAAAATATAGAGACCTATTTTCGGGCTGGTGGCACTGGCGAGAGTATAACAGTTGAAATCAATAATTTCTTAAGGGAGCACTTCCTGTTGAATGGCGACCCGAGAAATGCAGAGATTAAACTAACCGGAGGGGAGTTGACAGAAATCTTGAGGTTACTCGATCTGGTCATGGAGGGTAATAAATCGGGACTTGGCACGCTAAACCTTCTATGCATAGCAGCAGAAATGCTACTTTTTAACAACCAAAAGAAAGGTTTGAAGTTGGCACTTGTGGAAGAATTGGAGGCACATCTTCATCCTCAATACCAGTTGAGATTGATTGAATACATTTCTTCGCAACAGAAAAATGAACAATTTATTCTTTCAACTCATAGTATTACGCTGGCTTCAAAGATAAAGCTTGCAAATTTAATTGTACTGAAAGGAAAAGAGGCATTACCAATGTCTTCGGAATATACATTGATGAAACCTGCTGACTATAAATTTCTAGAGCGATTCCTTGATGCAACAAAGGCCAACTTGTTCTTTGCTAAAGGACTGATTATGGTAGAAGGTGATGCTGAGAACTTGTTAATACCTGCTATAGCTCAATTGATTGAAAAAAATCTTTATAAGCACGGTGTATCTGTTGTGAATGTGGGAAGTACAGCGTACAAGAGATATGTTAGTATATTCAAACGCAAAGATGGTAAATCATTTGGAATGCCCATAGCTGTTGTTTCAGACCTTGATGTCAGAGCTCTTGAGTATTACGATGATAATTGTAATGATCGTAAAACACCAAAGTATTGGTTGAAAGAAACATTAAGACCTGAATTGGAGAATATCTCACGAAATGTGAATTATGATGCTATGGTCTCTGTTTTCAGAAGTAAATCTGCTTTTGAGAAAGAAGTTAGATTGCACAAAACAGAAACCTTCGGGCCTATTGTTGACACAATAAATCGCATGAAAGCTGTCTTGAATGAGGATAAAAAGACGGTCTTGAATGAAAAAATGTTGGCGCAGATTAGGGAAGAAAAGACAAAACGGCTGGAGAGTGATATCAACGCAGATAGGATAAAAATATTTCTACCCCAAGCATGGACATTGGAGTATGAGATTGCTGGGAGTGGTTTGTATAGATTGTTGGCAACAGCGATAAAAGCAGCCCAAAAAGAAGTAACCGACCCGGAACAAGAAATGACAGACGAGGTATTGAAGGATTTATGGAGCGAGGTTAAAACTGATTATCCCGACGGACATACACCAACAAGAGAAGAAGCATATAGAATTTTTGTAGCCTTTAAACGAAGGAACAGTTAGTAAAGCTATTACAGCACAGTATCTTGCCGGAATGCTTACTGGAGATTTGCCTCCTGTTAGTGATGGAACAATAGATAAGAATGATGTAAGACACATTGTTGAAACTGACGAAAAGCTGAAGTACTTGGTTGAGGCTATAAAGCACGTTACAGAATAAATTTGAGGGGGAAACTTATGACATTTGCTACTGACGAGGAAATAAAAATTGCCCATGATATTTTGTTGAAAGGGAAGAAACCGTTCGATGTTTCTAGGATAGATATCATAAAAGAGAATAATAGTTGCTATGTTCAGGCAAGCCCTGGAAGTGGTAAAACAACGACATTGTTGGCCAAGTTGATTATCCTTGCCAATAAGATGCCACTACCTGATGGAAAAGGTGTGTGTGTGCTAACACATACTAATGTCGCCATTGATGAGATAAAGGCAAAGCTTGGACAAAAGGCAGATGTGCTTTTCAGATATCCTAATTTCTTTGGAACTATCCAGACCTTTCTTCACAAATATGTTACAGCGGCTGCTCTACATTATTTTTATGGGAGTCAGATAGCATATGTGGATGATGATATGGCCAATGCTGTACTTCTAAAAAAATATGGCAGATTACCTATTCGTGGAAGCAAACTTAAGGGATTGATATATGCACGTACCATCTCAAAAGAGCATTTAATTGAAGTTGATGAAATAGAAGCATTAGGAGGCGTAGATATGTTGATGGCCGCTAAGGTTATCAAAAGGAAGGGGAAGAGAGTTCATAAATATGATTTCCAATTGGGGAAATATGACTGGAATAAGATTCCAGAAAATATTAAAGCATTAATTCGTACTAAGAGAGATGGAATTATTGACAGTCAAGGAAAAGAAATAATTCTTTCATTTAGAATCGATTGGTTTAATGATAAAATTATAACTAATTCCGGTTTGATAGGAATATGTACTGAAGCTGGTGCTGAATATGTAAAACTTAAAGAAGAGATGTTTACAGAAGGTATTTTGTCATTTAATGATGCTTATGATTTGGCATTTCGTTATATTCAGGAAAAGAGCCTGAATTTCAGCAGTTTCTCAGACAAGAGATTCAAATACCTTTTTGTAGATGAATTTCAAGATTGTGACAATCAACAAGTTGAATTTATAAAAAAGATTTTTGCTGATAATAAAGTGATTGTGCAGCGTTTTGGAGATTACTGCCAGTCAATCTTTGAAGGGGAAGAGAATGACGGAGTTGAGAATGAGGAATTGAAAGATGACCAAGTATTATACATACGTAATAGTAACCGTTTTGGAGAAAAAATAGCCAAGCCGCTACGGACATTATGTATGGAAGATAATCGTCAACTTGTAGGTAATGAGGACGTCCCTTCTATAAAACCCATCATAATAACTTATGAGGATCCCTTGTCTGTTCTTCCTAAATATGTAGAATTGCTCAAGATCACATCAATTCCAGAGATGAGTAATCTTTCAGTTTTGGAAATCGCAAATAACGAGAAACAAGAAGATCCGTTACACAGGGTGAATGTTAAAGCATGTGGATGGGTTGGCAAAAAAGGTAGCAGTGAGCAAAAGAGATTTATAGCATCGTATTTTCCAGCGTTTGAAAGAAAAAATGTAAGAATCCGAACGGAAGGTGATTCTTTCAATGACTTTATGCCTAAGAATCCGAACGGAACAGTTAAAGATTATGCAACATCTATTATTCAGGGTATATTAAAGTTTTTGGATTTATGCGATAATAAAAAATGGTAATCGTCGTCATACCAGAACGTCATTATTGGAATTCTTAGCGGAAAATAGTTTAGAGCAAAAGGAGATTTTTCTGAATAAAGTTATGAATTGGGCTTTGCTCGTGGTCAAAAGTAATGGTGATGATGTCGCCAATATAAAAACGACTATTTATCAATATATTACAACTGTTTTATTGCCTTTATGCGGAAAAGAAATAACCGTAGATGCCGACAATTTTTTAATGCTATAAGCAATAGGATTCAAAATGCCCAAGTTGTTGAACAGGGAAACATTTACCATGGAACGGACATAGATGTAGAGGTAGCTACAGTACATGCAGTAAAGGGTGAAACACATGCATCAACACTCTATTTGGAAACTTTTTATTATGGACATCATGAGTCTGAACGTTTGTCAGAACAATTTAAAGGAGTGGTATATACAGGTGAAGATGAAAGGATACTTAAAAATTTAAGAGTTGCATATGTCGGTATGAGTCGGGCTCGTTATTTGTTGTGCGTT
>ENA-OQJF01000248-OQJF01000248.1-human-gut-metagenome-genome-assembly--contig:-NODE-248-length-14418-cov-3.010146_pt1 | contig 14418 bp, 11 predicted proteins | sample MGYA00242595_ERZ504761 | MGnify/ENA primary metagenome ERZ504761 (study PRJEB26092, sample SAMD00036367) | human gut metagenome | host: Homo sapiens | study: EMG produced TPA metagenomics assembly of...
CTGCTCGCTGTAAGGTGCCGTATTTGTATTGCCATACGCCCAGATAATTCCTCCAGCCACACGGCTGGCTATGGACTGGTTCTTATCGATCTTCCAGGTATAACGGAAGTCACTGTTCACCTTCAGAAACTGTGCGAAAGGAACACCGAACAGTTTCTTGTCTCTTTGGCTGAACTTCTTTCCGAAAATACGATAAATACCGGAAGTTATGTTACCGGCGGAAGTAAACGTAGTCTGCCACCAGATAGGATTACGCACTCCGCGCAAAGCCGCGTTATCAAAAGTATAGGTATATTCCATTGCCGGAATAAACTGATTCTGCAGACTACGGTACAAGGCTTTGTTCTGATCAGCAATTTCCTCAAAGGCCTTCGTTGTGTGTTGCAGCACATTGAAAGTCACCCGGAGAGGTGTCAGGCTGTGACGACTGATACGGGTCGGCTGAAAGTCATAAGTGGCATTTCCTCCGAACGCCAATAGTTTATAGTATTTGGCACGGTTAAGCTGATCGATATACAAACGGAAAGTAGTGGTTGCCGGGAAGTCATACTCACGTCCTCCGAAAGAAGGGAACACGACCCGGGGAAAAGTCAAGGCAGTAGATACTCCCATCTCCCAACTATTCATCAATGAACTTCCTTTATTCTGTCCGGTCTGCCATTCGTAAGAGCCCTTTAACTTGACATTCCACGTCTCTCCTCCCCCAAATACATTGTAACGGGTCAGGCCGAAAGATGCACCGGGGCCTGTCTGGTTATTGCTCTTGGTGGTCAGGTTGAATTCCAGTTCCGCGTCGTACGGTTTATCAAACGTAGCCTGCAAACGCACGTTCAGCGTGTCACAAGTTGCCGTAGAGTCCTGAGGGATATATTGCAGATCGAGATAGCGGAAAATACTCAGTTGCGAAAGGCGTTCCTGGATACGCGTTTGCCGATACTGGCTGTATAAACGGCTATGAGCAGAGTTGCGCAAAGAATCATTGCGGACATAAGCCTGATAATTCAACCAACGGTAAAGCATATTCGGACGCACCTGCATCTTCTTATAATAATGAATATCGAGTCCCCGGTATTCGAGTGTACTGTTCGGCACTTCTCCACCCTTTCCGTACAAAAAGACCGATGTCTTACCGACATAATACGGGCGCTGGGCCGCATCCGGAAGTCCCGGTACAGGTATCAACCGGAGACTGACATGCCCGGGATTCAACAGAGTATCCGCCTGATACTTCATATAGTCCGGACGAAAGTAGAAATACCCGCGATTACGCAATAAAGTACTGATACGGCTGCGCTCTCCATCCAGATCACTCACGTTGAACTGTTCACCGGGGGTCAACAACGATCCTCTGCGTCCTCTCTCCATGATTCTCAACGTACGCGGATTGAAACGAGTGTAATAAACCGTATCGATGTAATAAGGGTCTTTCATATCAACCGTATAGCGTATACTTGCCTTCAGGCTGTCTTTCTTGTCGGGCACGGTCTGAAATCGGACCGTCCCATTAAAGTAGCCATAGTCGTGTAACAGGTTGGTGCCTACTTTGGCACGTATTTCCGGATTGACCGTAGAAATGAACACAGGAGGATTAGCGGCAAACCGGTTGAAGAGCCAGTGTCCGAAACCTTTCTTATAGCGAACCAGACTGTTATAAGCCCACATCTTGAAAGGGATGGGGACAAAGCCTAAAATTTTTGTACTTGGAGCTTTATCGAGTGCGGCATCAAGTTCGGTCAGCGCATCCTCTGTCAAAGGCGCTTGTGGCTCGTTTTCAACAATAGTCTTCGATCCGGTGTAGAGTATTTCCCCTTCGGGCAGGTGCTTGGTTGTGGAACATGCTCCCAACAGCAACATTACAAGACCGGCTTGTATGGTAACCCATATTATATGAACTGTTTCTTTACGTATCATCCTGTTTAAATCTCTGTTGTTAATCAATTACTGATGTGCTTCGCCGTCAGACGGAGCTTTTTGCGTATCAGGAAGTGTCTTCTTCTTTTTACGGAAAATAAATAACTCACCCAATCTGTCGATACGTTTACGCAGTACCAGACCGATACCCGTTTCCGTTATCTCCCCTTCAAGTACACTTTCGTAATTCTTATTGTGGAAAAGGCGAATGTAACGGGTACCGGATGTATCGAGACGATATTCGAGAGAGATATTGTCGATAAACGACTCGACATCATTCGTAGCCTGCGCTCCGGTAGACACCTTACCACCCAGTACGATCTGGAAACGGTCATTGAAGAAACGCTGCGAATAACGGAAGCTGTAGTCGGTACGTTTTCCTCCCGCATCAGCCGCATCGTGGTCTTCTACTCCCATCGAGAAGCTGGCATTCTTCAGGTTTCCGGCCAATGCATTGATCTGGCTGGAAAGTATACTGTTCAATGCCGATCCCATATTCAGTCCCCCACCTCCGGAACTTCCCGAATTAGCCAGATAGAGCCCGGTAGCCAACATTGCAATGGCCTGTTTACCCCGTTCATCAGCACTCATAGAAGCCAGCTGATTCTGCACTTCCGCATCATCGGGCGCATCGATCTCAAAGGCCAGTGAAAGGTTATCCAAACGGTTCTTAACTACAATCGACACATCAAAGTTGACCATACGCGATTGCCCGTTCTCACTGCCTACGGAAGCACGAAGGCGCTCGGTAGCTTTGAGATTGAGCATCGGGTCCATCGGATTACCGGTCCATTCCACGTAACTGCCATTGTTTATATTGAATTCTTTCAGGGGTATCACGGGAAGTGCATACTTCATCATACCACCCGTAAGGGTATACCGGCCTGATAAGGACAAATCACCTTGCGGTGTATATTGCATACTCAGATTGCCTCCTCCCTGCAACTCTACCCGGCTACTACGGTCAGCACTCAGATCGGCCTTCAACCGGACTCCGGGATCGATTTGTACAGTCATAATCATGTCGAGTCCGCCAAGTGACACAACAGGGGCTTCTTCTTTCTGTACGGTCGTCGTATCACTGAAAGAAGTAAAAGTAACCAGGTCTCCCAACCGGTCCTGCACGGTAAGCGGCGAGTCCATCAATACATAAGTGACATCCGTATTGCCCAGCAAATTCATATTGCCGCGCATCACCAACGCATTTACCGGTCCGCGCACGGTTGCATTGAAGTCGACAAACACTTTGCCATATACCAGGCTCTCCTTTGTACGGGGAGCATTGAGCAGCATATAGTTTTCTGCCAGCATGGACAGATTAACCCTGGGATCGGTCAAATTCCGAAAATCGACTGTACCATCAATCGTGAAAGGATTCTTTCCGGTAGTGAATATAGCGAACTTATCAAAAGTCAAACGGCTGTTTTTGATTTGTACAGGACGATTGTCGAACGTAAACCGCGCCCCTGCCTGACGGGCAAAGACCGACACACTGTCCAAGACCAGATCCCCGTTGACCAACGGCCGGTCTGTATCACCGGTGATGTGAAGCCCACCGTCCATATCGCCGGAAAGGGTGACTACCTGATCCGGTACAAAGGCATTGGCTATCTTTAACGGAAAATGTTCCATGATGGCATTCACCTCAATACTGTCTTTACCGGTCACCGAAGGATGAAGCGAACCGTCAGCCATCAATATCTCCTCGCCCTCATGGGTCAGATAAGTACTGATATAATGTTTTCCTCTTTCACCCGGAAGCCAGGTCACACCGAGTGCAACGTCGCCGATGCGTTGACGTTCATAAGCCAATTCATCAATATTAGCCTCAGCCGATACTTGCAAGGAAGTAGCTGTCTGCACGTAATTAGCCTCAGCCGAGAAGAGCCCGGACAAGTCAGGCAGATAAGGAAGCACTTCACTGATCTCAGACAGGCGGATGCGTTGCAACTCCACATCAATGTTCTGCAACGATACAGTATCGCTCCGGTTTGATTTTATCCTGAATCCCATGTCTTCGTCATCCGCCATATCGACATTGGCATACAAGCGCATGTTTTTATGGAGGTATATCCAGTTGTGATGATCGACGAAGTGGAACTTTCGGAAAGCAATAATGGGATTTTCCGGTATCAGCGTAAAAGCAAGCCCATCGCCTTTTCCGTTTCCTTCGACCAATGGACGGACGTTCACACCGAAAAGTACCCCGGTTTCGCCTTTCGCATTTTCATAGCGTAGCGTGAGTTCGGCATCATCGTTGCGTATTTCTCCGGCAAAGCTCGATTTAAAAACGATCTGCGGATTCTTGGGGCCGTTGATGACCCCTCCGTGCAAACTCATGCGAGTCGTGTCCTGCTTGACAGTAAAGTAGATCGTGTCCAGTTGCAAGGTATCCATCTTCAATGCATGAATAGAGGCTTTTCCGTTGATCCCCCAGTCGGGAGCAGTGCCAAACTTCACACCCACATCGTGAAAAGCGATATCTTTCGTTGCCAGATAATAGGCCAACGGATTTTCTTTACCGGCCGACATCGAGAATATAGCGGTCGGCAACGCCTCTCGCAATTCCCCGTGATCAAGTTCTTTCTTATCTATTTGCTTGACCAGCACATCAGCAAAATGTGCTGACTGTTTAATCAGCTTATCCAGGCTGGAACGTGCCGAAAGGTTAAGCTTCATATCACCGGCCGTAAGATGAGTGAAAATACGGTCGCGCCGGGCTTCTGCCGTAAAATTAAAAGCTAAAGGATATTTCAGGGGTTTAGGGGCAATCCCCAGTTCATACAAATCAAGTTGCGTAACATCCATATCAAGCTTTCCGTCCATATAAGGTTTGGCAAGGTGATATTCGGCATTGGCATTCATCTTTAACAAGCGGTTGTCACTCACTAAACGGGCTGTGGCAAGTGCGTTCTTTACATCACCGGTCACTTCAATTCCCGAAATCTGATAACGCCCATAATGCAACGATTGCAGTGAGGCCTTCAAAGAGGCAGTCGTACGATAAGAAGTGAAATCGATCCCTCTTCCCACAGCAGCGACCGATGTAGTCAGTTCGTAGATCGAGCTTTGGGCAGGAAATGATGAAGTTGCAAAGCGTCCGCCTTCAGGTCAGCCCGATAAGCCTCAGTGCTTCCATGTATGCAGCATCTAAATTCAGCATTCCCTCTCCTTCTTTCAACAGGAGTTGCGCCATATATTGAGGCCCTTTCATTCGGGCTTTCGCAACCAATGACATCTGATTGGGGATAACAAGTAAACTATCCGGCCTCGTTCCGCCCAGAGCGGTCAGGAAGTTAAGATTCTGTGTCTGCATCCTCAGGTCAATAATGGCGGACCTCTCCAGGCTATCGGTCAGATTCAATAACTCTCCACCGCCCGAAAGTGAAAAAGCTCCGGGCAACTCGGCACTGAACCGGGTTATCTGCATCTCTTTCAGGTTTCCTTCCGTACCGGCACGTATCACCAACGGACGGAAGGGATAGGCCTCTTTGAAGCTATCCGGCAATCCACCGGCCAGCAACAACACGTCTTGTTTCCCGATCATCGCATTAAAGCGAGCAGTCAGACGTCCGGTAGTAGGAATATTCACCAACTCCCAATAAGTCTGTGCAGTAAGATCCATTTCGGAATGTGGAGTCAGCAGTTTCAAACTCGGCACTTGGATAATGGTATCATTGGCAAACACACGTCCGGTAAGCGAAGTGACACTTAATCCGGAACGGTCGTTCATCGAAAACTCACGGATAACAGCATTCATATTGCGTCCGCGATAATACATCGAATCGAGTCCGATACGAATATCGCGCAAAGCGATGTGTGAAGGATCGAAACCTTCCGCCGGCTCCGCGGTGCCCACATCATAATTGACCGAGGTACCCGATACCAGAAAACTACGAAGCCCGTAATGCAAATTCTTCAAATCGGCTTCCGCATCATTCACTTGTGCTTCTTCCACATGAGCCGCCAAGCGCATACTGTCTGCCGGTAACTGCATGCTGAAAGAGACATTCTTCAATTTCAAATGACGCAGGTCTACTTTCCAGCGGACCTCACTTTGAGCAGTATCTTTAGGCGTAGCAGTGGTATCATTCAAAAGCAACTGTACATGAGTATCAGAGAGTTCGGCCCGGTTTATAATGGCTATTTCATTGGGTAGATCCACCCCATGGCTCTCCAGCCTAAAACTACCCAGAACACCTTTCAGCCGCATACCGTCTATCAGGTTGGCAGAATTAACAGCTACCTGCTGAAGGCTGATGTCATCTACCTCAACCTTGCCACGGAAAAGCGGAAGTGCCTGCACATGTACATTGAGGCTTTCAAGTGAAAGCAATGTATCGGGAGCCTGGATGACTTCAACTCCCCGTACCAACAGATTTAAAGGAAACCGTAAATCGATGCGACGTACATTGATCTGCATGCCGGTTGCTTCGGAAGCATAAGCAGCAGCCTCCTTTCTCAGAAAATTCTGTACGGGAGGGATATAGAGTAATACCATCAGTATCACAAAGAGTATGAGGGGGGTAAGCAAAATCCAGCTTACCCATTTGATCCATTTTCGTTTCATGAAGCTTGTCTCTCAATGTAAAAAGTGATACAAAGGAAACAAAATTTTCCGGAAAAAGATTAAAGTGACGACGATTTTGTATACGAATAGACACTTACGGCAATCACCGATTGTCAATCTCCCGCTGCATATCGTCTTGCCTCAGCCATTACGATATCTACCTGTCGAAGAGCTTCATTCGCCTTTTGTATCATTTCGTCCGATACGGCTTCGCCACGACGCTGCTCCAGCCATAATAGCAGAGGAAGTGCCTCGGAAGCCCCAAGCAACGTAAACAGAGGCAATAATTTGTGAGCCATGCCGGCTATCCCATCCACATCAGTGGCTCGGATAGCGCTTTCCATCCGGTTCCGGTTCTTCTCCGTTTCTTCAATAAAGGTTTGAATGATGGTAGAGGCAGCTTCCGGATCATCTCGGAAAAAGCAGTCAGCGACCCGAAAGTTAAGGGAGTCCGGTGTCAATTCAGCTGACGAACGGTCATTTCTCACCACTGATAATCGTCAAGAGTTCCTTTACCGTAAAAGGCTTATGCAAACATCCTGCAAAGCCGTGTTCCTGAAAGTCCTGTTCATTCATCTCACTCCGGGCGGTAACAGCAATTACCGGAATAGTACGCGCCTGAGGTATATTGGATGCACGCAATAGTTTCAGTAAATCGAAACCGTTGATGGCAGGCATTTGAACGTCAGTCAGCAACACGTCGAATGTAGCCGTACGAAGTTGCTCAATCAACTCATCCGGCTGTTGGCAGCAAACAGCCTGAATGCCTTGTTGTTCAAGCATAGCGGCAGTCAGAGCCAATTGAATCCGGTCGTCATCAATCAATAAAACACGGTTTAATTTTGGAGATGCCATTACCCCGTCCTCACCGGCTTGATCTGTCGTTGAAACCGAAGACACATTTCCTTCCCGCTTCTCTCCTGTCACAGGCCCCACAGGATAGAGCGGCAGAATGACAATAAAACGACTCCCTTCACCCAAGGTACTTTGAACACTAATCGATCCTTCGAGCAAGGTCACAAGTTTGTGTACAATGGAAAGCCCCAGTCCAAAGCCTTCCTCACCTTGCGCTCCCGGCAACCGGGTGAATTCCTGAAATATCTTTTCACGGTCACCGGGTGCCATACCTTTACCAGTGTCCACCACCTCGATGCGGACACTGGACGAATGATAGGTAATATTCAATGCAATGCTACCCTTAGCTGTGAATTTCACAGCATTGGAAAGCAGATTATTTACAATTTGCCGGATACGGAGCGGATCACTGATGAAGCGTCCGTCCAGTTCGGCGTCTATACTGCAACTTAAAGTCAGATGTTTGGCATCGGTCAGTGGTTTAAAGCTAATACGTATCTCTTCAAACAGTTGTGCCGGATTAAAAGTAACCCGGTTGACTTCTGCCTTATTCAGATCCAACCGGTGGAAGTCGAGCAAGTCACTTACCAGTTTAAGCAGATGTTGCGAGGAACTTTTCATATTGTCCAGATAGAAACGCTGTCTTTCATCCGTAGTCAACCCGGTCAATAAATCCGTATATCCGATGATAGACCCCAAAGGAGCTTTAAAATCATGAGTGATGGCAAGCATTAACTTTTCACGAGCCTCCAACAGCGCCTCCGCACGCTTATTGGCCTCCTCCAATTCCTTCCGGTAACGATTGCTCCGGGTGATATCCCGCCAAATCATAATCAGGAAGCAGGCGGACAGCAACACTGCGGCAATGGCAATCCCACCAATCGTACGAGTTGAACGGTTCCGAAGTTCTTGCTGTTCGGATGCGTTGTCCATAGCACGTTGGGTGACTACTTGCTCATAGGTCGTAATCATGCTGTCAATACGAGTGGTTAATTCCTTATTCATCCGGCGAAGACGGGCATTGTAGTTGGGCCGTACCACAGGCCTGGACTTCCGTTTGGTCACCGTTCGTATGCGCTGATGTAGTGAATCAATCGGATTGTAAGGTTCAAGAATGGTGTCGGTCGCAAATTCCACAGCTGTATTTACCAGCACAGCCGTATCTTCTTTCGAAGGAGCGAACACCTCGCCCAACCTCCTGAAAAAACCCTTTTTCTTTCGTTTCGTAATCACAGAGTCACGCTTGGTGATGATACGATGTTGCACACGCTGTTGAGTGATCACTGTATCTTGTTCGGCAATGATGGAATCCAATTCAACCGGAGTAATCATACTCTCGTTCGCTTCATTAATGATCTGAAGCATCCGGATGGTATTTTCATCTTTCTCTTTCAGTAAAAGCAGCAAACTATCCGTCTGCAAACTCTGTACATCGTCCGTATCAGACAGTTTCTCCATCTCCCTGTGTACAAACAACAGGGAGAGCAGCAGCACAACCAGCAACAAAGTATACCCCGCCGCGATCTTTACTTTTGTGAAACGGGAAGGAATAGCCATAACTTATCTTGTTTTATATCTGAAACGTAACCATAACATAATGGCCGCACTACTCAGTCCGAAAGGAAAAGCCATCCAGACCCCGAGTAATCCCCAGCCCATAACAAATCCAAAGAAATATCCGGCCGGGAGAGAAATGATAAAATAGGCGATAAAAGCAATCAGCATCATAGGCTTTACATCCGAAATACCACGCAGGGCATTAGCGAAATTGATTTGCATCCCATCGCCGAACTGATAAGCCAGAAAAGGCACCATCAGAACAACTACCATCGCAGAGACTTCGGTATTGTCGGTAAACCATCCTCCTACCTGATAGCGGAACAAGAAGACAATAGACAGCAGAACAACTCCCATAGCCAATATGATATGTGCCCCGGCATACGCAGTACGACGTACATTAACAATATCGTTTTGACCCTTGAAATTGCTGACACGCACAGCTACTGCCGCCCCCATCCCATAAAACATCATAAACGTGAACTGTGAGATAGTAAGCATTACCTGATGTGAGGCAAGGGCGATAGTCCCCAACCATCCTACCATCACTGTACTCAAGCTAAATGAAGCGGTTTCCATCCCCATTTGAAAAGCTACAGGCCATCCTAAGGCATTCAGCTGACGGAACAATGTACGCGACCATCCCAAGCGAATAAATCCCAGTTTATAACGTAAGAAACGGCGGCTGCTAAAAAACACGAATACAAATATCAGCACCATGACAATACGTGAGAACAACGTGCTGATTCCGGCACCCAATAATCCAAGTTCGGGAAATCCAAGTTTACCGTTAATCAAGATATAGTTCCCCACGATATTCAGTACATTTCCACCCAAAAGTATCCACATAGCTGTCTTAGTATCGGTTATTCCATCGGTAAACTGTTTGAATCCGTTAAATAGCAACACAAAGACCAGCGAGGCAAGTAGTATCAGATAATAGGGCTTGATCAAGGGTAATAACTCTTCCGGTTGCCCCAATCTTTCAACATTCAGATAGAGAATGCCCATAATTACGGTTAATAAAATACCGACCAAAAGATTGGCAAGCAAACTGCAACGTAATGCCTGCCCGGCAGACGCAAATCTACGAGTCCCATAAAAGCCCCCTACAATAGGAGTCAATCCATATGAAAATCCGGTACTGAAAATAATGGCAAGCGTAAACATGTTATTGACAAAGGAGGCTGCTCCCAGTTCGTTGGTGCTGTGATGACCAATCATTAAGGTATCGGCAAAGCCAAGCACAATAACCCCCACTTGCCCGATAACAATGGGAAGGCCGAGAAGAAACAATGCTTTATAATGATTCTTACATATAAGTCTCATCCTTCTCTCCTCTACTACTCTTATAATAAAGTACTACTCCATTTTCTTCTCGGAATGCAGTTTGTGCCACCGCGTTCAAACGGTCGGCAGTCACGGCACGATAGCGTTCAACCTCCTTTTCCATATCTTCAGCCCGCCCGTTCAATTCGAACCAGGCAAGATTGGTGGCAACATTCAGATAATTGATATTTCCGAATATCTGGGTAGATTCAAACTTATTCTTTACCTTCTCGAGTTCCTGTTCTTGGATCAAAGCAGATTGCAGTTCATTCAACTCTTCACGCACCGCAGCCTCAGCTTCTTCCAACGACACACCGGCTGCCGGTTTCCCACTGATATGGAACAAGCCGGCATCAAGTGTTCCCGATATATAAGCATCGATACTCGAGAACAATTGCTTTTCTTGCACAAGATGCTGGTTCAAACGGCTGGAACGTCCGTTACTTAAGATATCCGACAAGATATCAAAAGCATAATAATCGCTATCCGCGCGGTCACACATATGGTACGCCATAAAAAGCGAATCAAGCGGTACATTTCTCTCCACTACCAAACGGCGTTCTTCCGTTTGTACCGGCTCCGGAGGCAATTGCCTCAAAGGCACTTCCCTGCGAGGGATAGGGCCGAACCACTTTTCTGTGAGATGTAAAGCCTCTTCAAACGAAATATTCCCGGTAACAGCCAGAACAGCATTATTAGGTGCATAAAACGAAAAAAGAAATCTTTGACCTCTTCCAATGTAGCATTGGCTATGTGAGACAGCTTCTTACCGATGGTAGGCCATTGATAAGGATGAACCCGATAAGCCAGCGGACGCAACAAATGCCCAACATCACCATAGGGCTGATTAAGGCAACGCTGCTTAAACTCTTCCATTACCACTCCCCGCTGAACCTCCAGACTGCGTTCACTGAAATCGAGGCTCAACATTCTATCAGATTCAAGCCAAAATCCGGTTTCCACATTCTGTCTGGGTACAGTGAGGTAATAATTGGTAATGTCATTATTGGTCCAGGCATTATTTTCCCCTCCTGCCAATTGTAACGGAGCATCATAATCGGGTATATTCACAGAACCGCCAAACATCAGGTGCTCAAAAAGATGGGCAAACCCGGTATGCTCCGGGTTTTCATCTCTGGCTCCCACATTATAGAGAATATTGAGCGCAACCATCTGCGTACTGGTGTCCTGCGCATGAACCAATCTCAAACCATTATCCAGAATATGCCTGTTGATTTGCAGCATATTTATTCAATAACAGAAACATTAATAATCTTCACATCCTCTTCCGGGCGATCGCTGCGGTCTGTTTTTACCTGCTGGATTTTGTCAACAATGTCCATGCCCTCGACAACTTCGCCAAAAACAGTATATTCACCATCCAGATGCGGAGTACCTCCGACGGTTGTATAAGCTTTTATTTGCTCAGGAGTAAAGTGGAAATCGGGTTGTTTGGCAGCTTCCGCTTCAGCCTGTATAAACAGAGTATCTTGTAAAGCATAAAGTCCGTCCTGATCATTGGCCTTACGCATTTTATAGATTTCTTTCATGTGTTTTTGCGCCAAAGCATTAAAAGCCTCAGTTACCTTATTCTGATTCTTCTGTTGTTCCATATTCAGAAGTGTCGAATCATTGAACACTTTTTCCGGTAACAATATAGAATTGACAACCGGATGACTCTTTCTTGGGATTCACTTCATCTCCCTGTCGGGCAGCAGACAAAGCGCCTTTCTTATGAAAATACTTCGGATATACAAATTCAGCCGGAACCGTATAACCTACATCACCGGAACCCAACATCTTACCTTTCGGAGCATTTTTCGATTCCGGATCACCCGCTTGCACCATAAAGTCTTTTATGACACGATGAAACAACGTTCCATTATATGTTCCGTCTTTAGCCAGTTTAATGAAATTATCTCTATGTTTCGGAGTCTCATTATACAACTTTACTTTGATATCCCCCATAGAGGTCTCAATCTTCAATACAGTTTCTTTTTCCTATGTTTCCTATCTTTCTTTTGTCCCGACTTACAAGCTACTGCGCTGCAAGCCAGTATAATTAATAATATCCAAAAATTCTGTTTCATAACGCTTTTATTTAATTTAAGTCTGCAAATATACGACTTTACCTCAAAACCTCTTACCTTTGTAGCTCACAAAAAGAGGCAAAAGACTAACATCATGAGATCCATACTGATAGTTGAAGATGATATTACGTTCGGGATGATGCTAAAAACCTGGTTAGGCAAGAAAGGGTTTAATGTATCATCAGTGAGTAACATTGCACGTGCGCAAAAGCACATCGATGCACAACCGGTAGACCTGATTCTTTCCGACTTGCGACTTCCCGACCACGATGGTATTCACCTGTTGAAATGGATGGGTGAGAAAGAGCTCCATATCCCATTGATTATCATGACAGGATATGCAGATATCCAATCAGCCGTACAAGCAATGAAACTGGGTGCACAAGACTATATTGCCAAACCCGTTAATCCCGAAGAGCTGCTTAAGAAAATGAGCGAAGCACTTCAAAAGAAAGAAGCTCCTCTTCCCAAAACTCCCCTCACGGAGAAAAGCCCTAAAACCAAACAAGAATCTCATTCCTATCTGGAAGGAGAAAGTGATGCTGCCAAACAACTCTATAACTATGTCAGCCTGGTAGCTCCCACCAACATGTCAGTCCTGATCAACGGTGCCAGTGGAACCGGAAAAGAGTATGTAGCCCATCGTATTCACCAATTAAGCAAACGTAGCGACAAACCGTTTATTGCCATCGACTGTGGCTCCATCCCCAAAGAGTTGGCCGCTTCTGAGTTCTTCGGTCACATCAAAGGCTCCTTCACCGGTGCTCTCTCTGATAAAACCGGTGCTTTTGTAGCAGCGAACGGGGGTACCATCTTTCTTGATGAAATCGGTAACCTGAGTTACGAAATACAAATTCAACTTCTTCGTGCACTACAGGAACGTAAAATACGCCCTGTTGGTTCAAACTCAGAAATTACTGTCGATATCCGTCTGGTGTCTGCAACCAACGAGAACCTGGAACAGGCCATCGAAAAAGGTACATTCCGCGAAGACCTCTACCACCGAATCAATGAATTTACTTTGCGCATGCCTACTCTGAAAGAACGTGGCGGAGACATCCTTCTTTTTGCCAACTTCTTCCTCGACCAGGCTAATAAAGAGCTTGACAAGCAACTGATCGGCTTCGATGCCAATGCTTCAAAGGCATTACTCGAATATCACTGGCCCGGCAACCTAAGGCAGATGAAGAATATCATCAAACGCGCCACATTGCTTGCTCAAGGCAGTTTCATAGGCCTTGCAGAACTGGGTAGTGAAATTCTGGAAACACAACTATCAACTCCCAAAATGACATTACGGGATGAAGATGCCGAAAAGGAACATATACTGGAAGCACTCCGACAAACAGGAAACAACAAAAGCCGTGCTGCACAATTACTCGATATTGACCGCAAAACATTATACAATAAACTGAAACTATACGGAATCGACCTCTAAAGAACACCAAGGTGTGGAATATTTCCACACCCTTTTCCACATTTTCCACAACATTCCACACTGCATCCCATTTCCATTCATTTTTTACTCACCTACAAATCAACAGATTAGTTCACACGTATTCTTTTTGGCACAAGATTTGGGAAATACTCAATACAAGTGTTTAATACCTTGAAAACTTGTGATATCTATGTAAAAAAAGATAGATATGATATTAGTTTAGTTGATCATATATATGAGTATGACAAAATGAGTGAACTGATAAAAAATATTTTTTGCTGAGTATGAAGCGATTATATTTTTTCACTTCGACAGGTATTGCTGTGCGAATGATAGCACCATTTATTGTGCATAAAGTCAAAGACCCAGCTGTAATAGTTTTAGATGAAAAAGCTAATTTTGCGATAAGCTTATTATCTGGTCATTTGGGTGGAGCAAATGAACTTACGTTGAAGATTGCTGATATATTAAATGCTATTCCAGTTATTACTACAGCGACAGATACGAATAAAATAATTGCTCCTGATGTGGTGGCAAGAAAATATAACTTAGTGCCTTATCCTTTTAGAACATATAAAAATAATTAAATTACTAGCATTAATTCTAACAGCAAAAGTTAATTTATTATGTAGATAAAGATTTAAAGACAAAGTAGAACAAATAAATAA
>ENA-OQJF01000249-OQJF01000249.1-human-gut-metagenome-genome-assembly--contig:-NODE-249-length-14409-cov-2.937054_pt1 | contig 14409 bp, 11 predicted proteins | sample MGYA00242595_ERZ504761 | MGnify/ENA primary metagenome ERZ504761 (study PRJEB26092, sample SAMD00036367) | human gut metagenome | host: Homo sapiens | study: EMG produced TPA metagenomics assembly of...
ATTTTCCTGCTGCTGGTAGCAACGATCGACTGGTATCCGGTTTTCTGGTTGCAGATGGCAGTATGATCATTGCGTATAACGAAGGATTTGAAAAATATAATGTTGAAAACGGGAATTTTCTTCTGGAAAAGCGGGCGAATAAAGCACAGATGAAAGCCATCGAAGCGGCGGGCGTGACATTATATGAAAACTTTTATACCGAGGAAGCACTGACGAACGAGAGTACGATGCGTATTTTCAAAAACCGACAGGAAGTGAATACGGTCTGCCTGATGAAAGGAGAACTGCCGACACAGGCAGATGAGATTGCTATTGACCGGATGTATGCAGAAAACAATAGTCTGGAGATCGGTGATACGATCGAGAGTGTGGACGGAAAATACAGCTGGATGATCACCGGTTATGTGGCACTGCCGGATTACAGCTGTCTGTTTTCCGATAATAACGATACGATGTTTGATGCTGTCAAGTTTGGTGTCGGTATTGTGGCACCGGAAGGTTATACGGCACTGGAAGAGGAAGAACAAAATTACAGCTATTCCTGGAAATACGAGAAAGAACCTTCGGATGAACTGCAGGAAAAAGAGATGGCAGAAGATCTGACGGATATCATTAAGAATGAGGCAAAATTAAAAACATATATTCCCCGATATCTGAATCAGGCGATCACTTTTACCGGAGAAGATATGGGAAGCGATCAGGCGATGATGACGGTGCTTCTGTATATCATCATCGTGATCATGGCGTTCGTCTTTGTGGTCCTTACCGACGCGACCATCGAGGAGGAGAGCGCCATCATCGGCACGCTGCTCGCCAGCGGCTATCGTCGTCGCGAGATTGTACTCCACTACCTGGCGCTTCCCGCCATCGTGGGTGTGCTCGCGGCGCTTTTGGGCACTGCACTCGGCGTTGTGTTCTTTACCGAGCCCATGCGCAGCCTCTATTACGGTTCGTACAGCCTGCCGCCCTTCCAGGTGTACTGGAGCTGGGAGATCTTTGTGAAGTGCGCCGTGGTTCCCGCCGCCGCGCTCATCCTCATCACGCTGGTGGGCCTGCTTCGCAAGATGGGCAAGACGCCGTTGCAATTCCTTCGTCACGAGGCGAGCGGCAAATCGGGCACCAAGCGCGGCCTGCAGCTGCCGGAGCGCATGGGTTTTGTTTCCCGCTTCCGCTTGCGTATCTTCCTGCGCAATCTGGGCAACTTCGCCACGCTCTTCGTGGGCATTGCATTTGCATCGCTGCTGCTGCTTTTTGGCCTGGCGATTCTACCCACGATGACGCACTACGCCGACAACCTCGAGACAAGCCTGGTCGCCGAGCACCAGTACACGCTCAAGGCTCCGCTGGAGCTCGAGGGCACTGCCGAGGAACGCGAGCAGTGGTCGGCACTCGAGCGCTTGCAGTCGGTTGACGGCGCGCTGCTTTCCGCCGCCCAGGATGCCGATGACGAGCTTGACGACGCGGCCGATGCGGCGCAGACGGCAGCCGATGCCGCGACCGCATCTCCGCCTGCCGAGAGCCTGACCGCAGCGCAGAACGCGCTCGCCAAGGTCCAGGACAAGAAGGATGCGCTCTACGCACGCCTTGACGATTTTGCCGATGTCCTCGGCTGCAACCGCGACGAGGCTATCGACCTGATCGACAAGGCCTCTAAGATCGACACTGACAACGACGAAATCCACCCGGTCAACACGACCGACAACGGCGCGTCGAAGATTGCGCAGGCCGAGAAATACGCCGTCTACCAGCTGCAATACGACCGCGGCGATGGTAATGGGCAGGAGACGATTTCCGTCTACGGCATCACGCCCAACTCGCGCTATTGGAAAGACCTCAACGTCGGCGATGGGCGCGTCGTCATTGGCGGCGGTCTGCTCGATAAGTTTGGCTGGAGCGAGGGCCAGAAGGTCACACTCAGCGACAAGTACGAGGGCGAGCATTATTCCCTTGAGTACGCGGGCAAGGACTGTGCCTGGGGCTCCAAGTCGGACATGAATATCTATATGAGTATCGACGACTTTAACGAGCTGTTCGACAACGACGCCGCCTACTTTAACGGCTATGTGAGCGACGAGAAGCTCGACCTCGATGCTCGTTACTTTGCCGGCGACACCACGCCCGACGACATGCGCGCCGTGGGCGACCAGTTCATCGGCATGATGAGCAAAATGATCGGAATGATGGTTGGGCTTGCGGTGTTCATCTTCCTGCTGTTTATGTACCTGCTGACCAAGGCCGTGATCGACCACAGCGCCCGCTCGATTAGCTACATGAAAGTCTTTGGCTATCGCGATAGCGAGATCTCGCATCTGTACATCCGCTCGATCACGCTGTGCGTGGCGGCGTCGCTTGTGCTGAGCCTGCCGGTCATTATCGGCTCGCTCACGGCCATCTTCCGCTCGATGCTGCTCGCCTACAACGGCAATATCGAGATCTACGTGCCCGCTTGGTCCATGGTTGCTTGCGTCGGCGTTGGCTTTGCGACCTACCTGGTCGTGGCGCTGCTGCACACGCGCTCCATCAAGCGCGTCGGCCTGGCCGAGGCCCTCAAAGTCCAAGAGTAGTCGTTAAGAACGTCCCCAATGACAAGGTGTCGCGCTTGACTTTAACTCTGCTTTAACTGGTACCATCCTCTTATGTCTGTAACGCCATATAGACCGAGGGGATAGATCTATGACCGCAACTGCACCCGCAGCACCCGCTAAGGTGTACTTCACCAACCTGCGCACGCATGCTCGCGAGAGCCAGCTCGACAAACTCAAGCGCCTCATCCGTCACGCCGGTATCGAGCAGATCGACTTTGAGAACAAGTTCGTCGCCATCAAGATTCTACTTTGGCGAGCTGGGCAATCTGAGTCTTTTTGCCGCCCCAACTACGCCCGCGCCGTCGCGGATGTCGTCAAGGAGCTGGGCGGCAAGCCCTTCCTCACCGACTGCAACACGCTCTATGTGGGTAGCCGCAAAAACGCGCTCGAGCACATCGACACCGCCTACCAGAACGGTTTTACCCCATATGCCACGGGTTGCCAGATCATCATCGCCGACGGCCTCAAGGGCACCGACGAGGCACTCGTCCCGGTCGAGGGTGGCGAGTACGTGCGCGAGGCCAAGATCGGTCAGGCGCTCATGGATGCCGATATCGTGATCAGCCTCACCCACTTTAAGGGACATGAGCAGGCCGGCTTTGGCGGTGCCATGAAGAACCTGGGCATGGGAGCGGCAGCCGTGCCGGCAAGATGGAGCAGCATGCCGCCGGCAAGCCGAACGTCGCGACCGAGCACTGCATTGGCTGCCGTGCCTGCGAAAAGATCTGCGCGCACAACGCTATCTCGTTCGACGACACCCGCGAGCGCGAGCTTGTCAACGGCAACACCCGCACGGTGCACGTCGCTGCCATCGACCACGATCGCTGCGTGGGCTGCGGCCGCTGCATCGGCGTGTGCAACCAGGACGCCATCAAGCCCGGCTATGAAGCCGCGGCCGACGTGCTCAACTGCAAGATCGCCGAGTATACGAAGGCCGTTGTCGACGGCCGCCCGAGCTTCCACATCTCGCTTGCCATGGACATCAGTCCCAACTGCGACTGTCATCCCGAAAACGATACGCCTATCGTCAACGATATCGGCATGTTCGCGAGCTTCGACCCGGTCGCCATCGACCAGGCCTGCGCCGATGCCGTCATGGCATCCGAGCCGCTGCCCAACACCGAGCTCACCGACAGCGCCGCCAAGATGGAGCATAACCACGAGCATCTGGAGGGCGAGCAGGCGCACGACCCCTTCTGCATCACGCATCCCGACACCGACTGGCGCGCGTGCATCGCGCACGCCGAAAAGATCGGCCTGGGCACGAGCGAGTATGAGCTCATCGAGGTCAAGTAGCGCCTAGCTATTGGACAAAATAAGCGCCTTTGTAGCGTAATTTGAGCAAAAGCCGCCCCCGAGCCCAATGCTTGCGGGCGGCTTTTCAGAAGTGCGGTGAAAAATCGAATACCGCCGACTACAAACCGATTTTTGGCAACAAAACCTCAGACGTTGCTTTTGCCTAAAAATTCTTGTCGAGGAAGTTGTCGACCGTGTTCCAGTAGAGTTCGGGGTCGACCTGCGCGCTCTTGGCGTGGGCGGCGCCATGGATGGTGAGCTTTTGCTTGACCTTGCTGGCGCACGCGTCGTAGTTTTGGTCGAGCATGTCGTACGGCACAAAGGTGTCCTGGTCGCCGTGGATAAACAGCATGGGAACCGTCGCGTGTTTGAGTTGCTCCACACTGCTCGCCTTATGAAAGTCATAGCCCGCGCGCACGTTGCACACCAAGTTTGCTACATCGAGCAAGGGAAAACTGGGCAGGCCGAACACGTCCTTGAGCTGCAGAGAAAACTCGTCCCAAGCACTCGTATAACCGCAGTCCTCGATAATGCATTTCACGTTTGCGGGCAGAGATTCCCCCGCGACGTTCATGGCGGTCGCCGCGCCCATCGACTCGCCAAAGACCAGGATGCGCGCCTCGGGGTCAGCCTGAACGATTCGCTCGATCCATGCGACGATGTCGAGGCGCTCGGGCCAGCCCATGCCGATATAGTCGCCGCCGGAGCGCTCGTGGGCGCGGGCGGCGGGTGCGAGTACGTTCATGCCGCGGTCGTGGAATCGCTTGACGTATCGGGCCATGCCGATGGGCTCGTTGGTATATCCATGGAGGCAGACAGCGTAGTCGTGCGTGCTCTCCGACGCAGCAAAATACCAAGCGGCAAGCTCGGTTCCGTCATCTGCGGTGAGGCTGCTGCTCTCGCGATTCTCTTTAAACCACGCCCGCGCCTCGGTGTCCTCGGCATCCGGCTGCTCACCTTCTTTGTCGTTCTTGCTATCCTGCATCATCTTCATGGTGTACGGCGCTTGGGGGTTCAGGGCAAAGTCAAACAAAAAGTTGCCGGCAAATCCGAGCAGCGCAACGACAACCACCAGCGCAACGATGCCGGCTATCTTGAGCTTTCGATGGGAACGTGCGTTTTGAGCCATGCGGTATTCTCCTATAAGATGTTAATACATCAACATTTAATGCAAGCGCATTATGGACGTTCGCCGTTGATGCGTCAACAGGCAAAGAATGGGTAAACAAAGGGTCACGTATGGTGCAAATTTCGCACGTACCTAGACGCTTTGATATAGTGTTGAGAACTCTTTACGTTGGAGGATGTAACCGGCATGTCCGATTCGAGCGACAGTTCTAAGCCGCGACCCAAGACCGCGACCGTTCCACACTACACGGTGGGCGAGGAGATCATGAACTCCGTCACCCATGGTGTCGGCTGCCTGCTGGGTATCGCGGGCCTGGTGCTCCTGATCGTATTCGCTGCCCTGCGCGGCGGAGGCCCGGCCCACATGGCCGCGGCGATTGTCTATGGTGTCAGCATTATCCTCGAATACCTAGCTTCCACGCTCTACCACGCGATTCAGCCCGCGCGCGCCAAGCGCGTGTTTCGCATCATCGACCACAGCTGCATCTACCTGCTCATAGCCGGCAGCTATACGCCGTTTTGCCTCATCACGCTTGCAAACGACGGCGGCCCTACGCTGTTCTTTGCCGTATGGGCCATCGCCATTATCGGCATTGCGCTCGAGTGCTTTTTGCGCGAGCGTCAGCCGCACTGGGTAAGCGGCCTGGTCTACCTGCTGATGGGCTGGCTCGTCGTCTTTAAGCTGCCCGAGCTCGTGGCGCTGCTGAACCCCGTCGCGCTTGCCCTGCTCGCCGTCGGCGGCGTGTGCTATACCGTGGGCGTGCCGTTCTATATCGCCAAAAACGTGCGCTATCTGCACAGTGTTTTCCACTTGTGGGTGCTCGCTGGCAGCATCTTCCAGTTCATGGCGGTGATCCTCTTCGTAATCTAGCGACCGCGCCCACGGCCCCGCTCGCGCGGGCGCCGGCGCAATTGCCGTATCCGCCATCAACGTTTTACCCTGACGTCCCGAATCTTGGAGGTTCGAGAAACTCCCGATGGACATAACCATCTCCCTTATTACCACCCTCGTTTTGACCCTCATCAACGGCTACTTCTCCATGTCCGAGATGGCTCTTACCACGGCTAAGCGCGCCGTGTTGGAGCACGATGCCGAGGAGGGCGATAAGCGCGCCGAGCGCGCCGTCCAGCTCGCCGCCGACTCCGATCAGCTGCTCGCCACCATCCAGGTCGCCATCACGCTCGTGGGCTTTGCCTCATCCGCCGTCGCCTCGACGAGCCTGTCCGACCCGCTTGCCACATGGCTCATGAGCTTTGGCATCGCGCCGCTTTCCGCCATCGCGCGCGGCCTGGCGCCGGTCATCATCACCGTCGCCGTCGCCTTTGTGTCCATCGTGATCGGCGAGCTCGTGCCCAAGCGCATCGGCCTCGCTAACGCCGAGGGCGTATCCAAGCAGGTCGTGGGACCGCTCTCCGTGTTCCAAAAGATCGCCCGCCCGCTCGTGTGGCTGACCGGCGCCTGCTCCGACGGCCTGGCCCGTATCCTGCGCATCAAGAGCGCCGACGACCGCCAGAACGTCTCGGAGGAAGAGATCAAGTACATGGTCTCGGAGCAGGATGACCTGCTCGACGAGGAAAAGCGCATGATCCACGAGATCTTCGACCTGGGTGACACCGTGGCTCGCGAGGTCATGGTGCCGCGCGTGGACACCACCATGTGCGAGGACGACGAGACGGTCGCCGACGTGCTGTCCACCATGCGCCAGACCGGCTTCAGCCGCATCCCCGTCTACCACGAGGATCCCGACAACGTCGCGGGCATCGCGCACATCAAGGACCTGATCCAGCCCGCGCTCGACGGCAAGGGCGACCAGCCCATCGCCGGCTTTTTGCGCGACGCCACCTTTGTGCCCGATACCAAGGACATCCTGCCGCTGCTGTCCGAGATGCAGACCTCGCACGACCAGATCGTGGTCGTCGTGGACGAGTACGGCGGCACGGCCGGCATCATCACCATCGAGGACATCGTCGAGGAGATCGTCGGCGAAATCGAGGACGAGTTCGACCCCGACAACAAGTACCTCACGCGCCTTTCGCGTCGCGAGTGGCTCGTCGATGGGCGTTTTTCGTGCGATGACGCGATTGAGCTTGGTTGGCCGCTCGAGGAAAGCGATGATTATGAGACCATCGCCGGCTGGATTTTGGAGCTTTGCGACTCGGTGCCCGACATCGGAGAGGTGTTTGAGGTCGCAGGGTACAAGTTCAAGGTACAGTCGATGCGTGGCCAGCGCATCTCGCTCATTCGCGTGATCGCTCCGGCCGAAACCGATAAGAAGGATTCCGAGTCTTCGGCAGAGAAGCCGGCGGCGTCGGGTGCGGGCTCTGCGGATCCGCACGATGGCGACGAGTAGGGCAAGGACGAGTAGGGGAGAGTTATGGCAGGCCTGTTCAACATCCTTAAGGTCACCGTCAGCGAGGACAAGATTTGCGCGCACGTGCTGGTGAACCCCGGTATGCCGCTCATGACCTCGGAGGATATCGAGGCCACGGCGCGCGTGTACTACCTGGTGCCCGCGATTGCCAAGCATCTGTGCCTGGGCGATTCGGGTCGCGAGTTCCAGGACTGCATGGGCCAGACCGAGCTTTGCCACCTGCTGGAGCACGTGACGGTCGAGCTCATGAACGAGACCGGTCTTGCCGGCAGCATTTCGTGCGGTCGCACGCGCGTGAGCGAGCATGACGAGCGTGTCTTTTGAGGTTGAGCTTTCGTGTCCCGATGACGCGTTGGCCATCGGCGCGCTGTCGTCGGCGACCTTTATGATGGATTGGGCGTACCTGCACGCCGACCAGCGGCCCCCGACGTGGAAGGCACGGTCGCGGGCCTGCGCAACCTGGTGCTGGGCCTGCGTGCCGAGGCCGAGGGCAAGGACCCGCACGAGGCCGTTGCCGCTGCGAGCGGCGAGGACGTGGCCGAGGATGTGCCCGAGGGCGACGCTCCTGCCGACGCCGACACTGAGCCCGTTGCCGAGGCGCCCGTTGAGCCCGAGTCTGCGGAGCCCCAAGGCGTCCCGAGCTTTGACGACGAGCCGCAGATGCCAATCGATACCGAGGGCGCGGTCGCCGAGAACCACGAGGCCCCCGCGGCCGTCTTTGGCGGTGCGGCAACGGCTCCGTCCGGCTCGGCGCACGAGGGCAACCTGCCGCTGGTCGATGGCGCCGGCGAGAACCCGGCCGCCACGGTCGCCATGCCTGCCATGCCGCAGGAGTAGGTTCGCTCGCTTATCACCATCATGTACCTGCGCTTTTACCGTACGCAGATGAGCGCGACGGCAAGTGTTGCGCTGCGGGTATAATGGACAGCATTCAAACGGTGGGCATCGAGGTGCCCGCAGGAGAGGAATGATCATGGGAAAGACTTTCAGCTTTGTCTCCGGTGCGCTTTTTGGTGCTGCCGCCGGCGCTATCATCGGCGTTGCTCTGGCCCCGCGCTCGGGTGCCGAGACCCGCGCCATGGCCGCCGATATCGCCAACGATGCCTGGGACAACATGCGTGACACCTACGAGCACAGTGCCGAGGAGGCTCGTGCCGCGGTCAACGACTTTGGTCCGATGGTCGACGCCAAGACCGATGACCTGCGCGCCAAGGTCGACCTGGCCCGCGAGCGCATGGATCAGCTTCGCGAGCAGCTCAACGACGCCATCTCGGGCGGCAACGTGACGCCCGCTGCCGACGTCGTGGTCGAGAACGTCACCGAGGCCGGCACCGAGGCCACGGAGCCCTCGACCGAGGCATAATGCGCGCAGGGGATTTTTGTCGGCGTCAAGGTTTATCGTAAGCCTGCCGAAGACAAGCGCACCAAAAAGGACGGCACGCCGCGCAGCCCCAAAAAGCTCGGCAAGATTCACTTTCCCGTCTTTACCCCGGGCGGCACGCGCGTGGTGGGTCTTTTATGGTCCGCCAGTCCGATATCGCGGGTATGATCGAGCGCCCCGACCGGTTTGTGGCGCTCGATGCCATCGGCGTCTATGAGGGCGCTGTCGCGGTCGACGACGTCAAGGGCACCTACGATGCCGCCGCGGCCAAGCGCCTCGATATCAACCTGGATGATTGCATTATCTGGGTTGGCATGGACGTGCGCACGGAATCGGGCGATGTCGTGGGCTACTGCTCGGACGTTGAGTTCAAGCCGCGCTCGGGTATTGTGCAGACGTTCTATGTGACCGCCGGTGCCGCTTCGAGCGTGCTGGTGGGCGACACGCAGATGCCGCCGACGATGCTGCGCGGCTATGCGGACGGCGCGATGATCGTTTCGGACGAGGTCAAGGCGCTCGGGTATTCGGGCGGCGCGGCCGCCAAGGCTGCCGAGGCCAGTGTCGTGGTGGGCGATAAGGTCAAGAAGGGCGCCAAGGTGCTCGATGACAAGGGATCGGTCGCCGTGGACAAGGGCAGCCGCGCACTGGGCAAGCAGCTCGGCAAGACGCGCGGTATGTTCAAGGCCTTTAAGGACGAATATCAAAAGGCGAGCGGGGGCTCGTCAAAAGCTACAAAATAGCGACGTACCAAATGATGGGAGGCAAGCCGGAGACCTGTTGCTCCGGCTTGCTGTGTTTATGGGGGAGGGCACATGCGCCAAAACGGATCCAACTTAAACGGGCGTTCGGGCGCGCGTCCGACGGCGCGCCGCGATCTGGGGCAGCTGCCCAGCGGTCAGCGCAAGCGTCACCGTAAGCCCGGCGCGATGTATCTCAACCATAGCCGCGGCTTTAGCGACCGCAGCGCTCGCATCGGCAACGGCCGTACGCCCCGTCGTTCGTCTCGCCTGCCCTATGCGCTCATCGCCGTGGGTTGCGCACTCGTGCTGTTTATCGCTGCCGTCGTGGGCTACGTCAACCGCAGCGTGGACGTGGAGCTCAACGGCCAGAAGACCGCAGTGCGCGTCGGCTCTACGCTACAAAACCTCATCGACGACCAGGAGTTGACTGACACCTACGACGCAGGCGACCTGCTAGCCGTCGATGACAGCGTGCTCAAGCGCCATGGGGGCGAAAAGCTGTCGGTGAAGGTCGACGGCAAGCGCGTGAAGCAGGGCAAATGGGATAGCCGCGAACTTGAGGGTGGCGAGAAGGTGACGGTCAAGGATGGCCGTAACACCTACGAGAAGCACGAGGTTCAGGCTACGGTTATCGAGCCCAAGCTCAAGGTCGAGGGCACGGGCGCTATCGAGTATGTGCAGACGTGGGGTGTCCAGGGCCGCTCCGAGGTGTGGGTTGGTGAGCAGTCGGGCAAGACGCAGGACCGCGGCGAGGTTGTGCCCGCCACCGATTGCGTCGTTGCGTGCGCCAGCGTGGCGCCCAAGGGCAACAAAAAGTACGTGGCGCTGACGTTTGACGAGGGTCCGAGCGGCGCCACCAAGCAGATCTTGCAGGTGCTCAAGGAAAAGGGCGTCACCGCGACGTTCTTCCTTTCGGGCGATGCGGCCGAGGCCTCGCCTGCCACGGCCAAGGCGATTGTCGACGCCGGGTGCGAGATCGGATCCAACAGCTACAGCGACGATTCGCTCAAGGGTCAGGACCGTGAGGCAGTACGCGAACAGATCACGAAAGGCACCGATGCGATTAAGTCGGCGACCGGCGTGAAGACGATGCTACTGCGTGCTCCCTACGCTGCCTTTGACGAGCAAAACTGGATTGATGCGATGGACCTGGTCTCCGCCGTGGTCTCGTGGAATATTGACTCGGGCGACTGGCTGCTCAACGGTGCCGACGAGCAAGTCTCGACGGTGCTCGATTCGGTGACGCCGGGCAATATCGTGCTGCTCACCGATAGAGACGAATGCGCCGAGCAGACACTCGAGGCGCTGCCGCAGATTATCGACGGCCTCATTGCCGACGGCTACAAGATCGTGACGCTCAGCGACCTGGTCAAGACGGACACGGCATTGAGCAAAAAGCTCACCTCGCTGACGAAGGTCACCATGCCCAAGGACGCCGTGTTCCCCCAACCTGCCGAGGACGAAGACACCACAGAGTAACCACAGAGTAGTCATTGGGTAGTCATTTAAGAACGTCCCCAATGACTATGTCACGGATGCGTCAGCGTTTGGTATGCCTGCAATGTGCAGCGCATAAATTCGGCGCCACGGCGCGATGCTGATGCTATAGTTACTGCGGATAACAAGGGTCAAGAGAAAGGTTACAGGTGAAATCCAAACCTCGACCATACAGTCGATGACCCCTTGCAGGTGCTTCTTGCGCATGCACGGGGTGTGAGCGCCGAGCGGTGTGCCGCCCGCGCATGCGTATACATATCCAGAAGCCCCCGGACGCCGCGCGCGCGGCCGCGTCCGGAGGAATTATGATGGGGAGCACCATTGAATTATCTGAGTGAGATGCTCAAACTGCCGGTCTTGGACGTCGATGGCGAAAAGCTCGGCGTTGTGAACGATTTTGGCATTGCTACCGGCGAAGTTTTTCCGCACGTGACGTCGCTCGCGTTCCGCGGACCCGGCAAGACGCCGTTTATGATCAGCTGGCGCAAATGGGTCGACCGTATCGACGAGACAGGTGTACACCTTAAGACGTCGGCCACCGAAATCCGTTTTTCGTACCTGCAGCCGACCGAACTCTTGCTTGCCCGCGACGTGCTCAACAAGCAGATCGTCGACACGCAGGGCATGAAAGTCGTGCGCGTAAACGACATCAAGTTTTCCATGTCGGGCGAAAATCAGCTGCGCCTGCTGGGCGCCGAAGTGGGCGCCCGCGGTCTGCTACGCGCGATCAGCCCCGCACTCGAGCATATCGTCGAAGGCTTTATGAAGCACCTGGGCAAGCCGCTCAGTGAGGACATCATCGCTTGGTCCTACATGGACCTGCTCGACCGCTCGACCAAGAACATTCAACTCTCGGTGTCGCATAAGACGCTCGGCGAGCTGCACCCTGCCGACATCGCCGACATTATCGAGCAGCTCGACCCGCGCCTGCGTGCGCAGGTGTTTGCACAGCTCGATACTGCCCAGGCCGCCGAGGCCATCTCGGAGTTCGACGACGACGAGCTTATGACCGAGATGCTCGAGGGCCTGTCCGACACGGACGCATCGTCGATGCTGGCCATGATGGACCCGGACGATGCAGCCGACCTGATCGACGAGCTCGATTACGAGAAGGCCGAGAAGCTCCTGCGCCTGATGGGCGTCAAGGAGGAGAAGGCGATTCGTAACCTGCTGGGGTATGAGGACAATACCGCCGGCCGCATCATGACCTCGGAGTTTGTCTCCCTGCCCGCTACGGCAACGGTCGGTGACGCCATCGAGGCGATTCGCGAGCTCGACGAGGACTTCGAGAGCGTCTACTACGTCTATACCGAGGATCCGAGCGGCATGCTGACCGGCGTGCTTTCGCTGCGCACGCTGATCGTAGCCGACCGCGACGCCACGCTGGGTCAGCTGGCCTATCGCGACCTGGTCTATGTGTCGCCCGACGAGGACCAGGAAGACGTGACGGACGAGATGACCAAGTACGACCTGGTTGCCATCCCTGTCTGCGACGAGAACCGTCATATCCTGGGTATCGTAACCTTCGACGACGCCATGGATGTTATCGCCGAGGAGCATCAGGAGGACCTGCAGATCGCCGGTGTCGGCTCGGGCGATAGCGCGTCGGACGACTCGACGAACGTGCTCAGCTGGTTTGTGCATCGCCAGTACTGGGTTGTCGTGTGGGGCATTGCCTCGTGCATTATGGCGACCGTGTTGGGAACGGCACTCGGCTCCGCGCATCTGGTGGTGTTCCCCATGTGCGCCATGCCGCTCGTGCTGCTGGCGGCCTCGCGCATGGTGTCGTTCGTCAAGAACTACTTCTTGGAGTATGACGGTCACGACGACGAGCCCAAGCCGTATCTGGGGTTCTTCTTCCAGAGCACGGGCATGGGCCTGATTCTGTCACTCGTGACCTACCTGTGCGCCCAGCTGGTGCGCACCGCCGCGTTCCCCGATGCGCCCATGTTTGAGGAGCAACTCTTTACCGGGTGCTTTAATATCGCTGCCATCATTTGCCTGGTCGGCAACATGAGCGCCGTGATTTACTTGATGGTGCTGTTCTGGCGTGACGAGCATGACCTCAACACGTCGGGCACCGCCATGAACGTTATTGCCGTCATGATCTCGTGCGTAGCGTACTGCGCCGCTGCGGTGCTGCTCACCATGTCGGTCATTGGTTAGGTGGTCGCGTGCAAAATACCAAGCAAAAGTCGGGCACCAAGCAAAAGTTGACCATCGCGGCCATCTTTGGCGCTATGGGCCCCGGTCTGCTGGCGGCGCTTTCGGGCAATGACGCCGGCGGCATTGCAACGTATTCCAGCGCGGGCGCCAGCTATGGCTACAAGATGCTCTGGATGCTCCCGTCATGACTGTGCTGCTCAGTCGTGACGCAGGAGACCGCGGCGCGCTGCGGCTGCGTCACGGGCAAGGGCCTGGCATCGCTCATTCGCGAGCGCTTTGGCGTGCGCAAGAGTGTACTTGCTATGGCGGCGCTGTTGATCGCCAACACGGCTGTGACCATTTCGGAGTTTGCGGGCATCGCCAGCGGCCTTGCTCTCTTTGGCGTGCCGGCGAGCATCTCGGTGCCGTTGGTGGCGCTGCTGGTGTGGATGCTTACCATGTCGGGTAGTTTCCAGCGCATCGAGAAGATTCTGCTGCTGGTGAGTTGCGTGTTCGTGACCTATATTGTCGCCGCATTTATGGCTGGCCCCAACTGGGGTGAGGTCGCGGTCGACCTGGTCGTGCCTAACATTCAAAATGACCCCAGCTACGTGTCGCTCGTGGTCGCGACGATCGGTACCACCATCGCGCCGTGGATGATTTTCTTGGCGCAGAACAACGTGGTCGATAAGAACGCGGGCGAGGACGATATCGTGCTGCAGCGCATCGATACCGTGAGCGGCTCGCTTGCCGCCGATGTCATTGCCGGCTTTATTATCATCACGACCGGTACGGTGTTGTTCCCGGCGGGTATTCAGATTAGCGATGCTGCCGATGCCGCCCGCGCGTTGGAGCCTATTGCGGGTCAGTGGTCCACGGTACTGTTTGCCTCGGGCCTGGTCGCGGCGAGCTTCTTGGCTGCCTGCGTGCTGCCGGGCGTTACGTCGAGCGCTATCTGCGAGGCATTTGGCTGGGAGCGCGGTGCCGACCGCAGCTGGGACGAGGCCCCGGTCTATCGCGGCATCATTACGGCCATCATCGGTATCTCTGCCGTGCTGGTGCTTATGCCCGGCGTCGATCTGTTCCAGATTATGATGACCTCACAGGTCATCAATGGTGTGCTGTTGCCCGTGGTTCTGGTGTTCCAGGTGGTTATCGCAGCCGACCGTCACATTATGGGTGCCAACCGCAACGGCCGCGTGTGGAATGTGCTCACTTGGGCGACTATCGGTGTGATTCGGTGCTCACGGTCGTCATGTTTGTTC
>ENA-OQJF01000253-OQJF01000253.1-human-gut-metagenome-genome-assembly--contig:-NODE-253-length-14352-cov-7.630721_pt1 | contig 14352 bp, 15 predicted proteins | sample MGYA00242595_ERZ504761 | MGnify/ENA primary metagenome ERZ504761 (study PRJEB26092, sample SAMD00036367) | human gut metagenome | host: Homo sapiens | study: EMG produced TPA metagenomics assembly of...
AAGCCCATGAGGTTTATTTGTTGTGCCAAGAAATGAACGATTTTCACTTCCTATCCCAAGAATCCTGCATGACAGGAGCCTTCGCCTGTTTTCAGTCAGGATTGCGGACTTGTTTCGCAATTACCTAGATTAAATTCATAGAATTACTTTTAGTTTGCTTCCGCTCCTATCCGGTAAGAAAATCTTCGTTCCTTGATTTTCTTACCGGTTTGGCATTTCCAATGCCAAACCATAGAATTGCTTTTCTGTAAAAAATCAAGTAAACCTGATTTTTTACCTCAATCAATTCCATGAATAGTCGCTGTAAAGTGCTATATATCCAAATTTTTAACGTATTTTGCGTTTTCTTCTATGAATTCGCGTCTTGGTTCTACTTTATCTCCCATGAGAGTCGTAAATGTGAGATCGAGTTCAGATGACGTTTCTTCATCCATCGTTACACGCAGCAAAATTCTATGTTCAGGATCCATTGTTGTTTCCCATAACTGGTCTGCATCCATCTCACCCAGACCTTTATATCTCTGAATTTTATTATTACTGTCTCGTCCTACTTCTGTAAGTATCTGATTTAATTCTTCGTCGCTGTATGCATACCATACTTTTTTATTTTTTCCAGCTTATAAAGAGGTGGCTGTGCAAGATATACATAACCTTCTTTGATAAGATCGGGCATGAAACGATAAAGAAACGTCAACAGCAATGTGCTTATATGTGCTCCGTCTACATCGGCATCGGTCATAATAATGATTTTATGATATCTTAATTTTGAAATATCAAAGTCTTCATGAATTCCGGTTCCGAATGCAGTTATCATAGCTTTAATCTCGGCATTTGCATATATTTTATCGAGACGCGCCTTTTCTACATTCAAAATTTTTCCTCGAAGAGGAAGGATTGCCTGTGTGGCACGATCACGAGCCGTCTTCGCCGAACCTCCGGCGGAATCTCCCTCTACGATGTATATTTCACAATTTACAGGATCTTTGTCGGAACAGTCTGCAAGTTTTCCCGGCAAAGACATTCCTTCCAACGCCGATTTTCTTCTCGTAAGATCTCTTGCTTTTCTTGCAGCTTCTCTTGCCCGCTGAGCCATAACTGATTTTTCAACCGTAATTTTGGCAACGCTTGGATTTTGTTCCAGAAAAATTTCAAGCTGAGTAGACAGAATACTGTTTACCGCACCTCTTGCCTCGCTGTTTCCAAGCTTTTGTTTCGTCTGACCTTCAAATTGAGGATCTTCGATCTTCACGCTTACGATTGCAGTAAGCCCTTCTCTGATATCGTCTCCGGAAAGATTCGGTTCGCTATCTTTAAGCAGTTTATTTTTCCTTGCATAATCATTAAACGTCTTTGTAAGAGCGCCTCTGAATCCCTCGATATGAGTTCCGCCCTCCGGCGTTGTAATATTATTTACAAAACCATAAGTATTTTCACTGTAAGAATCGTTATGCTGCATCGCAATTTCCACTGCAACGCCGTCCTTCATCCCTTCACAGTAAATGATCTGCTCGTAAAGCGGAGTTTTACTTTTATTCAAATATGTGACAAACTCTTTGATTCCGCCTTCATAGTGGAACGTATGCTCTCGTAATTCTTCGCCTCTCCAGTCTCTTAATACAATCTTCAGACCTTTTGTTAAAAACGCCATTTCCCTGAAACGCTGTTTCAACGTATCATAATCAAACACCGTATCGTCAAATATTTCTGCATCCGGGAAAAACGTAACCGTCGTTCCTGTGCGATCAGGTTCACATTCGCCGACCACTTTTAATTTATATACAACTTTTCCTCTTTCATAACGTTGCTTGTATATCTGACCGTCATGATATATTTCTACTTCAAGCCATTCCGAAAGTGCGTTTACTACAGATGCACCTACTCCGTGAAGTCCTCCGGATACTTTGTATCCTCCTCCGCCGAATTTTCCTCCTGCATGAAGTACAGTAAATACAACTTCAACTGCCGGAAGTCCCGCTTTGTGATTAATACCGACCGGAATACCTCTTCCGTTATCACACACTGTAACAGAATTATCTTTGTTAATATTTACTTGTATTTCATCGCAATATCCCGCCAGAGCTTCGTCTACGGAATTATCCACGATCTCATATACAAGATGGTGAAGTCCTCTCGTAGAAGTGCTGCCGATATACATACCGGGCCTTTTCCTTACGGCTTCCAGACCTTCCAGTATCTGGATCTGATCCGCTCCATATTCCGCGTCAAATTCTGTACTTGATGCACCCATGTAATACCCTCCTAATTTGCATTTACTGCATGTCCGTTCTTTATGTGAAATATCTTGTTAATAGAAAATCTGTGATTGACAAACTCATCCAGCCCTGTGCATGTTATGATCGTCTGTATATTATCGATACTATCCAATAAATAGTTTTGCCGATGTTTGTCCAGTTCAGACAATACATCGTCAAGAAGCAGGATAGGCGTATCATTTAATTCTTCTTTTACAAGTTCAATTTCAGATAATTTCAGCGATAAAGCCGCTGTTCTTTGCTGTCCCTGCGAACCGAATTTCCGAATATCCAGTCCCGCATCTGTCGTAAAACAGATATCGTCTCTGTGCGGACCGACTGTCGTACTCTTCATTCGCAGATCACGTTCCCTATATTTGCTCAAAGCAGTTTCAAACGTTATATTTCCGAGACTGCTCTCATATGTCAATGTGATCCGCTCTTTTCCTCCCGTCAGCTTGTAATGAATATCGGCAATAATATCATTGACCTGTTTTATAAACTGTTTACGCCGCTCTAATATTTTTTTTCCATATTCCGCAAGCTGCATGTCCCATATATCTAATGTCTCTATCAGATTTCTCTGTCCGTATATATCTTTTAACAAGGAATTTCTCTGATTAATGATTCGATTATAGTTAGAAAGATTATTGAGATAAATTTTATCGAGCTGTGAAAGTTCCAGATCAATAAATCTTCTTCTCCCTGCCGGTCCTTCTTTTATGATGTTCAGGTCTTCCGGTGAAAAGAACACAAAATGAACAATCCCGAAAAGTTCACCTGCTCTTCTGATCGGAACTTTATCGATGGCAATCCCTTTTGGACTGTTTTTCTTAAGATGCATGTCTATCTGAAAATCTATGTTCCTTTTCTCAATGATCGTCTCTATATGTGACTCATCATACCCGAATTGAATGACATCTCTGTCTTTCGTTCCCCTGTGAGACTTTGTTGTGCCCGATAAATATAAAGCTTCCAGTATATTCGTTTTTCCCTGAGCATTATCACCATACAGAATATTTGTCTTCGGATCAAATTTCAGATCAAGAAGATCATAATTTCTGTAATTTTTAAGCTTCAAAGATTTGATAACCATAACTTTCCCATCTAATTTATTTTACACGCTTTTTACATTTTTTTCAATGTTCGGATTCACCCTTTATTGTTTGACCGTCAACTCATTTTCTTCGTAAGATACAACGTCGTTCGGATACAGTTTACGACCTCTTCTCGTCTCAACTTCTCCGTTTACACTGACAAATCCGTCTTGTATTACTTCTTTTGCCTGCCCGCCGTTCTCAACAAATCCGGCTGCTTTTAAAACCTGTCCGAGCCGGATAAATTCTTCTCCGGCTCTCAAATGAAAAAATTCCATATTTTACTCCTTTTATACTGCTGCGTTAAAATTTACAGGAAGAATAAGATAAATATAACTTTGTGCCTCGTCTTTTATGAAACACGGCGCCTTTGCATTCATGAAATAAAGATCTACTTCTTCATCTTCGATCACTCGGAGCGCCTCGATCAAAAACTTCGGATTAAATCCGATAAGAAGGTCTTTGCCTTCTTTGATACACATAATATCTTCATCCATTGAACCGACCTGTGATTTTATTTTAAATTCCATTGATTCGTCTCTGATATCGATAATAAGCGGTTTTTTGTCTCCTTCTTTGATAAGCAAGGTAGCGCGGTCGATACATTCAAGAAGCTCTCTTTTATTTATTTTTACTTTCGTTTCATAATCGCTTGAGAGCATCTGATCTATACGGAAATATTCTCCTTCTATCAGTCTTGATACTACGATCGTCCTGTCGAATTCAAATACGATATGATTTTTCGTAAATGAAATATCTACATCGGCTTCTGCTTCCCCGCCTATGATCTTACTGATTTCCTGAAGTGTTTTTCCGGGAACGATTACCTTTTTAGGCGCATAAGAATCTTTCAGTTCTATTTTTCTGATTGAAATTCTATGACCGTCAAGTGATACGACTTTCAAAATATTATCTTCGATTTCAAAAAGTTCTCCTGTCATCATTTTATTCGTATCGCTGTCGGCGATCGAAAAGATCGTCTGACGGATTACTTCTTTTAGTGTAAACTCCGACACTGTTATAAAATCATCTTTCTCAATGTTCGGAAGATAAGAAAATTCATCTCCCGGAAGTGATGCGATTTTAAATTTTGCTTTTCCACCTGTGATAAGCGCCTGATTATCGCCTTGTGTATCTATGATAATTTCGTTGTCGGGAAGTTTCCTGACGATCTCTGCAAATATTTTTGCGTTAAGAGCCAAAATACCTCTTTCAATGATCTCTCCATCTATAGACGTTTCGATTCCAAGTTCCATATCGTTAGCTGTAAGTTTAATGACGTCTGTAGATGCGTCTATTAAAATACATTCGAGAATTGGCATCGTTGTTTTTGACGGAACAGCTTTGGAAACGATACTCACTCCTTTTGCCAGATTCTGTTTTGTGCATATGATTTTCATAAAAAAGTAACTCCTTTCGATCTGTGTGGAAAAGTCAGACGCGCACGAAATAATATAGATTTATATAAAATCAATTCCGCATTCGTCGTATTAGAGGCTGTGAATAAGTTGAAAACCATCTCAACCCCTTGAAAAATCAAGGTTTTCTGCTTGTGATAACTGTGTGGGATTCGAGTTGAAACGATGAGGAAAGTGTGGGTATAAATCTGAACCTCTTCAGGTCGATATTATGTTATTCACATCTTTTCCCATAGTTTTTAAGAAGTAATCTACATAGTTATCCACAATTATATCGGATTTATCTTCTTTTTTATAATGTTGACGGTATTATTAAGAGCTTCATCGGTTTTTAATTCGTTTTCGATCTTCTTAACGCCGTGATTGACAGAAGCATGGTCTTTTCCGCCTAAGATAGCGCCAATCGCCTTAAGAGGCGTATCCGTCAGAGTACGGCAAAGATACATGATGATCTGTCTTGGAAGGACGATTTCTGCATTTCGCTTCTTTCCTTTTAACTCTGAAATCGGAATATTAAAGTGTTCAGATACAATATCAATGATAAGTTCAGGCGTCACCTCTCGGTTATTATCCGGAGAGATCATATCCTTTAACGCCTCCGCCGCAAGCGGGATATCGATCTTTTTATTTTCAAGGTTAGAAAGAGCGATCAGCTTATTAAGAGAGCCTTCCAATTCACGAATATTCGATTTGATATTATTGGCAATATATTGCATAACATCGTCCGGAATATGGTATTTTTCAAGTCCGTCAAGTTCTTCTTTTTTTCTTAGAATTGCCATTCTTGTCTCATAATCAGGCGACGAGATATCGGCAATAAGTCCCCACTCAAATCTTGTCCTAAGACGGGCTTCAAGTGTCTCGATATCTTTCGGGGGTTTATCACTTGATATGATAATCTGTTTTCCCGATACATGAAGATGATTAAAAGTATGGAAGAATTCTTCCTGTGTACTTTCTTTTCCTATTATAAACTGAATATCGTCGATTAAAAGAACGTCGTTATTTCTGTACTTTTCACGGAATTTTGTCATGGCAAGTTCACTTCCCGTTTTACCGGCTTTCAAAGCGTCGATCAATTCATTCGTGAAAGTTTCACTTGTAACGTACAATACTTTTTTAGACGGATCGTTTGCAAGTATAAAATGAGCGACGGAATGCATAAGATGAGTTTTACCTAATCCGACGCCTCCGTATATAAAGAGAGGATTGTAAATCTCTCCGGGTGATTCCGCAACTGCAAGTGAAGCGGCATGCGCGAAATTGTTGTTACTTCCGACTACGAAAGTATCAAATGTATATTTTGGATTCAGGTTCGCTTTTTCATAAATCGCGTTAACACGGTTTTTCTTAATAATATTTTCCTTTTTTTCCTGAATAACCGCTTCATTGTCTGTAACAAAAGCAACTTCAAATTCAATTCCGGTTACTTCCGCAATGCAGACTTTAAAAGGAAGAAGATATTTTTCTTCGATATGTTCAAGGCTTGCCCTTAGTTGGACGAGAATATAAACGGTATTGTCCTTTACTTCATAAACTGTCAAAGGCGCAATCCAAGTAGTATAAGAAATATTAGATGAGCAGTATTCAAGTTTCATCTTATTTAATATCAAATCCCAGTTTTGTTCTACAATATTCATCAAAAGTAACTCCTAATCAATAGAATAGAGAGATATAAAGGCAAAATCTCTCTATTACATTTTACATCAAAAGCGGTTCTTAGGCAATGAGAAATAATGTGTATAACTTTATTCACAACAATAATCTGCGTAATATAGACGTTTTTTTGAAAAAAATTGTTTTATTCACAGCTTATCCCAAAGTTTTTAACAAGTTATCCACATAAAAAACGAAAATTTTCCCCATTCTGTGAATAACTTTTGGAAAAGTCAAAATAACTTGCATTATTTTAACAATTCAGCTTTTGTTATTTGTAAAACTGTGATGTATGCTTATTATAGTAGCGTTATTGCAAAATATTTCTATGAAACCCTTGATTTTGCTTGACTTATAGCAGGTTTCTTACTATAATTAAGAGCAGTGTTTTTTCAAATTATAATAAGAAAAGGTTAAATTTGATAAAAGCGCGGAAAAAAAACGTTAATTATTGTGAATACTTTATTATAAGGTATATCAGAAAAGAGGAGGTGTATTTGATATGAAAATGACATTTCAGCCGAAAAAAAGATCCAGATCTAAAGTTCACGGATTCAGAGCAAGAATGAGCACACCGGGCGGAAGAAAAGTATTAGCTGCCAGAAGAGCAAAAGGAAGAAAACAGTTATCAGCTTAGGCCGCATATATGTGGCCTTTTCTTCTATTTATTTTTATTAAGCAGTCAGGACAGACTGAAGAAGAGGTTTTGAATGAAATTTTCCCAGTCTTTAAAGAAAAACAGAGATTTTCAGAATGTTTATAAAAAGGGAACGTCTTTTGCAAACAGTTATCTTGTTATGTACATTTTAGAAAATGGACTTCAGGAAAACCGAATAGGGATATCGGTAAGTAAAAAAGTCGGAAACAGTGTTGTCAGACATCATCTGACCAGACTGATAAGAGAGAGTTACAGACTGTCGGAAGAACATTTCCGTTGTGGAATAGATATAGTTGTAATTGCAAGAACAAGTGCCAAAGGAAGAAATTATCATGAGATTGAGAGCGCACTGATCCACCTCGGAAAGCTTCATAAAATATATAAATAATTAAAAGGAAGTGGCGCGGATGAAGCAGGTGATGTTATGGCTGATCCGGTTTTACAGAAAGTATTTATCCGGTATGAAAGGATACAGCACATGTAAGTATTATCCCACATGTTCCCAGTATGGGATCGAGGCGATAGAAAAATACGGTGCGGTTAAAGGCGGTGCACTGACCGTCTGGAGAATCCTGCGCTGCAATCCGTTTTCAAAAGGCGGGTATGATCCGGTACCTTAAGGAGGACAAGTAATGGAAATTTTTGTAATGTCGGCTGCAGGAATTTATGACTGGCCGATCATTAAGCAAGTATCATGGCTGTTAGGTCAGGTCATGAACGGAATCTACAACGCGTTGAGCGCAATCGGAATTGAAAATATCGGTGTGGCGATTATCGTATTTACGATTATCGTATATACGCTTCTTCTTCCGCTTACGATCAAACAGCAGAAGTTTACAAAGATGTCGGCAGTAATGCAGCCGGAGATTCAGAAGATCCAGAAAAGATATGCAAATAAAAAGGATCAGGCTTCCATGCTGAAACAGCAGGAAGAGATGAATATGGTTTACGATAAATATGGTCTGAAGATGTCAAGCGGATGTCTTCCTTCATTATTGCAGCTCGTATTCCTGTTCGGACTTTATCCGGTAGTACAAAATATTCCGGAATATGTTACAAAAGTAAGAAACGTATATATACCTCTTGTTGAGAAAATCCAGGCAACAACAGGATATGAGAAGATTATGTCATCTCTTGCGACAGGTCTTGTTCCGGGAGCTGAATCATTAGATTATACTAAAGCGGGCAATATGATCGAAGTGATGTATAAATTCCAAAGTTCCACATGGAATGAGCTGGTCGATAAGATGCCGAAACTTGAAAGCGTTGTAAATAATACTATGTCAGAAGTTTCTCATCTGAATAACTTTTTGGGAGTCGATATAGGAGCACATCCGTGGAATCTTCTTACAGATGCTTTGGCGGCGGCTTCGATCGCAGGAGTTATTATCGCAGTACTGATTCCGGTACTTGCAGGTTTGACACAGTTTATCAGCGTGAAACTTTCACAGGCAGGCGCAGGTGGAGCGGCAATGAGTGATGATAATCCGATGGCAGCTTCCATGAAGACAATGACTTATACAATGCCGTTGATCTCTGTTGTATTCGGTTTTACACTCCCGGCAGGACTTGGTTTATACTGGGTAGCCAGCGCGGCTGTACGAAGCGTTCAGCAGCTTGCGGTAAATAAATATTTGTCGAAAAAGAGTATTGATGATATTATAAAAGAAAATCAGGAAAAAGCGAAAAAGAAACGCGAGAAAAAAGGTACTTCGGCAGAAGAAATCAATAAGATGGCAACAACAAGTACCCGGAACGTAGGAACATCTTCTTCTAAGGCAAAGGGAAGAGCAATCGATGCCGAAAAAGAAGAAAAGATCAGAAAAGCACAGGAACTTGCGAAAAATGCAAAACCCGGAAGTCTTACATCAAAGGCAAATCTTGTAAATAAATATAACAGCGGTGTAAAAACAGAAGAAGTGATTCCGGAGAAGCAGGATAATAAAAAGAAGAAGTAAACTGTTTGCGGGAAAGGAATGAATGGTATGAAAGGTAGTATCAGAGTATCTGCGAAAACTTTGGACGATGCGATTACAGAAGCGTTGATTCAATTAGGTGTTACAAGCGACAGACTTGAATATAATGTCATTGAAAAAGGAAGCGCAGGTTTTCTTGGAATCGGTATGAAACAGGCTGTGATCGAAGCGTGGAAAAAAGAAGATAAAGAAGAAGAAGAGTTTCTGAAAGCTGTCGAAGAAACAATAAGAGAGAATCCCGTAAAAGAGTATTTTGCAAAAGAAGACAATGTAAAAGAAGATGATGTAAAAGAACATCAGGCAGAAGAAGCAGCGAAAAAGGAAGAAGCTGTGCGGGAAGAAAAGACAGAAAAAGAAGAAGCTTCAGCAAAATGCAAAAGAAGAAAAGTCAGAGCCGGTATCTGTAAAAGAAAAAGAGCTTCTTGCAAAAGTAGAAGATGAGACGATCAGATATGTAGAGCAGTTTGTAAAAGACACATTAAAAGCGATGGATATGGATGTTGAGATCACATCGTCAATCGACAAAGACGGAGCTCTTTATGTTGATATGAAAGGTGAGAATATGGGAATTCTTATCGGTAAGAGAGGACAAACTCTTGATTCCCTTCAATATCTTACAAACCGCGTTGCAAACAAACATCAGTCAGGTTATGTAAGAGTGAAACTCGATACAGAAAATTATCGTGCAAGAAGAGAAGAGACATTAAAACATCTTGCGAAAAATATTGCACATAAGGTAAAAAGGAACAGAAGACCTGTTATACTTGAGCCGATGAACCCGTATGAAAGAAGGATTATTCATTCCACACTGCAGTCAGATCCATATGTAACGACACACAGTGAAGGTGAAGAGCCGTACAGAAAAGTTGTAGTTACATTAAAAAGATAATTAAATAAAATAAAAGACGTCTGATAGTTTGCGGATATCGTGAAACGTCAGGCGTTTTTTTGTGAATAAATAAGTGGATAAATAAGCTGACGTTTACGGAAATGTTTTAAGTTGACGAATGGGAACTTTCAATCTAAAATAAAATGTAATGCTTTATTTTTAGTTTGCGGGAAGTTAAGTATTAAATTAAGAAATCGGGAGAACGGGATAAAATGAGAAAAGAAACGATCGCAGCCATATCGACCGGAATGACAAACTCGGGAATAGGAATTGTGAGAATCAGCGGAGAGGAAGCTGTTTTAGTTGCAGACCGTATTTACAGAGGTAAGAAAAAGCTTTGTGAAGTAAAAAGCCATACGATAAATTATGGATATATTGTAGACAGAGAAATATCTTCGGCAGAAAAGAAATCGGAAGAAGTAATAGACGAGGTTCTTGTAACTGTGATGAAAGCTCCCGGAACATTTACAGGAGAAGATACCGTGGAGATAAATTGTCACGGCGGAACATTTGTTGTAAAAAAAGTGTTGGAACTCGTGTTAAAAAACGGGGCAAGTCCTGCCGAACCGGGAGAATTTACAAAGAGGGCATTTTTAAACGGAAAGATGGATCTTTCACAGGCTGAAGCGGTTATAGATGTAATCAATTCCGAAAACGAATATGCACTTCAAAGTTCTGTCAGCCAGCTAAAAGGAAGCGTAAAAAAGAAGATTAATGATATAAGAGAAAAAATTATTTATCATACGGCATTTATAGAGACAGCGCTTGATGATCCGGAGCATATCAGCGTAGATGGATATTCCGATACTTTGCGCAGTTCGGCGGAAGAGATTATTCAGGAATTGGAACGACTGATTCATTCGGCAGATGACGGTCGCGTGATAAAAGAAGGAATCAAAACGGTGATTGTCGGAAAACCGAACGCAGGAAAATCGTCACTTTTGAATGTTCTTGCAGGACATGAGAGAGCAATCGTAACAGATATAGAAGGAACAACGAGAGATGTATTAGAAGAGACGATCAAATTAGGCGTACTCAACTTAAATGTTGTCGATACGGCAGGAATCCGCCAGACAGAAGATCTGATTGAAAAAATCGGCGTAGATAAAGCGTTAGAATATGCAGAGACAGCAGATCTGATCATTTATGTAGTCGATGCATCGAGAAGTCTGGATGAAAATGATGAGAAGATCATTAATATGATCAGTGACAAAAAGTCGATTGTTTTATTAAATAAATCAGATATCGACACTGTGATTTCGGCAGAACATATAAAAGAAAAAGTTTCAAATATTCCGATCATCTCAATATCTGCAAAAGAAGAAAGAGGAATCAAAGACCTGGAAGATAAAGTGAAAGAGATGTTTTTAAAAGGCGACATTTCATTTAATGATCAAGTGTATATATCAAATGTTCGTCAGAAAAACGCTCTGTTGGAAGCTCTCGAAAGTATGAAAAAGGTAATAAGAAGTATCGATGATAATATGCCGGAAGATTTTTATTCGATCGATTTGATGGATGCGTATGAAAGTCTCGGGTATATTACGGGAAATTCAGTAGGAGAAGACTTGATAAATGAAATATTCAGCAAATTCTGTATGGGAAAATAAAGATCAATATGATATTGCGGTTGTAGGAGCGGGACACGCAGGATGTGAAGCAGCGCTGGCGTGCGCCCGGTTAGGATTTAAAACGGTAATGTTTACGGTAAGTGTAGACAGTATTGCATTGATGCCGTGTAATCCGAATATAGGGGGAAGTTCAAAAGGACATCTTGTAAAAGAAATCGATGCCCTCGGCGGAGAAATGGGAAAGGTGATCGACAAGACATTTATACAGTCGAAAATGTTAAATCAGTCAAAAGGTCCGGCAGTTCACTCTCTTCGTGCACAGGCAGATAAATCCGACTATAGCAAAGAGATGCGGAGGGTTTTGGAAGAACAGGACAATCTTGATATCCGTCAGATGGAAGTGACGGATATTATAGCAGACGATCCGAATGAATCTGGAATTCGGAAAATAAAAGGGGTTCAGACATATTCGGGGGCTATATATCCGTGTAAAGCCGTTATTTTGTGTACAGGCACATATTTAAAAGCCCGCTGCATTTACGGAGAAATAAGTACGCAGACAGGTCCTAACGGGCTGCAGAGCGCAAATTATCTTACCGACAGTTTGAAATCACTTGGAATTAAGATGTATAGATTTAAAACGGGAACTCCTGCAAGAATTGATAAAAACTCAATCGATTTTACAAAGATGGAAGAACAAAAAGGTGATGAAAGAGTCGTGCCTTTTTCTTTTACGACAGATCCGGAAGACGTTCAGATCGATCAAGTGTCATGCTGGCTTACATATACAAACGAAACGACGCACGAAATCATTCGGGAAAATCTGGACAGATCGCCGCTGTTTTCCGGTGCGATTGAAGGAACAGGACCGAGATATTGTCCGTCGATAGAAGATAAAGTAGTAAAATTCCCAGATAAAAACAGACATCAGGTCTTTATTGAGCCGGAAGGAATCCATACAAATGAAATGTATGTCGGCGGAATGTCGAGTTCATTACCGGAAGACGTTCAGTATGCAATGTATAGAAGTGTTCCGGGTTTGGAACATGCAAAGATCGTAAGAAATGCATATGCGATCGAGTATGATTGTATAGATGCAAGGCAGTTAAAAAGTACGTTGGAATTTAAAAATATAGAAGGATTATTCAGCGGCGGGCAGTTTAACGGAAGTTCGGGATATGAAGAAGCTGCGGCACAGGGAATCGTAGCCGGAATTAATGCGGCAAGAAAATTGCAGGGAAAAGAAGGAATTGTCATTGACAGATCACAGGGGTATATAGGTGTTTTAATCGATGATCTCGTTACAAAAGAGAGTCGCGAGCCATATCGGATGATGACGTCAAGAGCAGAGTACAGACTTTTGCTCAGACAGGATAATGCAGACCAAAGATTAACAAAATTAGGATATGAGATAGGCCTTATCAGCGAAGAAAGATACGAGAAACTGCTTGAAAAAGAACGGTTGATCGAAGAAGAAATACATCGGGTGGAACGGGTAAATATCGGAACGTCGGAAGAAGTTCAGAATCTGTTAAAAACATATGAAAGCACCCCGTTAACATCAGGAACAACTCTTGCGGAACTGATCAGAAGACCTGAATTATCGTATGAAAAACTTGCTCCGATAGACAAAAACAGAAAAAATCTTCCCGGAGACGTGGCACAGCAGGTTGATATTAACATTAAATACGACGGGTATATAAAACGTCAGATGCGTCAAGTGGAACAATTTAAAAAATTGGAAAATAAAAAGATATCGGAAGATATAAATTATGATGAAATAAAAAGTCTCCGTATAGAAGCAAAACAGAAATTAAATCAGATCCGTCCTGCATCGATAGGACAGGCATCCAGAATATCAGGAGTATCTCCGGCAGATGTATCGGTTCTTCTTGTTTATTTAGGAAGCAGATGAGAAGTATTTAGAATGTAGATAGAGAATAAAATATAAAATAGATTTTATATTTGTATGAAGTATTATCATTAAAAGCTCTGTTCTATTATAAATAGAACAGAGCTGAAAAGTGGAACAGTTAAAAGAGGAAAAGATGATGGCAGAAAAAAGTAAGTTTGAAGAAGAACTTGAAAAATTGAATATTAATCTTACAGAACATCAGAAAGAGCAGTTTGATCGCTATTATGAAATGCTCGTAGAATGGAATAATGTAATGAATCTGACAGGAATTACCGATTATGACGAGGTAAATCTGAAACATTTTACAGATAGTCTGACGCTTGTAAGAAATATAGATATGAATAAGATAGATGCGGTAATAGATATAGGAACAGGAGCAGGTTTTCCCGGACTTCCGATAAAGATAGCGTTTCCGCATATTCACGTTGTTTTGCTTGATTCATTAAATAAAAGAATAAAATTCTTAAATGCAGTTATAGAAGAATTAGATCTTGCAGACGTCGAAACACTTCACGGAAGAGCGGAAGATTATGCGAAAAGAAAGGAATACAGAGAACAGTTTGATCTTTGCGTATCGAGAGCTGTTGCAAATTTATCAACTTTGAGTGAGTATTGTATTCCTTTTGTAAAAAGAAACGGATATTTTGTTTCATATAAAAGCGGCTCATCTGATGAAGAAATTCAACAGGCAGAAAAGGCAGTGAATATACTTGGCGGAAAAATCGAAAAAACAGACAAATTTTTATTACCGGAAACAGATATGGGAAGGGCGCTTGTAAATATTAAAAAGATTAAAATTACACCGGCAAAATATCCGAGGAAGGCCGGAATGCCTTCAAGAGAGCCGTTATAACATGTCGGCATATAAAGGTTGCGCATAAAAATATTATAAAAACGGAAATACAAGAAAAAGAGAGAAT
>ENA-OQJF01000254-OQJF01000254.1-human-gut-metagenome-genome-assembly--contig:-NODE-254-length-14336-cov-2.840664_pt1 | contig 14336 bp, 12 predicted proteins | sample MGYA00242595_ERZ504761 | MGnify/ENA primary metagenome ERZ504761 (study PRJEB26092, sample SAMD00036367) | human gut metagenome | host: Homo sapiens | study: EMG produced TPA metagenomics assembly of...
CCCAAGAGTCGATCTCTCGTTTTTTTATCGTATCGGCTGAACCATAACTTTTTATCAAACCAAAATTTTAAAAAAAGAAACTCTTTAGTTTCATAAACACTTTGCATCAGAACAAAATCTCCCCAACCATAATCATGAGTAGGATCATATCTTCCGGAAGGCAATTTATATTTTCCAAGAGAAAGATGGTAACGAGGAAAGATAGAATCACAAGTTATGCCGTAGATCGTATCATTAATAAACGAATAAACGTTACTTCTTCCACGATAGAGCCAAGAAGGATCAGAAGATAATTGTACTATTTCCTTATCACCAGAAGATAAGTAAGGGATTTGCTCCATCAATGTCTCCCCTTTTCCATTCGCAACACAAGCGCTTATGAATGTCTTACTATTATCAGGCAAATAAACAGTACCGGGATAATAAACCAAACAATCTCCCATTACATCGATGGTCCAACTAAAAAAGACAGGCCATTTTAAAGAAAACTCTTTGACAAAGCTGTTATCCCGCATATCATAGACTGTCAGGCTACCATTACGGCTGAACGGATAAATAAATACCAAACTATCACTGACTGTGAAACAGTGAATATTAGCTATCTCTCCAGGACCCTGACCTACATGACCGATTTTACGGATAAACTTTCCCGAAGTATCAAACATCATGACATGCCTCTGATTTCTTGAATAAATAAAGACAAACTTCTCCGTCCGCTTTAGCTGCTTTATATCACCGACTAATATATTATCCTGCGTTTCCAGTTTCACATACTCCACATCTTTCACGATGTCACTCAGCAGTAAAGGCTTGCCGCAATCTTTCAGGTTGTTAGCAAGATCAATTTCTTTAAAGGTTCCTCAACCGGTAAAGCGTTATCATCCACCATATCCGGAGAAGAAGACTTGCTGCCACAAGCAGCAAGAAAAACATACCAAAACAATGCGATATAATCTAACTTCATAGGACGATAATTTATAGGTTATTACTAATAGTTGGATTTAAGTTTCCCAATCATAAGAATGTCATTATCATTTTCGTGCAAACTATTTCTCAAACCAGTGGCTCGCTTACGTATTTCAGGCTTTAAATCAGTTTGGGCAAGAACTTTATCTAAAGCATCCATCAGTTCAAGAGGATCGTAAGAGATGCAGACATAACCGTTGCGCATAGTCAGAAAGGATAAGAAAGTCCCAAAAAGTCATTTGTAAAACGATCAATACGCTTCACACTACCATCTTTTTTAGAAACACGAACATTAAATACAGTCATACGAACGGGAGAACCATCTGATGGCATTTTAGTCCGGTCCAATAGTTACTCTACTCCAATAATATTCCGGAGTCTCATGCAATGACGTTACAATATATTTATCCTCCTGCATTACATTATCCAAAGTAAAACAAGGTTTCAATACATTATTAGCAATATCATAGTGATATAGAGTATCAGGGCGTGTACGCCCGACAACCTGACAAAGGGAAAAAGAATAGGCATCAACATTCCGGGGAGCCAATACTTCATTGCTATAATCCGGCACAATTGCATAATTTACAGCAAATATTTTTTGCAAGATATTCCCCTTAAAATCTTGTACCCAACATAGATTCTTACTGATCGGTGCTTTTGGATTTCCTATATCAGTAAAGGGAAGAACGACCACTACAGCTTTTTCATTTTCCAAATCTATCCAAATGGAACTCTTCGTTATCGTTTCCGGCAATGAAATACTCTCTTTCGAATAAAAATCGGCCTTTAAGATACAAAAATAACATTTTTTGATTCTCGGCAATAGCTACACGTCCCTGCTTTTCATCAAGAAATCTATTCACAGCATATTTATACTCTCCGGGGCCTTGACCAACTCCACCTATATCAGCCACATATCGTCCTTTACGAGTAAATAATTTCAAAGCAGAAACGCCATCCGGCTCTATTAAAATATAATTGCTTGAAACATCAATACCAGAAGGATAAGTGGCAACCAATGCCTCTTCTCTACCATCCAACTTAATAATTTCCAATGATTCTATCAAATCAGAAAACAACATTTCCTCACCCTTTAATTTCTCTATTTCCAGTAAATCGACAGCGTAAAAGGCAGAATCTTCTATTATATCCCCCTCTTTGGGTACATATGAAGAGCAGGAAGCAGACATCGACAAACCGAAAAAAGAAAGAAGAAACGGGTAAGAAAAAGTGTCTTGCCTTCATATAGAAATAGTATTTTAAGTTTAAAACAAAAGCATACAGTACCTAAAAACATGACCGAAATATACGGATAATTCGTAGAATATCTATTTTTAGGAATATGTTTATTAACACTATTAACAAAATTAACCAAAAGCAAATGGTTCTTCAGAAGTATTAACCTCCTACTTGATTATTTTCTAAATAATAGAAGAATATTTTGTTTTTCGGAAAATAAATAATATCTTTGTGTCAAATTAATGTGTTATGAGAATAATATCATTTGCAGCCATAAGAAATTACGCCAAAAAGCACGCTGATGCTGATGTACCTTTGCGTGATTGGTATAAAAAAACAGAAAAGGCAGATTGGTCGTGTTTGGCTGATACAAAGCAAACATTCAATAGTGTTGACTATGTAGGTAATGATAGATTTGTCTTTAACATCAAAGGCAATGATTACAGGCTGGTTGCTATGTATTTTGTTTGCTGCTAAAAAAAGTGTTTATCCGTTGGATAGGTACTCATAAAGAATATGATAACAAAGATTGTTCAAATGCTTAAATTTGTTTGGTATGGCAAAGATAAAAACAGAAAAACAGTACAAAGGCAGCTTGTTCAAGAATTGAAGAACTGCTTAAGGTGGTTAGTAATGATACTCCAACCGATGATAAAAACTTCCTCGAATTGGACTTGATTTCCGATTTGGTCGCAGACTATGAAGAGGAGCATTTCCCTATAGAAGCTCCTTCTTTGGTGGATGTTATTAAGCTTCGTATGTATGAAATGGGGCTTACCCAAACAAAACTGTCAGAATTGTTAAATGTAAGTCCTTCCCGGATTAGCGAATACCTTTCAGGAAAGTGTGAACCACCTTGAAAGTTGCTCGTGAAATAAGCCGGAAGCTAAATATTGATGCTAATATAGTGTTGGGGGTATAAGTGTAAGTTTTTGTCGTGATATATTTTAGGCGTGATTCCATTTTTAGGTTTCACGCCTTTTTTATGTCATTTTACGACAATCGCTTCATTGTCGTGTATCACCTATCTACCTGAGTTCGGGATAAGAAATTAGTGTAATAAAATTGGTAATCATATGATTAATTTGTATTTTTATGGTGTTCTAAATCAACAAATTGGAACTGTTTTTCTAATTACTTATCCCGAACTCAGGTAATAATTCGTAGAATATCATTTTTTAGGAATATGTTTATTAACACTATTAACCATATTTTCAAGGGATAAACAAGGGATGAACAGGTTCTTAACTTCCCGGATGTACGAAGTTAAGATCCTCCCTGTACGAAGTTAACTTTAACATTGTGTTAAAGTTAACTTCGTACAGAAAGGATATTAGTAACATATTCTGCTGGTTATTAACCTATTAGAAAGAAGATGCAATAAACAGACATAAATCTGTCGATCGTGTGAGACAGAATGGAACTGACGTAATACTTATTCTGATAAGTACAGAAGAATGATAATTACCGGAAAAGCTTATCGATCTCTTCTTCTTTTATGGTAGTCAGCACCACGCGTCCGTCCGGCGTATAGTTGGGTGAAGGACAGGCAAACAGATTATCGACCAAACTGACCATCTCTTCGTTGCTCAGCACCTGCCCATAGACAATGGCAGCCGCACGGGCAAGAGTCAACGCAAGGATATCCTGAATTTCTTCTTTGACATCATTGCCTTTCTCCATAGCGGTGTGCAGCATGCTACGTACCAAATCGACCGGATTCAGCCCGTCGATGCCTGAAGGTACTCCGTTAATGGCATAGCTGCCGCCACCAAGATCACTGAGATCAAAGCCCACTGCGGATAAATCGTCCATGATACTTTGCAACACAGCCGCCTCGGAAGCCGGAAGTTGCAGGATTTCCGGGAAAAGAACACCTTGTGAGAATCCCTGCTTCTGCTGAATCTGGGCACGATAACGGTCAAAGAGCACACGGATATGTGCGCGATGCTGATCGATCAACATCAATCCGGACTTCACGGACGTAAGGATGAAGCGCCCTTTGAACTGCAAATGCTGCGTACCTTTTTCAATCACGGCCGGCTCACCGGCATAAAGAGTTTCGGGAGCCGCTGTAGCAATGCTCTCTTCTTCGATCACCGCAAACTCTTCCGATTCAGGATCGGAGTCGGAGAAAGGCTGATTCATCTTACTGGCTTTCTCAAGACCGCCATACAAATCTTCCCAGTCCACTTTCGGACGGGAGTAGTTGCCTCCACCGGAAGAAGAGGAGGGCTTGAACGGGTTGAAATCGGAATTGAAATGTACCTTAGGCGGCGCGGGAGGCAGATTCTGTTCAAAAGCAGGAATATCGGGCATGTCCTCCGTGTCGAAATCGATAGAAGGGACAGCATTGAACTTGCCCAATGACTCCTTGATCGAAGCAGAAAGAATCTGCCAGATAGCCTGCTCGTTTTCAAATTTGATCTCTGTTTTGGTAGGGTGGATATTCACATCGATGTTGGCAGGATCGACTTCAAAGTAAATGAAATAAGAAATCTGTTCGCCTGCGGGAATCAACTGTTCGTAAGCATCCATCACTGCCTTATGGAAATAAGGATGACGCATATAGCGCCCGTTCACAAAGAAATACTGATGGGCGCCTTTCTTACGGGCTGTTTCGGGTTTGGCTACATAACCCGAAACTTTCACCATTGTAGTGTTGACTTCTACACTGAGCAGTTGTTGGTTAAGTTTCTTGCCAAAAACAGAAAGAATGCGTTGCCGCAAATGGCAAGCGGGAAGATTGAACAGTTCGGAGTCATTGCTATACAGTGAAAAAGCAACCTCAGGATGTACCAGGGCAATACGTTCAAATTCGGCCAGAATATTACTGAGCTCGGTGGAGTTAGCCTTCAGAAACTTACGCCGGGCAGGAATATTGAAAAAGAGATTCTTAATAGAAAAATTGCTTCCTTTGGGACAAGACACCGCTTCCTGACTCTCCACTTTGGAACCCGCAATGATAATCTTGGTTCCCAGCTCTTCGGATTCGGGACGTGTCTTCAGCTCGACCTGAGCAACGGCGGCAATGGAAGCCAATGCCTCACCGCGAAACCCCATCGTGCGAAGGGCAAACAGATCGGATGCTTCACGGATCTTTGAAGTGGCATGCCGCTCGAAAGAGAGGCGTGCATCGGTTTCGGACATTCCCTTACCGTCATCAATCACTTGTATACAGGTTTTACCTGCATCGGTGACCAACACATGAATATTCTGCGCCTCAGCATCGATGGCATTTTCGACTAACTCTTTGATGACAGATGCCGGACGTTGTATCACCTCTCCGGCAGCTATCTGGTTGGCAACCGAATCGGGTAATAAATGAATGATATCGCTCATAATAGATTCAGCTTTGACTGTTTTAGTTTATAGGACTTAGAAAGACCAACTGCCGGTCTGCAAATAATGCCACAGAAAAATAAGCAGGGCAATGATAGCCAGAATTACTCCCAAATGGGCGGGTTTACGTCCGCTCTCTTTACGACGCTTCAGGTGTGTGGTACCTTCGATAAACTTCCCGCGAATATCTTCGGGAGAAAATTCTTTCTCGGGCAATATTCCCAGATCACGCTTGGCATCTTCTTCCATTTTTGCCAATTTTTCTTTCCTCTCGTCCACATAGATATATTGATGATTAAATCCACGCGGCTTTCGTACATTGAACATTCCCATAGCTATTTCATATTAATTATTTCACGTTTCGGACCACTAATAGCTTTACGTTCGGTTTTACGCAAAGCCTCACCGGCCTTTTTCCCTCTCCAGTTGAAAATGTCTTCTTTACTTAAAGGACGGACATAATCAACCAACTAAAGGTGGGCAGTTTCATTTGTTCGGGCGGAATCTGATTCATCGGATAAAGTGTACCATTCGACTTTGGACTCATTACCATTCTCTCCATTTTCCGATCCTTAAGATACATATTTAGCAAACTGGTTTCGGATGTGTTCATGCCAATCATCGTACTATCTTGCTCCTGAGGATAATAAACTACCAGGACATTTCCTATCACATCTACCTTGCGAGCTTCACCTTCGGCAAAGTAAGCCTTGATCTCTTTTCCCGAAATCTGATTAAAATGAATGGAGTCTTTCTGTTCTACCGTAAGTGCCTGATTGATGATATGGGCCCAATCAATCGTACTGTCATTCATATAGACCTTAATCTCTTCACCCAACAGTTGTTGCCCTTCGTTCCAAAGAATAGGATCGCGATACATAGTAAGGCAGGAATCTTTCGTATTGAAAACCAAAGAGTCGCAAACACCCTGCAAATCGATGCTGTACATACGCACTTTGTGGAAAGCACGCATCTCACGGAAAAGGGAGTCTGTGTCAAGATTATAACTATTCATCAGTAATGTATCGGCATGCATGAAAAGACTGTCGCCACGCGAATAATCCACAGCCACGGCACGCTTGGTGGCGAGGGCATTCTGCTTCAGCTCGTCATAATAACAATAATCGCCGGTAAGCATGTTCTTATTCACCGTATCATTCATCTGCACATTATCGAACGCTTCGCCATAGCCGGCTTTACGGTCATAGAAAAGGCTGTCTCCGGTCAATCGCTTGCCATCATTGGTCAATACTGAGCGATCCAGCAGTTCGGCTTGTCCGGAAACCGTATTGTAAATGCCACGTTCGGAGTAGATGTGATTTTGTTCACTGACAATATCAGAGGGTCCCAGGATGGTGGCAATCTTCGTATCCGTGCTATACTTCAGGGTATCGGAAGTCAGTACAAAACGGGGATTAACAAGCTTGACGTCGTGATTGAAAACGGACAGTTTGGTGGCGGGACTGTATTCGCCCCAATCAGAAGTCAGCACGTTTTCTTCATCCATCAAGGTGCCTCCATCAAAATAATAGCCCAAATTGTACAAACGGTCATAATTCAGACTATCTGTCAACAGGGTAGTATTCCGGTTGATCATTTTTACATTCTCACGAAGCTGCGCTATCTGGGTCATGCCGTCATAAAACAGATAATCACCATAGATGAAAAGGGTATCCCCCTGCTCCATACGTACATTACTGAATGCTTCGAAAGAATTGGTTTTCTCGTAAATCAAGGCACTGTCACAATACATGTACATGCTGTCATGACGCAACTTGACCGAACCGATCAGCACCTGAACATCGGGGCGGGCCAACTTATCGGCCTGTCCCTGATCGGCATGAAGCAAGTCGACACGTGTTTTCTTTTTACCCTGTGCCTTTTCCGGTTCAACTTTCTGCTCCGGCTGCGCTTTCTTGTCATGCTGAGGTTTCTTGTCCTGAGCCATCAGAAAACATACAGCAAGCAGGCATAGAGTACCCGCTAAGAGAAACCTATGCCTGCCTTGGAATTTATTTTCTTTATTGAATCTAAACATATCAAAATAGGATCAGTCTTTTTTAATCCACCCCGGATATTTAAAATCGCAACGCTGCCATGCCGGATTAATACGTACGTATGTATGCTTCTGTTTTTCAACGATCCATTTCTGCAACGCTTCTTCGCGACGCTTGTCGAGCACGATTTCTTTCAGGTTCTGGTAGTCATCGGTGATCGTGGCTTTATGCCCGTTGATACGTGACTTCAGTTTAACAATGGCACAAACTTCCTTACCATCTTTAGGATTGACCATCGTGAAAGCTTTGGAAATCTCACCGATATTCATTTTATCCACCACTTTAGCAATCTCCTGCGGCAAATCCTGCATTTCGAATTTAGCGGTCTGGTTCTGCGGGTTCTGCATCAGACCGTGGTTGTTGCGCGTATCTTTGTCCTGAGACAAAGCAGAGGCAGCCTGATCAAACGTAAACTTATCGCTACGGATATCGTTGGCAATAGAGTCGAGACGCGCATTGGCTTCATCCAACTCCTTATCCGACACTTTGGGCTTCAACAGGATATGACGGGTGTTGATACGGTCGCCACGTTTTTCGATCAACTGGATGATATGGAAACCATACTCAGACTCTACGATTTTAGAGATCTTCTTGGTATCCTGCAAGTTGAAAGCGACATTGGCGTATTCGGGAACCATCTGCCCTTTACCCATAAAACCGGTTTCACCACCTTTGATAGCAGAGCCGCGATCTTCGGAATACAGCAGGGCAAGCGTAGAGAAATCACTTTCACCCTTATTGATACGGTCGGTGTATTCACGCAAGCGTCTTTTTACATCTTCAATTTCGGCAACAGGTATTTTAGGCTGCTGCGTAATAATCTGTACTTCTACCTGGGTGGGAACGTAAGGAATACTGTCCTGGGGAAGCTCCTTAAAGTAACGGCGTACTTCCGCCGGAGTCACTTTGATATCACCTACCAGTTTCTGCTGCATCCTTTGTACAATCAATCCGTCACGGGCATTCTCGCGCATGGCCTCACGAATCTGTGTAGAGGTCTTATTAAAATACTCCTCCAGTTTTTCGCGGGTACCCATCGCCTGAATATAGTTATTAATCTGATAGTCGACACGCTGTATGACTTCTGCCTCGGGCACTTCGATACTGTCGAGCACAGCCTGGTGCATATAAAGTTTCTGTACGGCCAACTCTTCGGGAATCACACAATAAGGATCACCATCAAACTTACGCCCTTCATACAAAGCGGCCAGTCGTGCTTCTTCCACATCGGACTTCAGGATAGCTTCGTCGCCAATGACCCAAACCACTTCGTCAATCACATTGTCCTGTGCATAGGATGCCACGTTAGCAACCAGTGCCAGGGCAAACATAACAACAAACTTAAAGTTCACAAACTTCTTCATTCTGTGTATTTAATAATTTATAATCTTCTTTCTTTTTACTGCACGCTCGTACAGATCGTCTTTCACTTGCTTCATAAAGTCAAACCCGCTTGATGTTGACAAGCATATCCTTGACTTTCGGCTGGGCAAATTCATAAGGTTCCTGTTCGCCCGCCACACGGAAATCACTGATATTCAGAAAATAGTAAAATGCCGTATCTTTCAGTTCAATATGCCGGTTTTTATCCATATAGGCTTCAGGGGATTCCGCTTTCAACGGGATCATATCCAGCACATCGGCCACCCGCACCCATTTATCATAAAAATACTCATACTTCACTGCGTTTTGCAAACTATACTTTTCCAAATGCTCAACGGCATCCTGAGTCTCCGTCTTGTACCACTTACGCACGTTGCCCAGTTGGGGAGCGGTCAGAGGAACTTTGATAAACAGACCTTTCATCAATGGACGGTCCAGCTTAAACAGTTCTTTGTTCTTTTCGTAATAGTCTGCTATTTCTTGTTCGGGGATCTCGCCCGACAATTTCTGGCTGATTAGTTCTTGCTGATAAGTATGCATGATCAATGCTTTCCGGTAATTCTCGACCAACTTATCGATTTCTCCGTTATCGGGAATATTGCTTTGCGCCTGATTGAACAACAAAACATCTTCTACCCAGCTACGGACGTAGTGCTCGGCGAAAAGAAGACTGTCATCTTTTGACAAACCGGCGGGGAGCACGGCCTGAAGGTCTTCTTTGTACAAAAAGTTTCCATCGACCTCTACCAAAGGAGTCTGTCCTTTGTGGTCATGCTTGTCGGCACACGACGCACAGAAAAGGAGAGAGATTAGCAGAAGGCCCGTTTTTCGCATTGTCAACTGAATTATACTTAATTTAAGGTACGAAGATAATACAATAATTCGTTGCATCAGTGATTATTAACCGTTTTTAAAACCTCTTGGTTAATTTCAACCTTAGCAGAAGCTCTGAGACGTTCTGTCCAAAGTGCATCCAGATGATTCTGATAATCCCGGATCAATTGGGGAATGATCTCATGGTAGGACTCCGGCCCTTTCTTTTTCTCACCTAGAACAACAGTAAAAGGATAGGACTTTAAGGGTTCGAAATCTCCTTTTTTAAACACTAACTTATCAACAAAAACATTGTCACCTTCGGCAAAAGTTCCTTGTTCTATCCGGATAGTGGCTGGCGAAGCAGGAGTATTAAACGTCAGACGGATGGCGTCTTTCCACTCTTCCTCGGGAAGTTTCTTCAAGAATTTACGTGCACTTTTCAGAGTCTTTTATGGGTTCCATGCAATACGGCACCCCTGTAACGGGGCGAATCCCAATTGTAATCGGTCCGGTGTTCCTTAAAAAAGGCTTTCAGCGCAACAGAATCGGACAGACTGACCTGACGCGATTCGCGACGGGTTATAGCGGCTAAAAGCAGATCGTCACGGCGCTGTTGCAAGGCCAGTCGGAAATCAGGATATTTCTGTTCAAGGCGATTGTTTTCGTAATCAAGAATTGATTTCACAACAAAGGCATTCAATTGTCGTTTTATCCCCATGGGATGGGCATCGGCAAACCGTTCAAAGTCTTTCCCGGTAAAGCTTTTTCCATCCAGCGTAAAAAGAGTGCGGGAAGTCCTACCCGAGGCAAGCAACTCTTCCATCCCGGCCTTGTCCGGAGTATATTGACAGATACTCTTCAGCTTGTTCACCCATAACTCAATTTCTTTATCCGTACCCGGACGACGGGAGAGTTTATGAATCAATTCTCCGCGTATCTGTTCGAATGGAGGAATTTCCCGCCTGCCTGTCACCTTGATAATCTGTATACCCTTGGGTGTAAAAAACGGCTTTGAATACTCTCCATCTTTTAAAGAGAAGGCTACTTCTTCAAACTCCTGCGAAGTCTGCAACCAACCCATCCAAAACTCTTTCTTATCATCCGAGTACTTGTTTACCAGAGTCTTAAAGTCAATACCGGGATGGGCCTCCAAGACATGATAGAGTGAATCCATCAAGTTCTGTGCCTCCCGCAAATGATGGGGTAAGGCAGTCTGCGGAAGATAACGGAAAATACGCATAACCTTAACTTCGCCGGCAGCAGAGCGGGTTTTCATCTGATCGTAGAGTTTCTTTGCGTAGGCCTCATCGGTAGCAGAATCGGTAAGATAGGACCTGGATAAGGCTTGATGATAATTCTCCATCTCTGTACGAAAATCAGAAACAGTATCCAATCCGGCTTTTTGCGCTGCAGACAACTTCAACTTCATATCGACAAAAAGATCGGCACAGCGTTTCAGAGTCTCCTTCCCGGCTATTCCCGAAGGTTTATTCCGGTGGCAGAAACGCTCAAACTCCGAACGGGTAATATCCTGCCCATTAATCCGCATCAATACCGGATCTTGCTGGGCATGGCCGGCAATCGCCCCAAACAAACAGGTCAGTGTTCCAACCAGAATCTTCTTCATATCATTCTACATTCAGATGTTCATATACAAAACAAAAAAAATGAGCGGATGTTACGGAGCACCTCCAAAGGTGATCCGTTCAACCCGCTCAATCGATATTTTCAAAGAATATCTGCCAATATTCCTTTTGTCTTTTTACTATCTATTACTCCGGACGGCTGTAATTAGGCGACTCACTCGTAATCGTCACATCGTGCGGATGGCTCTCCATAACCCCGGCATTGGTGATGCGGGTAAACTTGGCATCATGCAGTTTCTCGATGTCGGGAGCACCACAATATCCCATACCGGCACGCAGACCACCGGTCAATTGGTAAATCACTTCATACAAAGTTCCTTTATAGGGCACGCGGGCGGCAATTCCTTCAGGAACCAGTTTCTTTACGTCCATCTCGCCACTCTGGAAATAACGGTCTTTTGAACCATTTTCCATTGCTTCGAGCGAGCCCATACCACGGTATGACTTAAACTTACGGCCATTGAAAATAATCGTTTCACCCGGACTTTCTTCTGTTCCGGCAACCAATGAACCAATCATAACGCTATATCCTCCGGCAGCCAGGGCTTTCACCACATCGCCCGAATAACGGAGTCCGCCATCGGCGATCAAAGGAATGCCCGTTCCTTTCAAAGCTTTCGCAACATCATAAACAGCCGAGAGCTGAGGTACGCCCACTCCGGCGACAACACGTGTCGTACAAATGGAACCCGGACCGATACCTACCTTCACACCGTCGGCTCCGGCTTCCACCAAAGCTTTGGCTGCATCCCCCGTAGCAATATTACCAACTACGATATCAATGTCGGGATAGCGCTTTTTAGCTTCGCGCAGCGTGTCGATCACTCCCTTTGAATGTCCGTGGGCCGTATCGATCACGATGGCATCGGCGCCGGCATCTACCAATGCCTGCATACGGTCGAATGTATCAGCCGTCACACCCACACCGGCAGCAACACGCAGGCGGCCTTTCGAGTCTTTGCAAGCCATGGGTTTATCCTTGGCCTTTGTAATATCTTTGTAAGTCACCAGTCCGATCAACTTTCCTTCTTTGTCGACTACCGGTAATTTCTCAATCTTATGGTACTGCAAAATCTGTGAAGCCGCTTCCAGGTCGGTTGACTGATTGGTAGTCACCAGATTTTCTTTGTCATCACCTCGTCGAATACGCTTATCCATGTTACGCTCGAAACGAAGGTCACGATTTGTTACAATACCGACTAAATATCTATTGTCATCCACTACCGGAATACCACCGATTTTATATTCGGCCATCAATGCGAGGGCATCGCGTACGGTAGATCCTTGCTTAATAGTGACAGGATCATAAATCATACCGTTCTCGGCACGTTTCACGGTAGCCACTTGCTTAGCCTGTTCTTTAATGGACATATTCTTATGAATCACACCGATTCCTCCCTCACGCGCAATGGCAATGGCCATCTTAGCTTCGGTAACCGTATCCATGGCAGCAGTTACAAACGGAATCTTTAACTCAATGTTTCTTGAAAACTTTGTCGAGAGATCGACAGTGCGCGGTAAAACTTCAGAATAAGCGGGGATCAACAATACATCATCATAAGTCAATCCGTCCATTACAATCTTATCAGCAATAAATGACATAGGGCTATGCGTTTAAAAATTATTGCGTGCAAATATACAGTTTTTATTCAAGACTGCATAAGTGCACGCAATTTTTTTCGCTTTTTTAATTAGCCATTTCGGAGATAAACTTGATACGAACCAGACGAACTTCTTCTTCGGTAAATTCGTCACCGAGTTCGTCGAGCGCATCGTCAATCTTATCTGTTGTCGACTCCTTGAAATAATCATAGATGTCGAGCATGTGGTCTTCGTCCATAATCTCATCCAGGAAGTAATCAATATTCAACTTAGTACCCGAATAAACGATTGCCTCCACTTCATCGAGCAATTCGCTGAACTCAATACCCTTGGAAAGCGCAATATCATCCAGGGCTACTTTACGGTCGATGGCTTGAATGATGGCCACTTTCATCTTCGATTTATTGGCCACCGTGCGTACCCGCAAATCTTCCGGACGTTCAATCTCGTTTTCTTCACAATGCCTCTTTATCAGCTTGCAGAACTCTTCGCCGTAACGTTTGGCTTTTCCGGCGCCTACACCGGGAATGTTCTGAAGCTCCTCCAGCGTCACCGGATAGATGGTAGCCATCGCTTCGAGAGACGGATCCTGGAAAATCACATAAGGAGGCACTTCCAGTTTTTTCGATAGTTTCTTCCGGAGATCCTTCAGCATGGAATAGAGAACCGGATCGACCGCACAGGAACCTCCGCCTCTTGCCGGTGTTTCTTCTTCTACTTCCTCAAAGTCATTGTCTTCGGTTATCTTGAACGACTTAGGATGTTTAAGGAATTTCTTTCCGGCATCGGTCACTTTCAGTAATCCGTAATTTTCGACATCCTTGCTCAGATAACCGGCTATCAGTGCCTGACGGATCACGGCATTCCAGGTTTTGTCTTCTTCTCCCATTCCTGACCCGAACACTTCCAGATCTTCATGTAAGTGCGCCTGAACCTCGGACGTTTCGCGTCCCTGCAGGACATCAATAATATAATCTGCCTTAAAGTTTTCTTTTACCGCTATGATTGTTTCGATCACAGCACACAATAATTCTTGAGCCTCCACTTGTTTTTTAGGGTTAAACAGTTGTCACAATTTCCACAATTTTCTTCCGTGTACTCTTCGCCGAAGTAATGTAGTAATGTCTTACGGCGACAAACGGAAGATTCAGCATACGCAGCAGTTTCCAACAGAAGCTGCTTGCCAATTTCCTGTTCTGCCACAGGTTTCCCTTGCATGAACTTTTCCAGTTTCTGCAAGTCTTTGTTTGTATAAAAGGTAATGCACTGGCCTCTCCGCCGT
>ENA-OQJF01000255-OQJF01000255.1-human-gut-metagenome-genome-assembly--contig:-NODE-255-length-14303-cov-3.056998_pt1 | contig 14303 bp, 12 predicted proteins | sample MGYA00242595_ERZ504761 | MGnify/ENA primary metagenome ERZ504761 (study PRJEB26092, sample SAMD00036367) | human gut metagenome | host: Homo sapiens | study: EMG produced TPA metagenomics assembly of...
CGGCGCCTGCATTTTCCAACATCGGAATTACATAAGGAAGAACAAAAGATTGAGTGAACAGATCTTCTGTTGTGCAGAACAAGCGGGGGCGTTGCCAGCCCCATTCGTTTTTATCGTTTTTGAAATAATTACCGTGGCTTTGCCAGACAGCGATATGGCGGTCTTGTAACCCGCGTGATACTTCATTGGGGCGTGAGATGTTTTTCACCCAGGGAACTCCTTTATAATCAATGTCCAAAGACATCCGTTCCTTATCTTTTTTCTTGTTTCGATAAAGGTTGGGCACTAAATTTTCAATCGGCTTGCCGTCTGCATAAATAGTGAGCTGGTAGTAATGAACCGGACCGGGAAGTAAATCTTTTACTTGATTATAAATAGTCTCTACGGTTTCCGACCGAAAAGGTTGGTAGGCAAAGCTTTCAGAGGCATAAACAGCAATTGTTTTGCGGTCATAATCAATGTCGAAGCTATTCAGTTTTGGGGTGCTGATTTTGGCAGTTGCGGTATATTTATTGAAATAATCCGTTAGCCGCTCTTTTATATTACTTTCGATGTCTTGGGCAAAAAGAATATTAATCCCCATTGTCAGATATATGAAGAACACTATTATTTTTTTCATCATTCAATGCTTTTAGGTTTTCCCCGCAAAAATAAACAAAAAAGAGTGAGAAGTATCGAAACTTCCCACTCTTCTTTCATTGTTTTATATTCTCTTAATTAAGAGCTTTTCTATTTATAGCGGAATATATTCTACGAATGCTTCCATAGCTTCGTAAGAAGCCAGACCTAACTGGTCGTACAAAGTAGCTGTGCCACGATTACGGTCTTCACTGCGCTGCCAGAACAAACGTTCGTCATTACCCAGGAACGGAGCACTTTCCATTTGTGACTGATGTTTCAGGATAGAGTTACGTTTTGCACGAAGTTCTTCCGGACTGATAGGCACTGCCATTTCAATGTTTTCAATTTCCCATTCAGCCCATGCACCACGATACATCCAGATACGGCAGTCTTTCAACCATTTTGCACCTTCTTCTTTTTCGAGGTCGACGGCAGCAAATACGGCGTCCGTACATACACGGTGTGTTCCGTGAGGATCTGCGAGGTCACCGGCTACAAAAAATCTGATGAGGTTTCACTTCACGAAGCAGGTTACGTACGATTTCCACATCCGCTTCACTAATTGGGTTCTTCTGAATCTTACCTGTTTCGTAGAATGGTAAGTCGAGGAAGTGACAACGTTCTAGTGGTATATTGTTATAAGTACAAGCGGTACGTGCTTCACCACGACGAATCAAGCCTTTGATAGTAAGTATATCACGGCTGTCCATATCACCGTCTTTCTTTTCTTTCAGGAAGTTACGTATTTCTGCATACTTCTCATTGATAACCTGGTCTTCGCTGTTGTTGAAGAGTTGGTTGAATCCGTTGATGAAATGCATGAAACGAACTACTTCCTCATCACCTACGGCAATATTGCCGGAAGTCTCGTAAGCTACGTGCACCTCATGTTTCTGTTCTACCAGACGACGGAGTGTTCCACCCATGGAGATTACATCATCATCTGGATGCGGAGAGAAGATAATCACACGTTTCGGATATGGTTTGGCACGTTCCGGACGGTAAGTATCGTCAGCATTCGGTTTGCCACCCGGCCAACCTGTGATAGTATGTTGCAAATCGTTGAATATCTTAATATTCACATTGTATGCCGAACCATACAATGCCAGAAGTTCGCTCAGACCGTTTTCATTGTAATCCTTATTTGTTAATTTCAAAATAGGCTTACCTGTCAACTGGCATAGCCAAACGATAGCGCTGCGGATTAATTTATCATTCCATTCGCAAGAAGTAACCAGCCAAGGGCGTTGGATACGGGTTAAGTTCATAGCAGCCGAGAGGTCAAGGGCTACATGGGCATTGTTGTGAGTTTGCAGATAAGATGCAGGAATGGTATCAGAGATAGGTCCTTCTACACATTCTTTAATCATAGCTGCTTTATTTTCACCCCACGCAAGTAAATAGACTTTCTTTGCACCGAGAATAGTTGATACTCCCATTGTGATAGAACTGATCGGCGTATTATCCAACGTTCCGAAGATTTTAGATGCTTCATTGCGTGAAGCATTATCCAGCAAATCAGGCGGGTGGTAGAATTCAGTCGGGAACCCGGTTCGTTGAATGCGATATTGCCTACGCGACCGATACCTAACAGAGCAATGTCAATTCCTCCGAAACTTTCAATGCGTTGTTCATACAACCGGCAATATTCGAAGATTGTATCTTTGGCGATTGTTCCGTCAGGAGTAAATATATTCTGTTTGTCAATATCAATATGATCCAACAACATCTCTTTCAATGCATTGAAGTTACTGTTGATTGCATCAGAAGATAACGGATAGTATTCGTACATATTAAATACAATCACGTTACGGAAGCTAAGGCCTTCTTCTTTATGCATACGGATCAGTTCCTGATATACATGGCTGGGTGAATTACCTCCGGGAAGTGCTAATACGCAGAAACGTCCTGCTTTTTGTTTTTCGCGGATGGTCTGTGCTATTTCTCGAGCAATATAGTTAGCCCCTTCTTCTACAGATTCATAGATGTCCGTAGGGATTTTTTCGAGTCTTGTCAAGACTGATTTTTCAAATGCATTCTCCGGTCTGTAGTATCTGGGGGAGACCCGGTGGAGGCTGATTTGAGAACTAAGATTTGTTTTCATAAAGTTGTTTATTAAGTTATGTAAGATTAGCGTCCTTACGACTGTATTTTCACGACAAAGATACAAAAGAAGTCTATATGTTTAACTACTAACATCTAGGTATTGTTGCTATATCAAGCCGTTTTTAACATTTGTTTTATAGCAAATACTAAAGATGAAATTCGTCTGCATCTTTCCAAACCGGAAACTTTTCCCTGAGCCGGTTGAGAGCACCCAGTTGGAGGCTTGTCGTAGCTATTCCTTCCTGTTCGTCCGGCAATGAGGTTATTTCTTCTCCGAAAGCGGAATAGATTTTGCTTCCTCCATTATATTTAAGATGATATCCGTCCATGCCTGTTCTGTTGACACCGCATACATAACATTGATTTTCCAAAGCACGTGCTCGGAGCAAAGCGTCCCAAGCCAGGCGACGGGGGATAGGCCAGTTTGCTACATATATTAATAAGTCATATTCATTCTTGACGTTCCGGCTCCACACAGGAAAACGGAGATCGTAACATACAAGCAGGCAGATATTCCACCCATGATAGGGAATGATGATCCGTTTGTTACCTGCGGAAAAGTGTTCGGCTTCACGTCCCATGCGGAACAAATGGCGTTTATCGTAAAAATAGTATTCTCCTTCGGGAGTGAGGAAGAAAGCACGGTTATAAAACTGTCCGTTATCAGTGGCAATATAGCTTCCACAGATAGCCAGTTGAAATAAGGATGCCCATTGTTTCAAAGTAGAGATTGTTTTGCCGGAATTGGGCTCTGCTAATGTCTGGCTTTGCATACTGAACCCTGTCGAGAACATTTCCGGTAAAACAACAATCTCCGTTGTTCCACGGAGGCTTTGTAGCTTTTCGTGGAGCAAACGGAGATTTTCTTGTTTATTTTCCCAAACGATATCGGTTTGTATGATAGAAACTCGAATGGAATCCATTATGGTTAGTACTTATTGTCTAATACTTAAATCATATTTCTCCAAGAGCAAAGTTCTCAGGATGTTTTCCTTTGAAATCTTTGTAATAGAGCTTGATTTCCCTCATGTCTTTATTAATATCTCCCGAAGGCATAATGGCTTTGGTTGCCGAAATCGTCTTCTTTTCATAGTCGATGCCAATCAATACGATAGGCACCTGCGCTTTGAGGGAGATATAATAAAATCCTTTTTTCCAGTTTGGATTGGCTTTCCGGGTTCCTTCGGGGGTAATGGCCAGATGAAACTTTTTGCATTCGTTAAAGTGGTGAACCATTTGGTCTACCAATGAAGTCTTCCGTCCACGATCTACGGGAATCCCGCCTACAACTTTGAAAATTAATCCTAATGGAAAAAAGAACCATTCTTTTTTCATCATGAAACTTGTCTTGCGGCCTAAAGCACCGTAAAATAGTTTTCCAATAAATAAATCAAAGTTCGTTGTGTGTGGTGCGGCACATATCACGCATTTATCATAATTAGGTACCGTAACGTTTGTTTTCCACCCTAACAGGCGGTAATAGATAAAGCTATAAATTGCTTTCTTCATTCTGTTTTTAGTTCAATTTTCCGATAGCTTCAATAATCTCGTTTACCTTTGCATTAAAATCAGCACGGAATTTTTTATAAAAAACTTTCACATTGCCCGGTTCTGTGTGGCTGATACGGGTCACAAATTCATCCTGCATCTTCAATACTTCAGACATCAGCTCATCTGCTTTATCCTTATCTGTTCCAGGGATAAACATGCTGTTGATTAAACACTCGGTGAACAACTCTCCTGCGATATAGTTTACGTTTTTCTTTAGTTCTCTTCTACTTGCCATAATCTTTACATTTAATGGTGAATAATAAAAAATACTTGTGGTAAAGATAGGCACTTTCTTTGATTTGTGCGAATAAATAATCGAAAAAACATTATTCGAGCCTTTATCTTTTTATTTTTATAGTGGTCGAAATCATAAAGTAGCTTATTTTTGTTCTTTCTCATACATTATATTATTTATAAAATTATTTGTGATGCAAAAAATGAATAAAAATGGATTTAGCCGATGTGCAGAGATGTATATCGAGCGTTTACGGAAAGAAGGACGGTATTCTACGGCGCATGTCTATAAGAATGCCCTTTTATCTTTCACTACGTTTTGCGGTACGTTCAATGTATCGTTCAGGCAAGTGACCCGGGGACGTTTGCGTTGTTATGGGCAGTACCTATATGAATGTGGCTTGAAACCTAATACGGTTTCTACATATATGCGTATGCTTCGCAGCATTTATAATAGAGGAGTAGAATCGGGGAGTGCCCCTTATGTGCACCGATTATTTCACGATGTCTATACAGGGGTGGATATCCGGCAAAAGAAAGCCTTGCCGGTTGCCGAGCTTCACAGGCTTTTGTATGATGATCCCAAATCGGAGCGCTTGCGTCATACACAAACTATTGCTGCTTTGATGTTTCAGTTTTGTGGAATGTCATTTGCCGATTTGGCTCATTTGGAAAAGTCGTCCTTAGACAGTAATGTGCTACGATATAATCGTATCAAGACTAAGACTCCTATGAGTGTGGAAGTACTTGATACTGCGAAGGAAATGATTAATCAGCTTCGAAGTAACCAAGTGACTCCTTCTGACTGTCCCGATTATCTGTTTGATATCCTGTCTGGCGACAAAAAACGGAAAGATGAAGGAGCTTATCGGGAATATCAGTCTGCACTTCGAAAGTTTAATAATCGTTTGAAGGATTTGGCAAGAGTGCTTCATCTAAATTCGCCTGTATCTTCATACACTCTTCGTCACTCTTGGGCAACAACAGCTAAATATCGCGGAGTTCCTATTGAAATGATAAGTGAATCATTAGGCCACAAATCTATAAAAACAACACAAATCTATCTGAAAGGTTTCAATCTGCAAGAACGTACAGAAGTAAATAAAATGAATTTATCTTACGTTAGAAATTGCTATGTAACTAGGGGTAAATAGGTAAAATGCTGATAATAAGCAGTGAGGTATGTGTGTTACTTCTTAGGTAACAGAATTAAATTTGACGCAAAGATAGACAAAAAAAGAAATAGCAAACAAATAATCCTCCATTTTTTTCGTTTTATCTGAAACATAGGGCAAAAAAATATCCGAACATGAAATAATATTGTCTTCATGCTCTGTTGCTAATTTGTTTATATTCAAAAGGATTTCCTCTTTCACTAAAGCCAGAAAGCCCTTTGGTACCACATTTGTCGATGTTTTTCTCTATTTTCATTCCGCTTAGTTTCGATTGTGTGTGTTCTGTTACCTAAGAAGTAACAGAAATATGAATAGTAAAAATGCAGATTAATCAATTCTTTGAGAAAATTGCTATTGGGGAACAATATACAAATTGAGATGGAACAAACTAAAGCTGTTTCAGGAATAAGCCATTATTTATTGAAAGGCATTATTCTACTTCTGATTTTCATATTGACGACCAGTTTGGTTACGTGCACAATACTCCTTGGGATCGACAGGACAATTAATGATACCTACTGCCGAGATGCAGGAAACCGGTACGTTTATAGGAGGAGACAAACTACCTACCCGAGCAACGTTACCCCTTCTGTTTTCAGTTTTCCTACAATGAATTATTTCGTGGATATGACACTGTTTTCTTTCATTGAATTTACTTATCGAATGACATTACTCAAAATGACAACGGCTACGGGAAGAACAGGTTATCACAATCAAGACCGTTCCAATACGATTCGTATTCGTCCGTTAAAAGAAAGCCGTTATTTTCCGGCTGTTGTGATTGGGGGGGATGATCTTCTGACTGAAGGAAAAACTCCATATTGGGGTGCCTACTATGGTGTGCTTACTAAAACAATCGGATTCCGTTCGGGACATCAACTGGCAATTACGGCGGGTTGGTATTTTCATCAGGGTGATAAGCCTGTATATAATAAAGGACCTTTCGGCGGAGTTCGTTATACTCCCTCTTTTTGTCGGGAATTGAAATTCATGGCGGAATATGATACGCATGGTTGGAACATTGGTGCTGCTATGCGCTTTTGGAAGCATCTATCCGTCAACGTGTTTACCCGCGAATTTACATGTGTGTCTGCCGGTTTACGGTATGAATGTACATTAATACATTAAATGAAGATGAAAAGAATAGTTGGTATAGTATATGTTTTTCTCTGTTGGGGAATTTCGTTACATGCACAGTCCGTTCGTGTGATCGAAACTTTGAAAAAACTGGAAATGGAGAATATCTCGGTTGTAGAGAAAAGTGACACGATAACAGCGGCTTTTGAGACTTCTGTGTATAGAGGAGCTTATAATGGGATCGGTATTGCCATACGTCATTTGGTTGCTATGCCAGAAATGCCGACTCTACAATTGGTTATATTAGATAATGCGTTACCCCAGCTGTGTATAACTCTCCCGGCAAAACTGGTTCAACAGTATCAGTCCGGTGAATACACGTTGGATGAGGTATATCGTAATATGGAGATGACGACTTCTACAGGAACCGCCATGCGTCGTTTGAAAGGAATAAAAAGGGAAGACAGTACTTTCGGTAAGGTGGATTTGGTGTTATATCCTGGTGTGATGTTAGTCAATAATGTAACTTATAAACTATATAAGGCGGCTCTTGATCTGCAACCCGCTCTGGAAATGCAATTATGGAAGGGGGCTTCGCTACGGATGCAAGTCAGTCTGCCTATCGTAAATAATGAAGAAGGAAAGTGGGACTGTGTTCGCTTGGGATTCATGACTTTACGTCAGGATTTTCGTTTGGCTAATCATTGGAAAGGATACCTGACAGGCGGTAATTTCTCAGATGATCGTATGGGAGTTGCTGCGGGAGTCGGTTATTTTTCTGCAAATGGTCGGTGGACGGTAGAAGGTGAAGGAGGAATTACCGGTTCTTCTCATTTCTACGGTAGCAAGTGGGAGATGAGTAAGTGGAAAAGAATCAATGGACGGCTTAGTGTGGGATATTATGTGCCGGAAGTGAACACGCTGGTGAAGGTGGAAGGATCCCGTTTTATTTATGGAGATTATGGAATACGCGGAACTCTTTCACGTTATTTCGGCGAATATATTGTGGGTATATATGGTATGTATACGGACGGGGCAAAGAATGCAGGGTTTAACTTCTCTATTCCGTTGCCGGGGAAGAAACGCAAACGGCATGCATTGCGGATTATGCTTCCCGAATATTTTGCTTTTCAGTATGATATGCGTAGTGGGAATGAATACGCCCACCGTTCTTTGGGGGAAAGTTATAATACCGAGCCTAGGTCTGTCGAGAATTCACGTTTCTGGCAACCGGATCATATTCGCTATTATTTAATTAGGACGAGTGAGAATTGAACATGATTGATATGAATAAGTATTTTAACAAATTTGAAACATTATGAAAAGTGTAAAATGGATGTATGTGAGTGCCATGGCGATAGCCTTTGGTATGTTGTCTTTTGCTACAGTTGCATGTCATGACGATGATGACGATCCTAAACCGGCAGAAGGAGAAGTAATTGAAACTCCGAAACCGGTGGTAGAGTATTACATTAAAGGTGCTGTAACTGTAAAAGGTGAAGGAAAAAGTGGGGTAAAAGTGAAAGTTGGCGATAAAGATTGTATAACGGATTCGAAAGGTGAGTTTTCTGTAACGGAAAGTAATACGGGAACTTATGAGGTTTCTGTTGCTCCTAATGGTTATCTTTCTCAGAAAACTTCTGTGAAAATTGCTGATAATGCTGAGAATCGTAGTGTAGTAAAAGTTGCTTTTGCCTTGACGGAAGTAAGTCCGGTAAAAGAAGTGGTATTGGATGAAATGACAGATCCAATTACTGTAGAGGATGAAAGTACATCAAATGAGGCGATTCCTACAACCACAGAAGACTTTGGACAGGTTGAGCCGGACAAAGTTGTTGAAGATATGCCTCTTGCGAAAGTGGAAATTGTGATCCCGGCAGGTGTAATTAAAGAAGATGCGCAGGAGGATCCGACCCTTGTGAAAAACGGTAAAGTTGATATCAGTGTAACTACATTTGTTCCTGCTCCTAAAGAGGTTGTTACTGAAGTTAAGCCTACTGAGGTCGTAGAAGCTGTAAAAAGTATACCTTTGGCTGCTGCTCAATTTCAGCCGACAGGTTTGCAGTTTAGCGAACCTGTAAATATTTCTATTCCTAATCCTATTCCGGGGGTAACTTTCCCTAAAGCAACTATGCAACTTTCCTATCTGAATCCGGATAACGGGGAATGGGAAGTACAGGCTGCTGAAGTTACAGTGGGTGAGGCTAATTATAAAGCTCCTGTTACACACTTCTCTGCTTATGCTATAGAGAATCAAGTAAATAGTAAAGTAGAAAAAGAAGTAATTCAGAAAGACGAAATCCTTGGACAGGAAAGTCGTGACAATAGCGAGAATGCAAAGGCCTTGACAGGTATCGTGTTGAAGTATAAAGAAAAAACAGGTTGGGATTACGAGAAAGGTAGAGGTGTAGTTGAGGCTATAAAAGAAGCATTAGGAAGTAGCGTTCCCGAAAATACACTAAACGCAATGGCTGCTTATCTTAAAACTCGTATGTACTCATTAATGGGAACAACATCTGGAGTAACCGAAACTGAACGTACATACAATACAGTGAATGTAAATGGTTATACTGAGATGAACTATACTTGTTATGCCAAGACTCGTAAAACTACATTATCTACAACAGTAGTGTATGGCGGAAGCGAAAAAACAATATCTGTCTCTGCGATACGTTATACAGGTGCTGATCAGCAATATAAGACGGTAACTTATAATCCTACTCACAGCGGTGGTAAGGGAGGTAGTATCTAAGATATTTATTTGAGATATATAGTAGGGGCTTAGATTTATTCGTAGCGTGTGAATCCCTACTTTACTATGCTGGTTAGGAAAAGTACAGAGGTACATCTTATCTAATCTAGCTTACGCATCAGATTTTATTTTGATGCACATTTCCCCTTAATATCAACTGTCTGTGAAGATCGTTGATATGATTTTGATGTTATCTGTCTGATTGAAGTCAGTAGAATAAGTTTTTAATAATTAATTTTTAAGATAAAACCCTTTTGTGTATGCTCCTTTTTAATAAACCCTTTGGGGCATATTCATATAGAGTATAGAGAGAGGAGGTCACTGTGAAGCGGCTTCCTCTTTTGCATTTGAATGAATCCAGTATCTTCTATTGACTGCTAATATAAGTTAATCTTTACAATTGTGCTTCTTGTAATATAAATAAACCCTATCTTTATCAGCCAATACAACATAGGCTTAACAAAATGTCATGAGCATAACTATTAAAAACCTCAATAAGATTTATCCAAATGGAAACCATGCATTGAAAGATGTCAATCTGGAGATTCCTACGGGGATGTTTGGCTTATTGGGTCCCAACGGTGCCGGCAAATCTACTTTAATGCGTATTCTGGTAGCTCTAATGGAGCCAACTTCCGGACAGGTTGAAATCTGTGGATACGATTTGATGAAACAACGGAAAGAAATTCGTGGTATTTTAGGATATCTCCCTCAGGACTTTCGTTTCTTTGCCAAATATAAAACGTATGAGTTTTTGGACTATGCAGCCCGTCTGTCGGGAATGACTCAAAACAGGCAAAGAAAGCAGGCTGTGGATGAAATGCTCGAAAATGTAGGATTGTTTGATGTACGTGAGCGGTATGCTAACAAATTATCAGGAGGCATGAAGCGTCGGTTGGGAATTGCGCAGGCATTGATACATCATCCTAAAGTAATTATTGTAGATGAACCTACTACCGGGCTTGACCCCGAAGAACGTATTCGTTTCCGTAACCTTCTTTCCGAAGTTAGTGAAAATGACGTCACTATTATTTTATCTACCCATATTGTAGGAGATATCTCCAGTACTTGTAACAATATGGCGTTGATGAACCGGGGGGAAGTTTCTTTCTATGGGTCTCCGCAAGATATGTTGAAGAAAGCCGAAGGCAAGGTGTGGAGGATCAGAGCCGGTGGCGATCAATTGCATGAGATTGATAAAAAATATCCGGTCATATCTACTATTCCCTCAGGGACAGCTTGGGAGGTACAGGTGGTTGCCGATAAAGTAGAAGGATACGAAGCGGAGCCATTTCCTCCTAATCTTGAACACGCCTATGTATATTATATGGAGAATCAATTAAACCTTTGGACAAACGACTAAACACGATATGCTGATATGACCTTTTTATCTAATATACAATCGGTAGCAAAGTATGAAAGCAAGTTATTAATAAGAAGTTGGTTCTTCCGGGTGTTTACAGTGCTCGCCATAGGTATCACTACTCTTTTAATTTTCTCCTATTTGTATCGGAGGATACTTACGGATTTTGGATTGCTATGTCCATTCCGTCGAATATCCCTTATCTAATTCTGCTATTGCTGAATACAGGACAGGCTGTCATTGCTATTTTTCTTGCCTCTGATTTTCTGAAAAGGGACAAGAAACTGGATACGTCGGAAGTCTTTTATGTCCGTCCGTTAAGTAATGCCGAGTACGTGATTGGTAAGATCTGGGGGAATCTGCGTGTTTTTCTGCTGCTCAATCTTATTATTATGGGCATTACAATGGCATTCAATCTGACAGTGGGAGAAGTGGACTGGATAGCTTATTTATTATATTTTCTGCTGATTAGTGTACCTACGCTCGTTTTTATTATTGGCCTGTCTATCTTTCTGATGTTGGTGCTGAAGAATCAGGCACTCACTTTTGTTATTCTGTTGGGGTATATCGGATTGACTGTTTTTTATATTGAGGATAAGTTTTATTACCTTTTCGATTATATGGCGTATAGTCTCCCATTAGTAAAATCTACTATTGTTGGATTTTCCAATTGGGAAGTAATTTTGAATCACCGGGCTATCTATTTTCTCGCCGGCCTGGCATTTGTCTTTTTCACTATCTCTCTATTCCGGCGTCTGCCTCACTCGTCGCGTAGCAATTATCCATGGGTCTTTCTTTCTGTGTGTACACTCTTGCTGAGTTTAGCTTGCGGATATTGGCATGTGCATTCCATTTTGTATCAGGGCGATATACGGGCTGCATATACACGTGTTAACAACCAATATGTCGCTACTCCGAAGCTGTTTATTCATCAATATGATTTTTCGGTAGAACAACGTCTTGATGACTTTCTATCCGAAGTAACCATGAGGGGGGTAGCTTTGGACTCGTCTGCCGTATTTACGTTTTGCCTGAATCCGGGGCTGACCGTACGTTCCGTTGATTCGGATGGACAACCACTTAAATTCAAGCGTGACAAGCAAATCGTATTAGTGGATTTCGGTACGAATCTGGCAAAGGGAGACACTGCCTCAGTGACATTTAAGTATGATGGACAAATAGATAATTCGTTTTGTTATCTGGATATTCCTCCGGAAGTGTTACAGGCTTCTAAAAAGAAATTTCTGTTCAATATTGATAAACAATACTGTTTCCAGACAAAGGATTATTTATTGCTTACTCCCGAAACATATTGGTATCCTCGTGCCGGAACTGGTTATAGTGATGAAAATCCGGACTGGCAACAAACTTATTTCAGCAATTACCATTTGAAAGTGAAGCCTCTAGCAGGGTTGGTTCCGCTTTCCCAAGGCGAAGGTAAGAGCGATGAACATGGGGTTTATACGTTTAAGGGAGATTTTCCGTCTCAAACAATATCACTGGCCATAGGAGATTATCAGCAGAAAAGTATATCTGCAGACAGCATCCTATATAGTATCTGGCATCTGAAAGGACATGACTTCTTTTCGGCAGCTTTGGATTCTATCCACGATACGATCCCTTCATTAATACGTAATGTTAAAGACCAACTGGCTCGAAACTATAAATTGGATTATCCTTTCAAACGGTTTTCGTTGATAGAAGTACCAATACAATTTGTGGGTTATGAACGTGCTTGGTCGCAAGCACAGGAAACCGTGCAACCGGAAATGGTCTTATTTCCGGAAAAAGGGGCATTGTTTGATGATATGGATATGAAGAAACAGGTTCAAAACCATATACGTTGGTCGAGATATGGAGACAGGAATGAAATCAGTTTGCAGGAAGCACAGATGCGTACGTTCAATAATTTTATCTGGAGATTTGCGCAAACGGAAGGAAATTATAATTTTTCATCCGGTAGCAGGGGAAAAGGTAATCTTTCGTCAGAGGCAAATCCTTATTTTCTTTTTCCACAAATCTATAATTTCCGGTATAATATTTTTTCTTCGGAATGGCCTGTTGCCAACCGGGTGATTGAGTTGTATTTGCAAAAAAAATCAGAGAATGGAGGTTGGGAGCGTCAGATTAATGGTATTAGTAATAATGAAAAGGCTGTTCTGTTGCTGGAGAAGCGTACATTTAAAGAATTGCTGGTCGATATGGAACTGCGCAACTTGCAGAATAATATCGTCGGACAGGAAGCAAGCCGTCTTTTTGCCAGGGCAGAAATAAATATGGGCGTAGAAGCCTTTAGGGACTCATTATATTCATTGCTGAAACGTAATACTTTTTTGAATATAAAGTTTGAAAATATGCTCGATACATTGGGAGAGATAAGTCGGACAGATATTCGTTCATTGTTGGGAGAATGGGAAAAAACAACACCTCTTCCTTTTTACTCGTTAGGGGAACCAACATTGACTAAAATTACCAATAAGGGTGGAGAAGAATTTTTTGTATTGAAAATGCTGATAAGTAATAATTCGGATTATGATGGGATTATTCACATGGATATTCGTAAAGACGGTTGGTGGTATCAGCCTTTGGAAGACCCCAGAGCCAAAACAAAAATAGAGATGCCTGCTCATACCAGTAAGGAATTTGTTTCGGTTTGGGAAGATCAGATCCGTAATGTTGAGATTAATACTATGGTTTCGGGGAATCTTCCGAATATAATTAGTCAAGACATAAATAATGTCAAACAGGAACGAAACAAAATAGTCAAAGACAGTATTTATATATTGCCGGAATCTTCGTTCGATTTGCCGGGGGAAATTATTGTGGATAATGAAGATTCTACTCTTTTTATTCTTTCCGCTCCTCCCATTGTGGGGCTCTTGCCTAAGTGGTTGGACGAAGTGGAGGAAACACCTTTTAAATATTCGGGTATATCCTGGTGGCGTCCGCCTTTACAATGGACGGCTACTACCAATGACAGATATTATGGAAAATATATTCGTTCGGCTTTTGTGATTAAAAGTGGGGACGGCAGCCAGACTGCTACATGGAAAGTACCTGTACCGGAAGTCGGTCAGTATGACTTGTATTATCATGTATTCAAGGATGATGAACTTCGTTGGAACAATAATCTTCAGGGGGAATATCATTTTAAAGTAAAGTATGGCAGTGAGGTAGAAGATGCCTATGTTAACCTGAGAAAAGCAAATGAGGGGTGGGAACAACTGGGTAGTTACTACTTTGACTCAGATACGGTCCGGGTGGTACTGACAGATGAATGTAAACTGCGGTCTGTAACAGCCGACGCAGTGAAAATAGTGAAACGATATTAATTAAAACAGCAAACTATATGCAAATTGACTTACTACTATTAAAAAGAATGCTACTGGCAATTGTTGTTTTCATGGGAATTACATTACCCTCG
>ENA-OQJF01000257-OQJF01000257.1-human-gut-metagenome-genome-assembly--contig:-NODE-257-length-14231-cov-3.215045_pt1 | contig 14231 bp, 12 predicted proteins | sample MGYA00242595_ERZ504761 | MGnify/ENA primary metagenome ERZ504761 (study PRJEB26092, sample SAMD00036367) | human gut metagenome | host: Homo sapiens | study: EMG produced TPA metagenomics assembly of...
AGTATAGAGAAATCTCCTGTAAGCCGCTTGTCGCGGTATAAGGAGTAGAGTGCAGGCAATCAGTTTACGCTTGGTCAGGTCCACCCGACGCAACCGTAAAATAATCATTGCAAATTTATCCATTGTCGCTTTTTTATTTCTACTTATCAAACAATCTTGTTACTTGAAAATACCTATTTATTATACATTATATGTTCCAGATTTCGTATCGCCTCCGTGTCCTGTCCAGTTTTCATGGAAAAAGACTCCTCGTAACTCATCTTTCCGCTCAAATGTATGAGCACCGAAATAATCGCGCTGTGCCTGTACCAGATTGGCCGGAAGATCAGCCGACACTAACGAATAGAAATAATTCAAAGCCGAAGAGAAAGCCGGAACAGGCAGTTCCTCACGCATGGCTTGTGCCACCAGGTTCTTCCAGCCGGACAACAGACCTTTGATCTCTTCTTCAAAATAAGGGGCCAGCAGCAGATGTTTAGGCTTTTCTTTTGCCTCAAATGCCGCAGCAATATCATTCAGGAAAACACTGCGAATAATACAACCGCCTCTCCACATCCGTGCAATCGAAGCCAGATCGAGGTTCCATCCAAATGTATCGGAAGCACGTTGCAACACCGCAAACCCTTGAGCATACGAAACCAGTTTCGAAGCATACAATGCCGAGAAAATCTCTTTTCCGTATCTTGTTTATTATATACAGCCATCGAGTGCCTGCATTGATATTGCCGGGCAGCAGCTTCACGCAGTTCCTTCCGGGCCGACAAACTGCGTTCAAAAACAGCCGTAGCAATCAGCCCCAACGGCATACCTAGTTCCATAGCATTAATAACCGACCATTTACCGGTTCCTTTCTGTCCTGCTGCATCCAGAATCTTATCAATAAGATATCCCCCGGTTTTGTCTTTATGACGGAGAATGTTGGCAGTGATTTCAATCAGATAGCTGCGCAGCTTTCCTTCATTCCAACGGGCGAACACATCCGCCATTTCTTCATTATTCAAATCAATCAGATTCTTCATCACCCAATAAGCTTCGGCAATCAACTGCATATCACCGTACTCAATACCATTGTGAATCATCTTCACAAAATGTCCCGAACCGGCAGGGCCTACCCATTGGCAACACGGTGTACCATCCGGTGCTTTTGCTGCAATACTCTGAAGAATCGGCTTCACTTCCGACCATGCTTTTTCCGAACCACCGGGCATGATAGACGCACCGTTCAATGCTCCTTCTTCCCCTCCGGACACACCACTACCGACGAAAAGAAAACCTTTCGATTCGGCCAGTTTGACACGCCGGTTGGTATCTTCATAATTGGAGTTACCACCGTCGATAAGAATATCTCCGGGCGAAAGCAACGGAAAAAGTTGTTCCATCAATTCGTCTACCGGACTTCCGGCACGAACCATCATCATTATTTTACGAGGGGTAGCTATCGAATCAACGAATGCTTTTATATCTGTGAATCCTTCAATATTTTTACCTTTTGCACGGCTATTCATAAAGCGGTCTACGACTCCTTCTTCCACTCCGGGAACAGTACGGTTGTAAACTGATACATACCAGCCTTTACTCTCCATATTTAATGCTAAATTCTCGCCCATTACAGCCAAGCCGATTAGCCCGATATCTGTTTTATTCTGATTTGTCATAACTTGTATATTTTGATATAATGTTTATCATAGTAACACTTGAAAAGAACATTTGTTCGCAATATTTAGATTAAAATATTATTTTTGTGGTCTACAAATAAAAACAAGGATGAAGAAGATTAAAATCGGCTTATTGCCGCGTATCATTATCGCTATCATACTAGGTATTGCTATCGGTACAGTTTTCCCGGCACCACTGGTACGGATATTTGTTACATTCAACGGTATTTTCAGTGAGTTTCTCAACTTTTCCATTCCACTGATTATCGTCGGACTGGTCACTGTGGCTATTGCCGACATTGGTAAAGGTGCGGGAAAGATGTTGCTTGTCACCGCACTCATTGCATACGGTGCTACGTTGTTTTCAGGTTTTCTCTCCTATTTCACAGGAGTCACAGTATTCCCATCACTCATCGAACCGGGCGTGCCGCTCGAAGAAGTAAGCGAAGCACAAGGAATTCTTCCCTACTTCTCCGTCTCCATTCCTCCGCTGATGAATGTAATGACCGCGTTAATTTTCGCTTTTACGCTGGGGTTGGGGCTCGCCTCCCTGAACAGCGATGCGCTAAAAAACGTGGCAAGGGACTTCCAGGAGATCATCGTCCGCATGATTAGTGCTGTCATTCTGCCGTTGCTTCCGCTTTATATCTTCGGTATTTTTCTAAACATGACGCACTCCGGACAAGTATACGCTATCTTAATGGTATTTATCAAAATTATCGGAGTAATTTTCATTCTTCATATCTTCCTGCTGGTTTTCCAATATTCCATTGCAGCATTATTCGTGCGCAAAAATCCGTTTAAACTGCTCGGAAAGATGATGCCGGCATATTTCACGGCTTTAGGCACACAATCTTCAGCAGCCACTATCCCCGTCCACACTGGAGCAGACGAAGAAGAACGGAGTATCCTCAGACATTGCCGGCTTCGTTATTCCACTATGCGCCACGATTCACCTGTCGGGCAGTACTCTGAAAATCGTAGCCTGTGCACTGGCATTGATGATGATGCAGGGAATACCGTTCGACTTTCCCCTATTTGCCGGGTTTATCTTTATGCTGGGGATTACAATGGTAGCTGCACCGGGTGTTCCTGGAGGAGCAATCATGGCGGCACTAGGTATCTTGCAGTCCATGCTCGGCTTCGATGAATCAGCACAAGCATTGATGATTGCTCTTTACATTGCCATGGACAGTTTCGGAACAGCTTGCAACGTAACCGGAGATGGAGCTATTGCTTTGATTATCGACAAAATAATGGGCAAAAACCGTGCTGAACGACTGTGCTGAAAAATAAATTGAAAGAGGTTTGCATATACTGCAAAAAATGTCGACATTTGCGCCCGTATTATTCCAAATAAACAATTATAACGTATGAAAAAAGCCCTAATATCAGGCATTACCGGACAAGACGGTTCGTATCTTGCCGAATTACTTTTGCAAAAAGGTTACGAAGTTCACGGTATCCTTCGTCGTTCTTCGTCGTTCAATACGGGACGTATCGAACATTTATATTTTGATGAATGGGTGCGCGACATGAAACAGAAACGTACGATCAATCTGCATTATGGGGATATGACAGATTCCAGTTCGTTAATCCGTATCATTCAACAAGTGCAACCTGATGAAATTTACAACCTGGCTGCCCAAAGCCACGTAAAGGTATCATTTGATGTTCCGGAATATACTGCCGAAGCGGACGCTATCGGTACGCTCCGTATGCTCGAAGCGGTACGGATTCTGGGACTGGAAAAGAAAACCCGTATCTATCAGGCTTCCACTTCCGAGTTGTTCGGTAAAGTGCAGGAAGTTCCACAGAAAGAGACAACTCCGTTCTATCCCCGTTCTCCGTACGGGGTAGCCAAACAATATGGTTTCTGGATTACCAAAAACTATCGCGAAAGCTACGGTATGTTTGCCGTAAACGGTATCTTGTTCAACCACGAGAGCGAACGCCGTGGCGAGACTTTTGTTACCCGCAAAATATCTCTGGCTGCCGCCCGCATCGCACAGGGCGAACAGGACAAGCTGTATCTAGGTAATCTGGATGCACGCCGAGACTGGGGATACGCCAAAGATTACGTGGAATGTATGTGGCTGATTCTGCAGCATGACGTTCCAGAAGATTTCGTAATCGCTACTGGAGAAATGCATACGGTACGCGAATTTGCTACGCTAGCTTTCAAGGAAGCAGGCATCGAACTCCGCTGGGAAGGCGAGGGCATAAATGAAAAGGGAATTGACGTAGACACCGGCAAGCCATTGGTAGAAGTTGACCCCAAATATTTCCGTCCATCGGAAGTTGAACAGTTGTTAGGCGACCCGACCAAAGCAAGAACATTGCTGGGTTGGAATCCGTGCAAGACTTCATTTGAAGAACTGGTCCGTATCATGGTACGCCACGACATGGAAAAGGTGAAACGCATGATCGCGAACAAACATTAAACGGAAGAATGGAAAAGAATGCAAAAATATATGTAGCAGGACACCACGGTCTCGTGGGTTCTGCTATCTGGAAAAATTTGCAGAATAAAGGATACACGAATCTGGTAGGCCGCACTCACAAGGAGCTTGACCTGCTCGACAGTGTATCTGTCCGCCAGTTTTTCGATGAAGAACAGCCGGAATATGTATTCCTTGCTGCTGCCTTCGTTGGCGGCATCATGGCAAACAGTATCTACCGCGCCGACTTTATCTACAAAAATCTGCAAATCCAACAGAATGTCATCGGGGAAAGTTTCCGCCACAACATAAAAAAGCTACTCTTTCTCGGAAGTACCTGTATTTATCCACGTGACGCCAAGCAGCCGATGAAAGAGGATGTATTACTTACTTCTCCGTTGGAATATACCAACGAGCCGTATGCCATCGCCAAGATTGCCGGTCTGAAGATGTGTGAAAGTTTCAACCTGCAATATGGAACAAACTACATCGCTGTGATGCCGACCAACTTATATGGTCCGAATGATAACTTCGATTTGGAACGCAGCCATGTACTGCCTGCTATGATCCGCAAGATTCATCTGGCCCATTGCCTGAAAGAAGGCAACTGGGAGGCTGTCCGAAAGGATATGAACCTGCGCCCGGTAGAAGGTATCAACGGAGACAGTCCGAAAGAAGAAATTCTGGCTATCCTAAGCAAATATGGTATCAGTGAAACGGAAGTGACATTGTGGGGTACGGGAACTCCTCTCCGCGAGTTCCTTTGGAGTGAAGAAATGGCAGACGCCAGTGTATTCGTCATGGAACACGTTGACTTCAAAGATACATATAAAGAAGGTAGCAAGGATATCCGTAACTGTCATATCAACATCGGAACAGGTAAGGAAATCACTATTCGACAACTTGCCGAGCAGATCGTAGAGACAGTAGGCTATCAAGGCAAACTGACTTTCGACAGCAGTAAACCGGACGGCACGATGCGTAAGCTAACCGATCCTTCGAAACTGCACGCACTGGGTTGGCATCACAAAATCGAAATCGAGGAAGGTGTGCGAAAGATGTATGAATGGTACTTGAAATAAAAAATCAAACAATCTGTTGATATGCTATCAGTATAATTATTTTAGCTTATAGCATATCACAGACTCACTCTTCTCTCCACCCTCTCCAAAAATTCTTCATAGTTTAATTTTCCATTCTTAATTTAATTGCTATATTTGCACAATTTAATACCAAATGTGCAAAAACAATGGAACAAAGTTTTATAGCTTACATTGAGAATAGTATCAAGAACAATTGGGATTTGGATGCCCTGACAGATTACAAGGGAGCCACCCTTCAGTATAAAGATGTAGCCCGCAAAATCGAAAAACTCCATATAATTTTTGAGGAAAGTGGAATCCGCAAAGGAGATAAGATTGCCGTATGCGGAAGAAACAGCTCCCATTGGGGAGTAACTTTCCTTGCTACACTGACGTACGGAGCAGTAATCGTTCCTATTCTCCACGAGTTTAAAGCAGACAATGTACACAATATCGTCAACCATTCCGAAGCCAAACTGCTGTTTGTAGGAGATATGGTATGGGAAAACCTGAACGAATCGGCAATGCCACTACTCGAAGGTATCCTGATGATGAATGACTTCACCCTGCTGGTATCCCGTAGTGAACGGTTAACTCACGCACGCGAACATTTGAATGAAATGTTCGGCAAAAAATATCCGAAAAATTTCCGTAGAGAACATATCGAATACCACAAAGACGAACCCGAAGAATTAGCCGTTATCAATTATACTTCCGGAACGACCAGTTATTCAAAAGGAGTAATGCTCCCCTATCGTAGTTTGTGGTCGAATACTAAATTTGCATTTGAAGTATTGGAGTTGGAAGCCGGAGACAAGATTGTATCCATGCTTCCTATGGCGCACATGTACGGACTGGCTTTCGAATTTCTTTATGAGTTCTCCGTAGGATGTCACATCTACTTCCTGACCCGTATGCCAAGTCCGAAAATCATTTTCCAGGCATTTGAAGAAGTAAAACCCAGTTTGATCGTTGCCGTCCCACTGATTATCGAAAAGATTATCAAAAAGAGTGTACTTCCGAAGTTGGAGACTCCGGCCATGAAAATATTACTGAAAGTACCTATTATCAACGATAAGATTAAAGCAACGGTACGCGAAGAAATGATTAAGGCGTTCGGCGGAAACTTCAAAGCAGTTATCGTAGGGGGTGCAGCTTTCAATCAGGAAGTTGAGCAATTCCTGAAAATGATTGATTTTCCTTATACAGTAGGTTATGGAATGACAGAATGTGGTCCGATTATCTGCTATGAAGATTGGAGAAGGTTCAAACCCGGCTCTTGCGGAAAAGCTGTACCACGTATGGATGTACAGGTTCTATCTTCCGACCCGGAAAATATCGTAGGAGAAATAGTTTGTAAAGGACCGAATGTTATGCTGGGATATTACAAAAATGAAGAAGCTACAAAAGAAGTTATAGATAAAGACGGCTGGCTGCACACAGGAGACCTGGCGTTGAAAGATGCGGAAGGAAATATTACAATCAAGGGACGCAGCAAAAACTTATTGCTCAGTGCCAGCGGACAGAATATTTATCCGGAAGAAATAGAAGACAAGTTGAACAACCTGCCCTATGTGGCCGAAAGTATTATTGTCCAGCAGAACGAAAAGCTCGTCGGACTTGTTTATCCGGACTTTGATGATGCTTTTGCCCACGGTTTGAAGAACGAGGACATTGAACGGGTTATGGAAGAAAACCGAGTGGCGTTGAATGCTATGTTGCCGGCATATAGTCAGATCTCAAAAATGAAGATTTATCCGGAAGAATTTGAAAAGACGCCGAAAAAGAGTATTAAGCGTTATCTGTATCAGGAAGCGAAAGGATAATTATCCTCCCATGCATTTCCACCTGAACCGAGAAAAAAGAAATCAAGAGAAAGAGAAATATATTAAAAATGAAGATAAGAAAAACAATCCTCACGGCAGCTATTCTCATGGCTGCCGTTTGTTTGCCGGCACAGAATAAGAGTGCGGGTATCAATATTTCCATTTGGAAAGATATATGTACGCAGCCGCATGACAGTACGCAGACGACCTATGTCAATATCGGTCTGCTTTCTACGTTGAACCGCCTGAATGGTGTCGGTATCAATGCATTGGGAAGCGTAGTGCATGGCGACATGAATGGAGTGCAAATCACAGGTTTGGCTAACTTGGCAGGTGGAACAATGCGCGGTGTTCAGATAGCGGGTGTCAGCAATATCAGCGGTGACAATACCATAGGACTTTCTACTGCCGGATTAGTAAATATTACCGGAGACGGTACAAAAGGGGTAATTATTGCCGGTCTTACCAGTATCGGAGGAGATAATACTTCGGGAGTGATGATGAGCGGTTTTATGAATGTGACAGGAAACATGGCTTCGGGCTTCCAGTTCTCCGGCGCAGCCAATATCACCGGACAGAGCTATAACGGTATGGTAACTTCCGGACTACTGAATGTGGTGGGCGAAGATATGAATGGTTTGCAGATTGCAGGTATTGCCAATATTACTGCCCGAAAACTGAATGGCTTACAGATCGCTTTATGTAACTATGCAACAAAAGCCCGTGGTTTACAAATTGGTCTGGTCAATTATTATAGGGAAGATATGAAAGGATTGCAACTGGGTCTGGTCAATGCCAATCCTGATACGAAAGTGCAAATGATGCTGTATGGTGGCAATTCTACAGCTGCCAACATCGGTGTGCGTTTCAAGAACCAGCTGTTCTATACAATTCTGGGAGTCGGTTCCATGTATCAGGACTTAAATGACAAGTTCTCAGCCAGCGCCTCCTATCGTGCTGGTATTTCCTTCCCTGTTTATAAAGGACTATCTATCAGCGGAGATCTTGGTTATCAACACATTGAAGCATTCGACAATAAGGATGAAGTAATTCCAAAACGCCTATATGCACTGCAAGCCCGTGCCAATCTGGAATATCAGTTTACTCCAAAATTCGGTATTTTTGCAACGGGTGGTTACGGACTTACCCGGTTCTATAATAAATCAAGCAATTACGATAAAGGTGTTATCATTGAAGCAGGCATTGTTCTTTTCTAAAAAAGAATGTATGTATAGCAAACAGTATACAAAATAGTGAACGGTGAACAAGTTGCTTTATTACGTTGCAACTTATTCACCGTTCATTGTTAATCACTACTTACTATTCTTTTATATCTTCTCTTTTATCAATCCGGTACGATAAGCAACAAGTAGCTTTTTTAAATCCAGAATCTGCGTTACCAGCTCTTTTCCTTTATCAGTATCTTTCACCATCATTCGTTGTGAATTGAATTCCAGTACAAAATTGGTAGACTTAATATCCAGCCCTTCCTCAATTGCTTTCTGCCGCGACTGGAATGGTTCATGCTGTACAAGCTGCATACCGTGAGAATGGTAAACAAGCGTATATCCTGCAATCCCTGTTTCCGGCTGATAAGCCTTTGAAAATCCACCGTCAATCACAAAAAGTTTGCCGTTAGCTTTCATCGGCTGTTCGCCCTGAATAGTCTTTACCGGCACATGACCATTGATGATATGCGAATGAGGACCCGAAGCACCAAATTCTTCCAGAATCCGGTCACAAATATCCTCACGATTACGCAATGTATAATAATGCCCTTTCTTCTCTTTGTGCAGTTCTTTATCTTCTACAAAGTAGCGCTCAAAAGTAGCCATTTTATCTTTATCAAACAGAGGAGCTTCAGGACCGCACCACATATACCAGATATAGTCCATAGCAAATTCCTTATCCTCCTCTCCTTCTTCATCAAAGTAAGCGGTACGAATCAACTGGTCGGCCTTATCCAGTAGCCTACGTCCCCAGTATTCCTTTCCCCGGATTTTGACACGCTTGAAACTGCCATCTTCATTTAAAGGTACGGAAGCATGATAAAGAAGATTCGAGTTGGAAACCAAATACATCCCGCCATACGTAAACAGACAGCGCATATGTTTCTTCAACTTCTCACTATTCATAAATGAATAATGAATCTTTTCTACCAGTTCACGTTCCTCTTCTGTCAGCCGATAAGGATTGGCTGGGTCTACTGTCGGAAAGTTGGTATCACGCAGGACATATTCTTTTCCCTCGTACACAAAGACACCACGGTCGAAGTCTATCTTCTCTAAAAGTTTCCGGTTCTCCATGCCGAATTCAGGACGACGGTCGATGATTTCAGCCTCCAACTTAAACTGGATGATAGTAATCGCTTTATGCATCTGGGTAATCAAACGCAGGGTTTTCTCATTATAGTGAGCATCGGCAAAATTCATCTTCGGCATGAAGATAGTACAGGGATCATCAGCATAAGTATCCATAGCAAAGGTAGCCAATGGCAGCAGATTAATACCATAACCATCTTCCAATGTGCCCAAATTACCGTAACGCATAGACATACGGATCACATTAGCGATGCAACTGTCATTGCCCGAAGCAGCACCCATCCAAAGAATATCATGGTTTCCCCATTGAATATCAAAATTATGATAATTACATAAAGTATCCATGATGATATGCGCACCAGGACCACGGTCGTAGATGTCACCGACAATATGCAGGGAGTCAATAGTCAGCCGTTGAATCAGGTTACACATAGCAATGATGAAGTCATCTGCCCGCTTTGTTGTAATAATCGTACTGATAATTACATTGATATAAGCATGTTTATTCGGTTCGATAGACGATTCATGCAATAATTCCTGAATAATATAGGAGAACTCGGCAGGTAACGATTTACGCACTTTAGAACGCGTATACTTGGAAGACACATTCTGACAGACCTTCACCAGTTGGTTCAGAGTAATCAGATACCAATCGTCCAAGTCCTTCTCACGAGCTTTCACCAGTTGAAGTTTTTCTTCGGGATAGTAAATCAGCGTACAGAGTTCTTTCTTTTCCGCTTCACGGAGAGTATTGCCGAATATTTCATTCACTTTACGCTTTACCGCACCTGAAGCATTTTTCAGTACATGTTGGAATGCTTCATATTCACCGTGTATATCTGTCAGGAAATGTTCTGTCCCCTTAGGCAGATTCAAGATAGCCTCCAGATTGATAATTTCCGTACTAGCATCGGCAATAGTAGGAAAACTACGGGAAAGCAATTGAAGGTAGCGGAGATCGCCCACAATACTTTCAGGAGTTATATTACTTTGAGCAGTCATTCTATTTTATTACAATTTACTAATTAACAATTACTTTGCTTCCTATGTTCGTTGTTCGGAATCATTCCATTCAGTTATTCGTGACAAATATATTTTTTATTTACTCGTTTACAATTTTCATATAAAATTTATTTTCAACCTAATAAGAACATCAACAGTACTTGTGCAATAATCACCCGTAGAAACATACACAATGGATATACTGTCGCATAGGCTACAGACGGGTTATCACCGGGAATTGTATCATTTGCATAATTTAATGCCATAGGATTCGCCATACTTCCGCATAGCATACCGGACACTGTGCCAAAATCGATCTTCATCATCTTGAAGGCTACAAAGCCCACTAAAACAGTTGGGATGATTGTCAGTCCGGCTCCTAAACCGATCCACAGTAGCCCTTCCGAACGGAATACCGTATCGAAGAAATGTGCCCCAGCATCTAGTCCCAGACAGGCTAGATACATTGAGAGTCCCAAGGCACGTAACATCAAATTGGCACTACGAGTAGTGTAGGTAATCATGTGTATCCGTGGTCCAAACGTACCTAAAAGGATACCGACAATAATAGGACCACCTGCCAAGCCTAGTTTTACAGGAGTACTGATACCCGGAATAGAAAAAGGAATAGCACCTAACGCCAATCCCAACACGATACCAATAAATATAACAACTAAATTAGGTTCTTTCAAACTCTTGACAGCATTACCTAGCACTTTTTCCACGTTTTGAATGGCTGCCTTTTCCCCTACTACCGTCAGTCGGTCACCCAACTGAAGTATCAATCCCGGAGTGGCGAGCAGTTGTACACCCGAACGATAGACACGGCTGATATTGATTCCATAATGATTTCTCAACCGGAGCGCTCCCAATTTCTTCCCGTTCAGTTCAGGGCGAGTGACAACAATGCGCTGGGAGACCAGTTCACTGTCAATCGCATTCCAGTCAATGTCCTCTTTGTTCCAATCCGTATTTTCCTGTTCGCCGAAAAGCACAGTCAGAGCCAGCGCATCTTTTTCAGCCGTAATCACCAGCAAGCGATCACCTTCCTTCAACACTTTATCAGAAGTCGGAATACTGACATGTCCGTCACGCCACAAACGGGAAATAACAAACTTAGGATAACTCAAATGAGCTATATCCTTTATGCTTTTATTGAAAATAGCAGGATTATGTACTTGAAACGCTGCAATATAGGTTTTGTTCGCATCATCCTTCTCCTTTATTTCCAAGTCTTCCTTGCGAACCAATACTTTACGAATTAACAAAACGGCAAGAATCACACCGACTACTCCCATTGGATAGGCCACGGCACATCCCAGAGCAGGCGTACTACTATCCATGCCCATTTGTTTCAATGTCTGCTGCGCCGCTCCCAACGCCGGAGTGTTTGTCGTTGCTCCGCAAAGAATACCAACCATATCGGGAAGTGATATACCTGTAGCATAACTGGCTACCACCGTTAATAAAGTACCCAGAAGAACAACTCCCAACGCCAACATATTCAACGTCACTCCTCCTTTCCGGAAAGAACTGAAAAAACCGGGCCCCACTTGTAGACCGAGAGAATAAACAAAGATAACCAGACCGAAACTTTCTGCGTAATTCAACATCTGCGGGTCAACCGAAAGCCCGAAATGCCCGGCAAGTATACCGGCAAAAAAAACAAAAGTGACTCCCAGGGATATACCCCAGAAATGCACTCTTCCCAAGCCCAGACCTATCGCAGAAATCAGTGAAAGTACCACAACAGCCTGTAAGGCAGAATGTTCGAGAAATAGACTAGATAACCACTCCATGTATATATAAAACTAATAGGGCGCAAAGATAAAAACTATTTAGTCCCGTTCAAAACTTTTATGCTTTCATTTCGCGCCCTATTTATACTCTAACCCTTATTCCTGAAATCCTATTGGCAACCTTTTACCTCTCCTACCTATCATTCTGTCATTAACCCCTGACACATTTTTATCTTATCCTTCTTTGTCCTCGTCTTTCTACCTGCATCTTGTTATCTCCGATACCTATTGTTTTTTTTACCTGCTTCCCTGATATTCCACAAAGTTATCCCTTCCGTCCAGATAACCGCTTAATCTGTTTCCACCAAGGTACACATCATCCAGATAGGAAACATCACCCGGACCGTAGGACATCCTGATAGATGTTTGTGCATAGTTTTCCCAGTTCCACCGGAAATTATATTCAAAAACTTCCACATCTCCGTTACGGTATTCCACTCGTATGTAATCAACCCCTGTACGGTCTAAATAAAAATCCAGTTCTTGACAACAACGGTTCCCGTCTGCGTCACGGTAATAACTGATCCATGTGCGACTGCACAATTCCGACGAACGGGAATAATACCCGCCACCGATATTATCATCATCATAAAAGCTATCAATTTCTACTTCGCAAGAAGTAAGGCTAATCATCATCAATGCCATTAAAGCTATACCTAAGTATTTGAATGCGTTCGTTTTCATAATCCTTTATTTTTATGGTCCTTATTTATATCATTTATCTTTCGATATGACAAAAGTATAGAATGAATTTTCCCTATGAAACTGAAAAGTCCTACTTGTACGGAGGAAATTGCCTAATTATGGAGGTAAATCCCTCTGTACCCGATAAACCTATCTCAAAGAAATCTCGTATCTTTGCCTCCGATTACCAATCTTTGAAAAAAGACAGTAATCGGCTGTTTTATATTCAGCATGATAAATTCCGTCCGGTCAACAAAATACTGAAAGCCTATGACTTCGTAAAAAACCGGAATATCGCCCAAAAGAATATCTATTCCCTTCGCAAAGGCAGACGTTCCGTTTTCGTCAATAATCAAGAATATCCTTTATTATGCTATGATAACTGCGACCCTTTACCTGCCCAACAGGATGAGGGTACCCCGTTCGAATTTACATTGCAAGAGGTTATCGACCTGCTACAACAAATGGAGGCCAAATATAAAACGATCTCTGAACGCGAAACCGCCTATTCAAAGGAGCATCTTTTCCTCAACATTTCCCCAAAAGGTAAAATCAGGCGAATCCTGGGAGAAACCGCACGCATCATCGAGAACTACCGGAACGAGCTTCGCATCATAGCCCATGAACAAGAGAATAGAGAGTATTAGGCTCAGGCACACACTACTCTCAAACAACGAATTTAACTATCAGATAGAACATATCGACCAACTCTGTGATGATTTCTACCATCTTCAAGTCTCCCTTTCAAAGAATCTCCCGGTACGCGGCGGCTCACGCCTTGTCTGGCTGCTTCGAAACCATAAGCAGTTAGCAGAACAAATCCTTGAATACGAAGAAACAATCAAACGTAACCCCGTCATCCGCGAATTAGTAGAAATATTAGGAAAGAAACATCAAAGTAGCCGAAAACGTTTCAAAATGACCGCCGGTATTCACCGCGAACAAATTATATCTCATGCCACACGAAGCGACATCACCGGCATTTGCGAAGGTAATGACCAAAACAGCCTTCTTCCTCTCGAATATTGCTATCTGGCCGAGAAAAGTCTGCAACCGATTTTCTTCGAACGTTTTATCGAGAAAAGATTGCAGGTTATCGACTACCAATCACAAGAAAAACAACCTATCAATGATAAGAAAATAGCAGGAAACAAAATTTCCGAAGAGGCTGAAGGCCCTTTCTTCGTTTGTCTCGATACCTTCCGGTTCTATGGCAGGAGCTTTTCTCTGATGATATCGAATGTATCGAAATCACTGACTTGGGCAGTAGCTTCGACCGCCTCGGCGACTTTCTAAGTCAATCCTTTCATGGCGGAACGGACATGGAACCTGTTATTACACACGCTTTACGAAAAATACAGCGAAGAAGGATATATGGAACAGATATCATCACCGTATCCGACTTTGAGATGCGTCCCGTT
>ENA-OQJF01000258-OQJF01000258.1-human-gut-metagenome-genome-assembly--contig:-NODE-258-length-14229-cov-4.863565_pt1 | contig 14229 bp, 17 predicted proteins | sample MGYA00242595_ERZ504761 | MGnify/ENA primary metagenome ERZ504761 (study PRJEB26092, sample SAMD00036367) | human gut metagenome | host: Homo sapiens | study: EMG produced TPA metagenomics assembly of...
AATTTTTATTCTAATGAAACTCACACATTAAAAATGATTGCCGAACACGAAGGAATTAATCAAAAAGAATTATCAGAAAAAATGTATCGTACAAAAGGTGCTACTTCTGTCATGATTGAAAAGCTCCTAAAAAAAAGAACTCATTGAAAAACGTGTTTCTGATACTGACAGTCGCCGGCATTGCTTATATTTAACAGAAAAAAGGTAGAAAAATCAACCAAGCTCACATGCAACATGATACAGAAGTTTTAAAATGCTGGCTGGAAGATGCACACTTTACTGAAGATGAGCTGGATACAGCAACAGATGTATTAGTTCGGTGTATTAATTATTATATGGAAAATATTTATAGTGGAAAAGGTCCTGAACGTTAATGTCAAATCAAAGAATAATAAAATCGGAGAAAGATTATCTATTTTTTAATCTTCTCCGATTTTCTATTTCTTCATAAGAATTATTTTTTACTTCATATGCTGGACTTAAATGTACTCTCTTATTAAAGATCAAAGCCATGATGACTGAGAATGCAAGAATTCCAATGTTTCCGCAAATCTGTACTGGCGATGTAGAAACCAGTAATACTAAAACAGAAAGTGCTGCAATAATAATGGATGCAATGCAGATTGCTTTCAATTTTCCATTACTTACATAAAACTTGGATTCCTTCCAGATTTCTGGCATCTTTTTCGGAAGCTGCATTGCTGAATATGCAATTACTCCTCGAATAATAGTAAACAGAATAACTGTACTATTTGCAATTGTATTCAGATCAAGTCCTAATAGAATCGGCACAATACCAATCAAGTAGAACAATAACAGAATCAAATATGCAGATCCAAACTTTTTATTTTTCACTGCCAATTTTTTTGGAAGCCATCCATCTTTGCATCCTGTCATAACCGGATACACAATCATACCAATATTAAAATTCAATGTTGTTAACAATGAAAACATTGCACCACCAACAACAAAGAATGTATACACTGTCTTTGGCATAAATACAGCTGCTGAGATACTTAGTGGCTGATTTGCAACCTGATCTACTGGTAAAACGCCAGCTGCGACAGTAGACATTACTGCATAAACAAGTACCACAATTGCTGTAGATGCGATAATAACAAATGGAATATCTTTTGTCGGATTCTTAGCTGCAGAACTATAGTTTACAACATAAGTTGCACCTCCAGTAACAAAATGTCAATAGTTTTTTAATCATTTTTCTCAAAAAGGCAAAAAAATAGAACGTATAGTTTATTTCCATACGCTCTATCTCACATTTCATATTAAATTTTGAATTCTACAAATTTTTTATATTTCGTTGTCAATATGTTTTCTACTCTAACGCCCCTTTTACTTTTTTGTTGGGAAATAGCACCGCTCCTCCCCGATTGGCAAGTGCCTTCACCCTGCCTTCTAACAGAAGTTCCCTTCCTTTTTCATTTCTTGTATACACACAGTCATAATTTCCGATATACGGATGCATGCATTTTGCAAAACGTTCCGCATCCTCCTTCTTTTTCGAAAAACAATTTGGAATGGCATAGAAACCATTCAGTCCTTTGTGTCCCTTCTTTTTCACAAGTATGTAACGCTGGTTGTCGATCACATCAAAAAATTCATTGACACACTGTGCGAACAACGCTTTATCCCTGCCGCTTCCACCGGACAGATAAATAATATGGTTATCCGGTCCGTTTGATTCTGTCTCAACTTTACAGTGTGTTTCTTCCAGAAGCTGTTGCTCCTCTAATGCTTTGCGGATTCCATTTCCAAATGCCTTTAATCTTTTTAGCGGACTTCCCAACATGAAAATTTTCGGGAAACGTATCATAATTCCAGCCAGTCCGGCAGCAATGAAGAAGTAACAGGTTCCGGCCAGGATACCATTTTGGGACGCTGCAGCAACAATACCTGCCCCAATTGCCCCGATCAGACACAGAATTCCTGACAGGATCATTGTAAGAATCGCATCCCAGAAAACAACACTTGTGACAAATTTGTCTTTTACTTCTGTCTCATCCACAATATCCATTTTGTCATAGACTGCAAGTGCACTGTTCCAACGTTCTTTTAACGTATCGCGCTGCCCCGACATTTTCAGCATTTGTCTGTTAATCCTGTCAATATTCGTTTTATTAAATGGCGTTTTAATAACTGACAACCGTTTCATTCCATTTTCAATCGTATTTTCTGTATAATGCAGACCGAGAAATGTTCCATCCTTCGCTCCAGCATACTGTAATCTTCACTGATCTGATTGTCATCTGCCTTTAGCACTTCGTTCCACGGTCTTAAACAGACTAAATGCCAGATGTTACTTGTTTTTTCCGGATGTTCTTTCATCACACGGATGGCACGCCCTCTCATCTGGTTGCTTAACATAAATGAGCCTACAAAGCTTGCAAGGATCAGGGAATTGATACAAGGAGAATCCCATCCTTCCCCTAACAGCGATTTTGTACCGATCAGCACCTGCATATAGCCTTTTGAGAAAATATCTGTTACCGCCCCTGTGAGAAAATGTGCATTTCCAACCGCTGTCACTTTAAGATAATCTGTTTCAGAAAGATTTCCGATCCTGCTGAATGTAACTTTTCCGCTCATTCCGATCGCCTGCTCTAATGCTTCTCTTGCCTCTGCCGGAATGATCACAATCGTTCCACAAAGCACCCCAAAACGGATTTGTTCGTTTTTCTTTTCATTGTCACGACGGAGCATCTCAAAAAACGGAAGCACTCCAAGTGAGTTAACATCATATTCTGTATTTCCAATTGCTTTTTCATATTCTTTCCGGATGTAATCTGTCAAAACAAGCAGCCTCAAATCCTGACCGGATGCCTCATATTCATGGAACACAATATCACGGATGCTGTTACATTTTCCAAGGGAATTTGTGAGCATTTTTTCCACTGCCGCACTTTTCGTCATGACGACTTTTTTCTTTTCTATCAGACCGTCGGATTTTAAATCAGCAATTAGCAATTCACGATATGTCTTGTCACACAGGTATGAATCCACATCATCATACAAGAATCCCTGTAACAGACGCTCCATCCATTGCACATTCATGTCCGGTAATTTTTTTGCCCCCAAAAGCCTCTGTAATCTGGACGGAATTGCAATATTTTTGCTCTGTAAATAAATCAACAGTGATGCCAGATATGCCGGATTATCCAGAAGCAGATCATCTGAGAGCTGTCCACTGAACCCCTTATGGCTTCTTACGTACGTAAGGAACTGAGTATCCCGCATGATTTTTTCTGTCATTGCTTTACTGCGTTCTTCAAAACGTCTGACTTCCTTCTCTTCTTCTTTTGTTGGATAGTTGAAGTAAACATAATCCTGATGCGGACAGAGGCTTCCCTCTTTTACGAGCTCCGGTATCGTAATCTCTTCATCGATCTCTCCACACATATTCATGTACCGCGTCCACATAGCCGGTGTGGAATCATATGGTGGTGTTGCTGTCAAAGCGATGATTTTAAGGTTATTCACCTGTTTTTTGAATTCTTCTAATGCTTTCCACCATTCACTTCGCAAGTGGTGGCATTCATCCAGACAGAGTACTTCGATCCCAGCCTCTTTCATCGTCCCAACCAGATCAAAACCGCTGTAATCTACTTCCTTTGTCTCTGTTTTCGCCGGGCACTCGTCTGTGCCTGTGCCACTATCCTCACCTGCATCTTCCTGTATTCCCTGAAATCTTGTCATGGCACTGTGTAATGCCTGATAGGTTGCAACCGTGATCGCCTTTGGCTGTTTTAAATTCTGTGAAAGATAATCTTCCCCCTGTATGCCCTCACATAAAAAAGCTTCCTCAATCCTTGCGATCCACTGCTCCCGGATCGTAATGGATGGTGCCAAAATCAGTGCTTTTCCGTTCATCCTGCGGATCAGTTCAATTCCCAATGTCGTTTTCCCGGATCCGGGTGCCGCTACAATATGTATTTTTCCATCTGCCATGTACCTGTCTGCGTGTTCCAAAACCCTTGCCTGATACCTTCTCCATGTTCCTTTAAACTCTAAAATACCTTCGTAATTCATAATCATCCATTTTCCTCTGCTTATTCCACTTTTTCTGTGGTCTGTAACTATTATATACAACTGCCAATTTTCTTACAAGAAAGATTCCGTGTCCAATAAGAAGTATGCCTATGTTGGGATATTTAAATCATTCTGCATCCTCAAAGCAAATGAATTTAAATAGAATTTCAGGTGTGCCTGTGATAAAATATTAATAAGTTTAACAACTGAAATTTGACTGTATCATTTTGTTCATCAAATTTATTATTCATAAGGTGTCTATTTTGATCCTAAGAAGAAATGAATTTTAGGTCTTGTATATTCATCAAACTGATCTTCTGTCTCTGTATCAAATGAACAAGACAAACTGATAGGCGCATCCTGATCATAGAAACGGAAACTCTTATAAAATGTCCCATTTAGAAATTCATCTTTAAATTGTTGTGGAATAGCCTGATAAGATAATATCTCAGGATTAGATACGGATACATTTAAATTCTCAAAAGACTTTTGTAATGTCGCAAAATCTTTTTCTGTCTGCATTAAATTCTCTTCTAAACTCTTATTAATATCCACACCTTCTACATATGAGATATTGATGATAGTACCACTATTATTGACTTGAACATGAACATAACAATCAGTAGCACCTGAATCTCTTAAATATCCCATAACAGTATAACTTGATCTACTACGTGATTCATTTGGATTGTCTGCATGTACTCTTACACATACAGGTTCTAATGCCTTTTTTACTATTTCTACTTGTTTTGCAGAAGCTGCAATTCTTTGATCCATTGCCTGCTTTCCTTTTATATATTGAGGTATATAAGTACCGACTACAATAAGTATTGGGATAACTGCAAAGGCAATGAGTTGTTTTTTTATTATCAGGAATAGGGATTCTATAAGCATGTGCCATGTTCTCGGCATTACTTCCTGCTTCAGATAACATATCTATAGATGTAGAGACTGTACTTACTGCACCAGCCACCTGCATAGCACTTCCTATATTCTTTGCAGTATCATTATCACTTTCTTTAAGGAATCGACCAACAGCTTGTGACGCCAAAGCAGCAGATACCTCTTTAGAATAATCTGTTTCTGACTGTTTCACATTTAATCTACCTATAAGAGATTTCCATTTCTTACCGTTCATTCCAAACTTAGGGGCAAGTGCACAGAAACAGAATATAATAACATATATAATGACAAATCCTAATGCAGTAAACATCCCTGTAGGCTGAAAACCTTTGTTTTGGAATACTAAATCATCTATCATCTCTAATGGTACTATTAATGCACATTGTACAAATGAAAAGATGAGTGCAACCACTGCAATCTTTGGATATATACAATATCTTTGAATCTATTTTTTTCTCTTTATTGTTAATCATGGATATCACCTCTGTTTCTAGTATAACTTATTTTTGAATGAAAAAAGAGCGATATTTTGCTCTTACTATATTTGTTTCTTAACTAAAAGGAAATTACGAATATTTTGATGTTTAATACCATACTCAAGTTTGATTGTATCATGGTTCATCCTTGACCCGTTAGAGGGCAACGCATTTAATCCGAACAGCTCATTTAAAATAATATTATTCCTTTATAATTCTACAAACTGGAATTTATATAATTATTCCTCTAACTTTCCCCATTTTATAGGCTTTCCCGCCTGTCCATTAGTGAAATGATATGTAGTTTCCCTTATTTTTGCCCTTATGAGATAATCACAAGGGAAATAAGGGAAATTTTTTAGTCATTGCCCACCACTTTATCAAGAAGCCGAACTGATTTTCGTTTCGCATCTCTTGTGGAGTGAGCATAGACGTTCATTGTGGTACTGACATCTGAGTGTCCCAACAATTCCTGCACATCTTTTGGGGCAGCTCCATTTGCTAAAAGGTTGCTTGTATAGGTGTGACGTAACTGGTGGAAATGAAAGCCTTCAAATCCCTCTAATGTTTTTGCCACCTTTCTGCAAACAGTCCCCAAAGTAGTTGGAAGTTCCAAACAACCATCCGGTCTTAAACAGACGAAAGAAATTTCTTTATAATCTGTCGGGACTTCCTCTGTTCTGTCTAAACAATAATATTCGTAGTACACTCTGTTTTTCTCTTTGACCTCTTTGTAGTAGTTCGTGTGATAAAGTTCTCCGTACTGCATTCGATTTTTTAACTGCTCTTTCCGGGCATTACGGAAAATCTCTACCAGTGTATCTCCAAAATCAACAACCCTTACTTTTTTCCGCTTGGTTGGTCCGATGATATATTTGCGCTTTGAGCCATCATATCGGATGCTGCGTCTTATGGTAAGGCATTGTTCTTCCAGATTTACGTCCTGCCATGCCAAACCGCAGGCTTCTCCAATACGAAGCCCGGCATAATAGGCTATCTGGATTGGAAGTATTGCGGCTGGGTTCTTTTTTTGCAGATAAGCAAGCAATCTTTCATAATCTTCTCGTGAAATTGGTTGGACATTTCCGTCCATATCCTCATCGGAAAACAAATCCACTTCATCCGTCTGATACCGCAGTTTAATATACTGCATGGGATTGAACGTAATATACTGCTTTGGAAATACTGCAAAACGGAAGGACTGCTGCATGACTGCGGAAAAAGAATGGATATAATCTTTGCTGTAACCCTTTCTCTCTTTTCCGTCGGGATGAACTCCCCCGAAGGAAAGCAAATCGAAGAAGGATTGCAAATGTTCAGAGGTTACATTTTTCAGTTTCCGTTCTGCCAATGGGTGTTTCTTGATATTTCGGATTGTTCCGAGGTAATTCTCCACCGTACCATTGCTGAGCGTACCTGTTTTTAATTCCTCCTCTGCCCACACATCCAAAAGCTGTCCGACTGTGAGATTTTCCGCTTTGGCAACAAATTTCTTTTTCTCATAATCATCCATTGCCTGACGGAGCAGCTTTTCAGTTTCACTTTTGCTTTCTGTTCCAACGCATTCTTTCTGAACAAGATTGCCGCTTGCGTCCTCTACATAGAAGCGGTAGTACCATTTCTTTCCTTTTTTCTTACAGATCCTTTTGCCATAATCGTGTGTCTCCTTTCGATATCAGACAATCGGAACTGATGAAATGCTTCTTGCGTGTAAGTATATCATAACTCCGGTTGTCTTACTATACCGATTCGGAATCTTCGTATAAGACTTCTGATAAAAGATTTGCAAGCCTTTGTTCTGCTGTTTTTGGTTTCTTGGAATAGAGCCTTACAACGTCTGCCATCTCATTAAAAGCATTGATGGTGTGAGTGATTTCCCTTAAGAACATAATCTCATTATATTCATCATTCGATTCAAACCCTATTGTTTTGGCAATATCCGTCTGACCAGCATTCCCCTTGAAGTTTTTGCAGGCGAACTGGAAGGAATCCAAAAACAGACCATATTGTTTTAACATCAGCAGTAATAAATCTTTTGAAAAAGCATCTTCTTCTTTGGTAAGGGCAAGCGGTAACTGTTCCAGAATATCTCCCATCGCATCACGAATCTGTAACTCTCTCTTATCCGTAATGTCGGTTTCATATTCATCTGTTTCCCCTTTGAGCCATTCCACAGATACATGGAGTGCTTCCGAAAGACCTTCCAGCACCATTTTTTTCGTATTGTCAATCGAACCATTCTCATAACGCAGGATTGTAGAAGCGGTAACACCCATCTTTTCTGCGACATAAGGCTGTGTCAGATTCAATTCCAGACGGCGCTGTTTTACTCTGCTGCCTATCAGCTTGCGTAGTTCTTTATCTTTCATGCTGACTGCCTCCTTTTTCGGTATGTATGAATTATAGCATTGTTTTTCTGTAATTGCAATATGCAACTTAAAAATTATTTTTAATATTTCGTAACGCTTGACAAAAAGATATGAAAAGGATATACTTACATCACAAGAATTGCATAATGCAATTTATAAGGAGGTGATTATATGACGCAAAGAAAAATTGCATTATCCATCGAAGAAGCTGCTGACTATACGGGAATCGGCAGAAACACCTTAAGACAGCTTGTAGAATGGAAGAAACTTCCAGTATTAAAGGTTGGTCGCAAAGTCCTGATTAAAACCGATATTCTGGAAATGTTTATGGAAGCGAATGAAGGTCGTGATTTGAGGGATAGAGGAAATGTAAAAGCCGTAACAAGAACTGCGGCAAATTAAAAAGGCGGCTTCCAAAGAAACCGCCAAAGGTTCTATCAGACCGAAGCCATGATATACCTACACGCAAGAAGATTATACCATGTGCTTCTTCTGATACGCAACCGAGAACTTATGTTTGTAAAAGAAAGGGGAATGTAATCATGGCAAAATCAACAAAAAGTTATGAAGAACGAATGCTTGAAATGGAAAAGAAGGAACAGGAAAGCCTTGAAAAAGCAAAACGATATGCAGCACAGAAGAAAGAACTTCTGAAACGAAAGAAAGCCGAAGAAAGTAAAAAACGAACCCATAGGCTCTGTCAGGTTGGCGGTGCGGTGGAATCCGTTCTCGGTGCGCCTATCGAGGAAGAGGACATCCCAAAGCTGATTGGTTTTCTGAAAAAGCAGGAAGCCAATGGGAAATTTTTTTCAAAGGCAATGCAGAAAGAAACACATACCGATATGGAGGAAGTGTAATGGCGGGGGGGGATGAGTTTTTCATTCCCTTCATTGCTTTTTCATGAAGGGCGCACTTATGGACAACCAGAGGTCGTCCCAATAAGTTTGCCACAAGTGGCAACCGGTCTTCGCTCACGCTTGCCGGGCTCGTTCCGTCGGCGGGGCTTTCAGCCAGACCTGCTCATGCCGCAGGAGGCACTCTTCGCCAGAGGGGCGCATTCCATGCAGGCTGCTATGCGCAGGGCACTCTTACGCAGAGGGCGTTCCGGCAATACTGCTTTTTCTAAAACTGAAAGCAATGTTGCCGGAAATCTATGCCGGATGTGCAGAAAGGGGGAATCCAGACATGGCGATTTTTCATTACACAATCAAAATAGTCGGACGAAGTAAAGGGAAATCTGTTATCTCCGCTTCCGCATATCTCAATGGGGATGTGATGAAAAACGAGGAAACCGGGCGAATCAGTTATTACACTTCTAAAAAAGAAGTGGTCTACACCAGTCTGATGATGTGCGAAAACGCACCTCCTGAATGGCAGATAGTACCAGAAGAAAATATAAAACGCTTTCAAAAATCTGTCCGATACAAAAGGTCAGAAGATAAAGAAGCTGCTTTAGAAAAATTTAAAATCACATTTCAGAAACAACGGTTATGGAATGAGGTATTGAAGATTGAAAAAAGTGCAGATGCCCAACTTGGCAGGTCATTTGAATTTGCCCTCCCCAAAGAATGGAGCAGACAGGAACAGATTCAATATACAGCCGACTATATCAAAAAAACATTTGTGGATAAGGGAATGTGTGCTGATTGGAGTATCCACGACAAAGGGGATGGCAATCCTCATGTCCATCTGCTTCTGACAATGCGCCCTTTTAACCCGGATCATTCTTGGGGGAAGAAAGAAGTCAAAGATTGGGATTTTGTCAGAGATAAAAGCGGAAATATCGTGATTGATGAATCCCATCCGAACTGGTGGCAGGATAAGAAAAACCCTGACCGTCATGGAATCCGTATCCCTGTATTAGATGAAAACGGAATCCAGAAGATTGGTGCAAGAAACCGCCTGCAATGGAAACGGGTACTGACCGATGCTACGGGATGGAACAATCCAAAAAACTGTGAACTGTGGCGGAGCGAGTGGGCAAAGGTGTGTAATGAACATCTGCCTTTGCATAATCAGGTCGATCACCGTTCTTACGAAAAGCAGGGAAAACTCCAGATTCCTACCATCCATGAAGGTGCTGACGCAAGAAAGATTGAACAAAAGTTTCTTGCCGGGCAGGAAATAAAAGGTTCGTGGAAAGTAGCGGAAAATCAAATCATAAAACAACAAAACACGTTATTGCAAAAGATACTGGACACCTTTGGGAAAGTATCAGGTGCATTATCATTATGGAAGGAGCGATTAAATGACATTAGAAGAAAGCCGGGAAATTATACCCTTAATGGAGTCCATGATTGGGCAAATCGAAGAACAGCAGACCTTAATGGCAGAAATGCTTCTGGAAATGCAGAACCGGGACACCCAACTCTCTCTTATGCAGGAACAGAATCAGAAATTGCAAAAATTAAACAGCGAGTTATCCGAGCTGCTCAACATTTTGCCAAATACCGAGGAACTGCTTTCCAAGATGGAAGAACAGAAAACGAAGATAGAACTTTTGGAAAACGAAAATCAGCAATGGCAGAAATTGGCACAGAAGCTGAACAGCGAAAACAGTTTATTACTGAAACAGAACACCGAATTGCTGAACTGGAACAGCAGATAGAGAAAGGACGTGATATAGATGAACGAATCCAGAGAATTAAAGAACGCCGAACAGTTGGAAGAACTTCTGCTCTTGACCGAGGAGATACAAGAAGAGTTGGAACAGAAAGACCAGCTTATCGTGGAACTGAAGACGCAGCTCAACGAATCTCTGACCTTGAACGAGAAATTAAACAAAGAGAACAGAGCCGGGAATATTCAAGCATTAAAGAACGACTTGAAGCTGGCAGACAGAGCATTGCGGAGCGAGAAAGAGAAGCTGCGAAGCGCAAACGTCACGATAGAGGAATGTCAAGATAAAATACGATGCTTAACACAACAACGGGATTATGCCCGGACACATCAGAAAATCGTAGAGATACCGGTAGAAAAGCCGGTACTCTATAAAAAATGCGAAGCCTGTGACCGGACAGCCTATCAGAATGCAAAAGCAAGATACGAAACACAAAAAGAGCAACTTGCAGGACAATATAAAGCAAAAACGGTAATGTTCCAAACAACCTTGTTCCTTCTTGCATGGTATTCGCTGACAACCACTCTTTTTCAGGCAGTACAGTCAGATGTGTTCCTTTCCGATTGCAAATCATTCTTCCATGATGCAGCATCATTCATACAAACTTTTATCGGTTGGACGATTGATGCCGGGCAATCTGTGGCACAAATCAGCACAAAAATTCCAAATGAGATTATAGCCGGAATCATATATTGGTTATTGATGATATTGGTTGTTGGAATATGTGTGGCAGGGACAGGGATACTGGCAATACTGATAGAAATAAAGGTTATAGAATTATATAAGAAAAACTGTTGGGATGTTATTACCCTACTGATGATACTGACAAGTGCGGCTGTCATCATTTATTTTGGAGAAGTAATTAAAAAAGCATTATCAATAAATCTGTTGTTCTTTTGGTTAATTTTACAAGGAATATATCTTACAATTCGACGCTATATAAGTCAAGATACTGATTGACTAGATACAAAATATTTGATAAAATATAAATAGAAATACAGCAGATCAAAGGAGGTAAAACTTATGAGAGCAAAGAAAGTGATTGTAGGGGAGCTATTAGTGCAATGTTAATTTCTTCATCAATTCCAGTAATGGCATTTTCTGTTACAAACGGGAATAAGACATTTGATAAAAAGTGGGAATTGAGCACTACATCTGATGGCGGAAAAGGTGTTTTGACTTATGGTTATAATACTCTTGCTATTAATGAAGATTATGCACACGCATATCATTCAACTAAAGATCATTACGCATATGTCAAGAATGGAAATGGTTCTTTTTCGGGTTCAAATGTTGGTAAAGGTAATTGGTCTAAAATTGAGGTTGCTCATAAAGGAAATAGTATTACCTACGGTAATAGCTACTAAACAAAGGTTCGGGATAATGGCTGAGTGGTTGGAATTCCAACCACTCTTTTTTGTGGAGTGTATATAAATGAAGAAAAAAATAAAATATATAGGAATTGTTTTGGTTATTTTGTTCTGTTGCTATAATTTATTTTGGTACTTCGGGAGTTATAAACCATATAACGAATTTCAGAAAGACTTCCCTGAAATAGAAGAATCTGGAGTAAAAATTTACACAGATAAAGATGGATTCCAGTATAGTGTGTCTGTCCCTGATTATTTGCTTTGGAATGGAAATCTTGCGATAGCTGAGTCAGATGTTCGATATGCACTAATTATTTGGATAAAACCATTTCACCAAGGAATAAGTCAAGGCGTGCTATTTAATGACTATAAGGATTTGAATACTCAAATTATGTTGTCAAGTAGCAAAAAAGCTGAAGATCAAGAAGATCAATGGATTGTTGATGAAAATAGCACAATATTGACTACGATATTTGAAAAAGCAAATAAAGTATGGAATCTGGGGTTGAAATAAATGAAAGCAATTAAAAACTTATGTTTGTTTTGTTTCCTGATTTTTGGAATACTTATGCAATCTGAAATATTTCAAGATCAGCTTTGGAACTTTTCTACAGCATATTTTACGTCATCACGCTATGAAGTTGCTAGTGAAGATATGTCGCAGTTTCTGAAAGATGTATCAGAAACTGCAACGGAGAATGATGTACATATTTTTTCTCAGTACAATGAAATCAATAATAAATACCTTTCAACACTTCATATTTATGGCGATGATAAAGTAATCAGACAAACATTAAAAAATACTGCAAACATAGAAGAATCAGAATATACCGCTTTAGTTTCCGGAATTACGAAAGTAAAAATTTCATAATCTCTCAGAATTGCAAAGTACCTCTGTGGGTTATGAAAACTTTATCTCATACATAGGAAATGAGGACAATATTATCTCTGCATATCAGAAATTATCAGAAAAATATAGCTTAACTTATCCAGAATATTGGAATTCTACGGAAAAGGACATGATTTTTATTATATGGGGTATGATTATTGCATTGATGATTGTTCTAAATGTAATTGAAGTGGTTAGGCGAAAAAAAGAGGTTGTTGTACGAGTTTCCTTAGGAGAAAGTGCTGGTTTCATAGCATTTAAGGCTGCTTTATTCGATGTAACTTTTGACATTGCATTATTTATTGTTGCAAAAATATTGCTGTCAAATTATATATCGGGAGCATATGAGAATAGACTCGTCACAATTTTATATTCCATTGGAATTATTCTTTCCACTATTCCATATTGTTCTTTTTGCTTTTTTGATATTAGAAAGGCATTCGCAAATGCAACACACAAAAGAGGAGTGGATTTTTTAATTTATTCGTTAAAATTTATAGCAGTCTCTATATTGAATTTGCCGCATTGGATTATGATGCATCGACATTTGCCAATTATTATTACCGCTTGAAAGGATTTGACGACAAATGGATAAAAGTACCGGCCAACAGACGACAAGCCGCCTATACCAATCTGCGTCCCGGCAACTATACTTTCGAACTGCGTTATGCACCCGACGGCAAACAATGGCTGGAAGAAATGGCAGAACTCCACATTGCCGTATCACCTTATTTCTATAAAACCATCTGGTTCATTCTGTCCATATTGGTTCTTCTATCTTTCCTTATATATAAGGTATTATCATGGAGGCTTCGTTCGTTAAAAGAACAACAAGAAATACTCCACATCAAAGTAGAGGAACGTACCCGTGAACTGGAAGAACAGAAAAAACTAGCTTTCCTACTCAGGCAAGCGAGCTCTATCGTCAAAACCAACTATTAAAACAGCAAAACGAAAAAATAACCAAACAAAAAGGGCAACTGATCCAAATGTCAAAAAAGGTGCAGGAATTGACGGTTGACAAACTCGCCTTCTTCACCAATATCACCCATGAATTCCGTACTCCGTTGACATTAATCGTAGGACCTATAGAAAGAGCATTGAAACTAAGCTACAATCCTCAAGTCATTGAACAATTACATTTTGTGGAGCGCAAACTCAAAAATACTTTGCTCTCACTGGTCAACCAATTAATGGACTTCCGCAAAGTAGAATCAGGGAAAATGGAATTGTCCGCAACCCGGGCAATTTTGCCAAATTACTCAATGAACTACTAGTACCCTTCGACGCATATGCTTCCGAAAGAGGAATAACCATCGAACGTCGCTTCCGCCTTCCTTCATGTGAAATAATGTACGATGAGGATGCCATGCATAAAGTGATTGTCAATTTAATAGGAAATGCTTTGAAATTTACCCCCAAAGGAGGACAAATTACCATCTATGCCACCCCCCTCGCCAGGAAGAGCAGGAAAAGTTATTCATCTGTATTCGGGATACAGGACCAGGACTTCCCGAAGAAGAGATAGACAAAGTATTCAACCGCTTCTACCAATCAC
>ENA-OQJF01000260-OQJF01000260.1-human-gut-metagenome-genome-assembly--contig:-NODE-260-length-14150-cov-3.775012_pt1 | contig 14150 bp, 9 predicted proteins | sample MGYA00242595_ERZ504761 | MGnify/ENA primary metagenome ERZ504761 (study PRJEB26092, sample SAMD00036367) | human gut metagenome | host: Homo sapiens | study: EMG produced TPA metagenomics assembly of...
AATGATTATCTTTGCAGACTAAAAATGAACAACTTGGTAACAAACACTCTTTTTTATCCGGGTATTGCCTCCAAATCATTGTTCATATATATGTATCCTATTGATAATAATAGAAATAATAGATTAATATGGCATTGCAATGTGGTATTGTTGGACTACCGAACGTGGGTAAGTCGACACTTTTCAACTGTTTGTCGAATGCGAAAGCACAGGCGGCAAATTTCCCTTTCTGTACTATTGAACCCAATGTAGGTGTAATTACCGTTCCCGATGAACGTCTGAATGCGCTGGCAGAATTGGTACATCCCCAACGGATTGTTCCTACAACCGTAGAAATCGTAGATATCGCCGGACTGGTAAAAGGTGCAAGTAAAGGTGAAGGATTGGGAAACAAGTTCCTTGCCAATATCCGTGAGACAGACGCTATTATCCATGTACTCCGTTGCTTCGACGACGATAACGTGACACACGTAGACGGAAGTGTAAATCCTGTCCGCGACAAAGAAATCATCGACTATGAACTTCAGTTGAAAGACTTGGAAACGATCGAGAGTCGTATCCAAAAGGTACAGAAACAAGCACAAACGGGTGGCGACAAAGCTGCCAAACAGGCTTACGATGTACTGGTTCAATATAAAGAAGCGTTGGAACAAGGCAAATCGGCACGTACCGTTACTTTTGAGACAAAAGATGAACAGAAGATTGCACATGAACTGTTCCTGTTGACTAGCAAACCGGTAATGTATGTCTGCAATGTAGACGAAGCAAGTGCAGTAAACGGCAACAAATACGTAGATATGGTACGTGAAGCCGTAAAAGACGAGAATGCTGAAATACTGGTTGTTGCAGCCAAGACAGAAGCGGACATCGCCGAGCTGGAAACATACGAAGACCGTCAGATGTTCCTCGCCGAAGTAGGCTTGGAGGAATCGGGCGTAGCACGTCTTATCAAATCAGCCTATAAATTGCTGAATCTCGAAACTTACTTCACTGCCGGCGTACAGGAAGTGCGTGCCTGGACTTACGAGAAAGGTTGGAAAGCTCCGCAATGTGCCGGTGTGATCCATACCGATTTTGAAAAAGGATTCATCCGTGCGGAAGTGATAAAATACGATGATTATATCCGGTACGGTTCGGAAGCAGCAGTGAAAGAAGCCGGAAAACTGGGCGTAGAAGGCAAAGAATACGTCGTGCAGGACGGTGACATCATGCACTTCCGTTTCAACGTATAATCGCGATAACCTTGCATTTGTAATCAGCAAATTGTAATTATTATGAAGTATCTCATTGCAGGAACCGGAGGCGTTGGAGGTAGTATAGCAGGATTTCTGTCGCTTGCCGGAAAAGACGTTACTTGTATTGCCCGCGGAGCTCATTTGCAGGCAATACAGACAAACGGCTTGAAATTGAAATCGGACTTGAAGGGAGAGCACACGCTTGCTATCCCAGCAACAACAGCAGAAGAATTCAATGGAAAGGCAGACGTAATCTTTGTCTGCGTCAAGGGATATTCTGTCGACTCGATTACCGAACTGATAAAGAGGGCGGCACATGACAAGACAATCGTCATTCCTATTCTGAATGTTTACGGAACAGGACCGCGTATCCAACGTCTCGTTCCGGGAGTGACGGTACTCGACGGTTGCATCTATATTGTCGGATTCGTATCCGGTACAGGAGAGATCACTCAAATGGGAAAAATTTTCCGCCTGGTGTACGGAGCCCACAAAGGGACACAGGTTGCCCCGGGAATACTGGAAGCCGTTCAGAAAGATCTTCAGGAGAGCGGAATCAAAGCGGAAATCTCTCCGGATATCAATCGGGATACCTTCATTAAATGGTCGTTCATCTCGGCAATGGCTGTCACCGGAGCTTACTATGACGTCCCCATGGGCGAGGTACAGAAACCGGGAAAGGTGCGCGATACCTTCATCGGACTTTCTACGGAGAGTGCCGAACTGGGACGTAAACTGGGTGTAGAATTTCCCGAAGACCCGATAAGCTATAATCTGAAAGTCATCGACAAACTCGACCCGGAAAGTACCGCTTCCATGCAGAAAGACCTGGCACGGGGACATGATTCGGAGATACAAGGATTGTTATTCGACATGATTACCGCTGCGGAAGAACAAGGGATTGATATTCCTACTTACCGGATGGTAGCCGAAAAATTCACTAAACACTAATTCACCAAACCGTAAACCGTTATCCAATATGAATACCTTATTATTATCTATCAACTGGAATCCGAATCCCGAACTATTTAACCTGTTCGGCCTTTCTATCCGTTACTACGGGCTATTGTGGGCAGTAGGAATTTTTCTGGCTTACGTCATTGTTCACTACCAGTATCGCGATAAAAAAATAGATGAGAAGAAATTTGACCCCCTCTTCTTCTATTGTTTTTTCGGTATTCTGATTGGAGCACGTCTGGGGCATTGCCTGTTCTACGACCCGGGACAGTATCTGACAAGCGGTAAAGGGTTTGTAGAGATGCTGTTACCTATTAAATTCCTGCCTGCCGGCGGTTGGAAATTCACAGGATATGAAGGACTTGCCAGCCACGGGGGGGACACTTGGACTGATTATTGCTCTGTGGCTCTATTGCCGCAAAACAAAACTTCATTATATGGACGTGCTGGATATGATTGCCGTAGCTACTCCAATTACCGCCTGCTGTATCCGTCTTGCCAACCTGATGAACTCCGAAATCATCGGCAAGCCGTCTGATGTGCCCTGGGCATTCATTTTCGAACGGGTAGATATGCAACCCCGTCATCCGGGACAACTCTACGAAGCGATCGCTTATCTTATCTTGTTCTTCATCATGATTTACCTGTATAAGAATTACAGCAAGAAACTGCATCGCGGCTTCTTCTTCGGGCTCTGCCTGACCTACATATTTGTCTTCCGTTTCTTCATCGAATTTTTGAAGGAGAACCAAGAGGATTTCGAGAACAACATGATGTTCAACATGGGACAATGGCTAAGTATTCCATTCGTTATAGTCGGCATCTACTTCATGTTTTTCTACGACCGGAAGAAAAAAGTAGCCTGAACCTGATATATAAAAATCGACTGCATACTAGAAAGGCGTTTCCTCCAATCACTTAAAGGAAACGCCTTTTATACTTACAAATAGTTTTCCAGACCTCAGAAAACGTTCTATATACTATTTGTGAACACGTTAATAATTCCGCTATTTTCCTCTGACTATCTTCTTTATATCATTCAACTTGTTCAGCGCTTCAATAGGAGTGAGATTATTTACATCCAAATTTAATATTTCATCGCGAATCTGACAGAGTATCGGATCGTCCAACTGGAAGAAACTTAACTGCATACCACCACGGTTCTCGCTTACTTCCGCCAACGGCTTGCCTGCTATTCCCTGCTGGCGATTATCAGATTCAAGCTGCTTCAGAATCTCATTCGCACGCTTCACAATGCTTTTCGGCATACCCGCCATTTTTGCTACATGAATACCGAAAGAGTGCTCACTACCACCACGTTCCAGTTTACGAAGGAAGATTACCTTATTATCCACCTCTTTCACCGATACATTATAGTTCTTGATACGCTTGAAAGATTTTTCCATTTCATTCAATTCGTGGTAATGCGTGGCGAATAAAGTACGTGCTTTGGCTTTCGGATGTTCGTGGATATATTCCACAATCGCCCAGGCAATAGAGATGCCATCATACGTAGAGGTACCACGCCCCAACTCGTCAAATAGTACCAAGCTTCGGGAAGAAACATTGTTCAGAATATCCGCCGCTTCGTTCATCTCCACCATAAAAGTAGATTCACCTACGGAGATGTTATCACTTGCTCCCACACGAGTGAATATTTTATCCACCAGCCCGATATGGGCGCTCTCCGCAGGGACAAACGAACCGATTTGAGCCAACAGCGTAATCAATGCCGTCTGACGCAAAAGCGCTGACTTACCCGCCATATTGGGACCGGTTATTATGATGATCTGCTGCGTACTACTGTCCAACATCACATTATTGGCAATATATTTCTCTCCTATCGGAAGCTGTTTCTCAATTACCGGGTGACGGCCCTGACGAATATCCAATACGTCGTTATCCTCAATAACCGGACGGATGTAGTTATTCTCACGCGCCACATTAGCGAAAGACAACAGACAGTCCAACCGGGCAATCTGATTGGCGTTAACCTGTATCTGGGGGATAAACTCCGTCAATGCCTGTACCAAATTCGTATATAACTGCGTTTCCAGCACAAGAATCTTATCTTCGGCACCAAGAATTTTTTCTTCGTACTCTTTCAGTTCCTGTGTAATATAACGTTCCGCATTTACCAACGTCTGCTTGCGAATCCACTCTTTAGGGACCTTGTCCTTATGAACATTACGAACCTCGATATAATAGCCGAATACATTATTATAAGCCACTTTCAAACTCGGAATACCCGTTTCTTCGCTTTCCCGCTGCTGTATCTGAAGCAGATAGTCTTTTCCCGAATACGAAATCCGGCGCAATTCGTCCAAATCCGCATTCACACCGTCTTTAATCACTCCGCCCTTATTTATCAACAAAGGAGGATCATTATTAATTTCCCGGGCAATCCGGTCACGAATAGGAACACAAAGATTCAACCGCTCACCAATACGGTTCAGACTTGCATTATCCGCTTCAAGACAAGCCTGTTTGATCGGTTCGATAGCCTGCAAAGCCACTTTCAGCTGAACCACTTCACGCGGTGACACACGTCCCACAGCCACTTTGGAGATGATACGCTCCAAATCACCGACAAGATGCAACTGTTCTTCGATCAACTCCTTAAAGTCCGGTTGACGGAAGAAATACTCCACCACATTCAGACGCTCATTGATCGGTTTCTCGTCCTTCAATGGAAAAACTATCCAACGTTTCAACAGACGTGCTCCCATTGGGCTGATCGTCCTGTCAATCACATTGAGCAGACTGCTTCCTCCATCGTTCATGCTGCCAATCAATTCGAGGCTGCGCACCGTGAATTTATCCAGCCGGACATATTTATCCTCCTCAATACGAGCCAATGAAGTAATATGCCCGATTTGAGTATGCTGTGTCATTGTCAGGTATTGAAGAATAGCCCCCGAAGCAATAATACCGTTTTTCAAATGCTCTACTCCGAATCCTTTCAGATTCTTTGTTTCAAAATGCTTCAGAAGTTTTTCGCGGGCAGTAGTTTCCGTAAACACCCAGTCGTCCAGTTCGAAAGTGAAGAATTTACTACCGAAATTGCCTTCAAACATAAGGCGCTTGCCACGTTCAAAAGAATTTCTTTCGGGCCGAAGTTATTCAGCAGTTTGTCTATATAGTCGAAAGGTCCTTCGGCAGTCAGAAATTCACCGGTAGATATGTCGAGGAAAGCAACCCCGCAGGAAGCCTTTCCGAAATGTACGGCGGCCAGGAAGTTGTTTTCCTTATAGTTTAATATATTATCATTGATAGAGACACCGGGAGTCACCAATTCGGTAATGCCGCGCTTCACCAGTTTCTTGGTCATTTTCGGGTCTTCCAACTGGTCGCAGATAGCCACCCGTTTTCCGGCACGAACCAATTTCGGAAGATAAGTATCGAGCGCATGATGAGGAAATCCCGCCATTTCAATCGTCTTTCCTTTTCCGTTAGCACGTTTTGTCAGTGTGATTCCTAATATTTCGGCTGCAACAATGGCGTCCGTAGAGTATGTTTCATAAAAGTCACCGCAACGAAACAGCATTACCGCATCCGGATGTTTCGCCTTCAAATCCAGAAACTGTTTCATCATGGGGGTGAGCACGATTTCTTCTTCGTTCACGGTTCTCTCCTTTTCTTTTTTTATTGAGTATATACTGTGATTATCGGAACAAAGATAACGGTTTTTCGGCAGAGAATCAACGGAATCCACCGATTCAATTATCAAAATTAGTGTTGCATACCTTTAAAAAAGAACGGCGTTTTTCTTAACAAACAGGAGAAAACTATTAAAACGTGTTATAAAACATAGTATTTTACTTGGATAATTTGCTAATTTCCTAAGAGTCCGTATCTTTGCAATGTGTTTTTCATAGTATTAGATTTAAGGTTAACAAAGGTTGGAGCAAGGCGTTGCTCCTTTTTTTATGTCCATAAGCCGGGTTTTACCACCCGGCATGTTCATTTTTGTTTTCGTGCGCATCTGCATCACGTTTCTTTTCACTCTGATAATCCCATTCGATCTCGTCAACGTATTCTTTTCCATTATATACCGCAACAGCCTTGATTTTGTTTTTTCCTTTTTCAAGTGTCACCTGGTCGAAGATATAATGTACATCAGTATATCCCTTACGAATGCCTGTCAGTTCTTTACCGTTCAAGTAAACTTTGGGAGTTCCGATATTTGAATAAACAGTGACGGAAGTCTGCTTCCGTTCGCGGTCCGTGTTACGTCGTTGCGTCAGATAGAGTACGGGAGACTTGCTCCAGTTCGCTTTATACCAGTAGTAAGAGTCCTTCTTTATTTTCCGGTCGAAGGTCATCAGCCCTTTCAGGTTCCGGGCAGGCACACCGCCACGGCTCCACATAGGCACGGCAAAGTCGAACATATTCCATAGATAAGAAGCAATAATATAGGGATGCTCAGCTATCACACTCCACTGATATTCATGCGTCTTGGTCTGGAAAGTTTCCGGATAGTAAGGCTTTCCCCAGTTCAACGCATCGCCCAGATACTCCGTCTGATGGTCAAGGTTGGCGTCGGCTCCATATTCGGTCAACATCAATTTCTGCCAGGGATAGTCTTTTTCGAGTCCTTCCACCCACGGTTTGATGTCCTGCACTTTCTTTTCGTACCAGCCGAAATAACGGTTCATGCCTTGTATATCTGTATTCTGATTCACCGGATGATTGGCGTGACCGTAACCGTTCACGGCAACCGTGTAGCGGTCAGGATCTTCCGTCTTCGCCAGATCGTGAAGAGATTGAGTCAATGACGCTGTGTATTCGTGAGGCTGATAAACCTCATTGTGCAACCCCCACACATAAATGGAGGGATGATTGAAACTCTGACGAATCAGTTCGCGGAGTTGTGTCTGCGCATTCTCCGATTCGTAGCCTGTCACCCGGTTGACAAAGGGGATTTCCGCCCAGATAATCAAGCCCAATGTATCACAACGCGAATAAAGATATTCCGACTGCTGATAATGAGCAAAACGCACGGTCGTGGCACCGACATCCATAATTTGAGCCAGGTCAAAATCATGTTCACGGTTGGTCAGCGCACTCCCCAGGCCCCACCAGTCCTGATGACGGGTAACACCATACATCGGATATTTCTCTCCATTAAGATAGAAACCTTTTCCGGCAACAATTTCGTAATGACGAACACCCAAAGGCTGCGTGACCTCGTCAATCACCTCACCATTTGCCAACAGACGGGAGACTACTTTGTAAAGATAAGGGTCCTCCCTACCTTGCCAGAGATGAGGATTCTTTAGTTTGAATGTTGATACATAGCTTTGTGTTCCTTGCGGAGTCAACTCAAGCGGCAGACGTTGGGAAACCACCTTTTTCCCTTCCTGCGTATAAATACTGTTCTCCAGAACAAGCTGCGCAGGAGCCAGACTACCATTATCCAGCTTTACTTTAACAGTTATATCCGCCGAACGTCTTGATACATTCTTCTGAGTGATGTACACACCGGGAGAGGCGCAATCGGTCACTGTGATATTATTCTGCTCCGTAGTAATCAACCATACGGGACGGTAAATACCGCCATACACCCCAAACAAACTGTGATTGACAGGAATCACATCAGGACGGGCCGTATTGTCAGCCTTCACGATAATCTCGTTCTCAGCCCCCAGTTTCAAGGCAGTGCCTATCTCGAAAGCGAAGGCACTATACCCGCCTTTATGCGTTCCCACCAACTTTCCGTTGACATAGACTTCTGTGCAAGCCCCTACTCCTTCAAAACGCAAGAATACACGTTTACCCGCCAACTCATTTCCGAAAAACTGTTTCTTTCTGTAATAACCTACACCTTCGTAGAATGCATCAGCTTTCACTTGCATATCTTTCGCATTCCAGGTATGGGGAATTGTCACTTCCTCCCACTTGCCGTCCCATTGTGCGGAAGCACGCATAGGGTCCGTAGAAAACGGCCCTTTCTTAAATTGCCAGCCGGTATTGAAAGAAATGACATCACGTGCGGACGTATCATTCATAACTGCTCCCAGTAACAGGAGCAGAAATACAATCATATTTTTTACCATTAGATTATGAGTTCTTGTTTATCTGGCCATTTTATAAATCTCACATCCGCCCATTAAAAAAGCACCCACGCCATATACTTCAGTCATATTCCGCGTCACCTTCTTCGGATCGGCCCCGATAGGCTGTACATAACCTAATTTACCGTCTGCATCGACAGCAGAAACCTGTGCATTCCAGCCTTTTACCAGTATAGGAAGGAAAGTATCCTTGTCCAGCAGTCCCTCGTTGATTCCGTAAGCCAAAGCATAGACAATAAACGTGGTACAGCTTGTTTCGGGTGACGGGTAAGAAGCCGGATCGAGCAGACTTGCATGCCAGAATCCGTCCGCATTCTGCAATTTAGCGACACGGGTACAGAGCTTCACGAACAGTTCTTCGTAAAACTTCCGGTTCTTGTCCTTTGCAGGCAGTTCTTTCAATATCTCCGCCAGCCCGCCGAGTACCCAGCCGTTGCCGCGTCCCCAGAAAACCTTCCGGCCGTTGGCCTCGCGTTGGTCAAAATACCGCCAGTCGCGATAGAAAAGATTCTCTTCCTTGTCGAAAAGGTGGTCATACGTAGCTTTGTATTCGCGGTTCATGAATTTGATATACTTTTTATCACCCGTCAGGACGTATAATTTAGTGTAGACCGGAGGAGCCATAAAGAGGGCGTCACACCAAGTCCAGCGTTCCAGTGTCTCAGGTTTGCGATAATCCAGCTTGAAATCGTCCGTCGGCGGGTTCTTCATCACCCAATCCGTGCGGGCAATGGTAGGATTGAGCATATATTTGTTCTTATATTTCCGGTAAAGGTCGATAAAGAGTTGTGAAACAGCGATGTCGTCGGCATGATACATCCGCTTGTCCGGCTGCCAGCCGTTACGGCTTCCGATACGGGTGAGCCATTTAAAATAATCCTTGTTACCGTCTTCACGTTCCGCCAATTCCGCCCAGTCGAGCATACCGACATATAGTACGGCGTTTGTCCAGCTCAGGTCACCATGTTCGGCGCCCTTGTTGGGGTTAGCTATTTGCCAGTCGGCAACTTTCTTCATCGTTTCTTTTATTTCCGCTTTACGGAAAGGAATGTTTTGTGCTTGCACGGTGAGGGTAGACAGCAGCACTGCTACGACCCCGATTTTTGTTCTTAGATTCATTCGTTTATCGTTTAAAAAATTATGAAAGTTCGGTAGTTTTTTGGTTCCAATACCCGACAAAGTACAAATATACGCCAAATATCGGATATAATTGAGGGATTTATTGGAAATATATATCCACCATGGTGGATATATAGATTCAACATATTGGGCATATATGCCCAGCGTGGTGGATATATATGCCCAATAAACAGGAAGTTAATGGTACGTTATACCATCAAGAAAACGTTACTTACTGAAGTCAATGTCCAACGGCTCGATATTGTTTTCCGAACCGGCATATCCCGGTGTCTGATTGATATGTCCCTGCACATTTGTCGAAATAGCATTCAATGCAATCGGCCACAATACATTGTGGGGAGCAATGGTATATTCATTTCCAATCGGCGTTTTCACCCCTTTGTTATAGAAATCCGTTACATCCATAATGTGGTCGTAGAAGAAGTTTTTCTCGGAGAAATTATCCATACGGTAGGTACGTCCCTTATCGTCCGCCTTGCCGGTTTTAGCATAGATAAATGCGATACGGGTCAACTCCGTCTTACGCGGTTCTTCGTAATACAGTTCGCGGGCACGTTCGTCCAGAATCGTACGGATAGTCATCTGGTCAGCATCAAGTTCATCGGCTCCCGCTCTGCGGCGTACCTTGTTCACGTCATCGGCAGCTTTCTGGAGGCTGGTTGCATCACCCTTCCAAATGTATGCCTCAGCACGTAACAGATACGTTTCGGCAATACGGAAAATATACCAGTCGGCCCAACCACCGCGCCACCATTTATCTTTCTGGTCGGCAACGTTGGTCTTATAATGCGGCCACCCCACCCAGTCACGAATTGTATCGTTTACCAGGATGTTTCCTTTATCGTCTTTAAAGCGAACCGGCTGTCCGTACCATTCCGTACCTTTGAGTTCAGGATTATTGTAGGTCAGGTCGGTCATTTCTATCCAGTTGCCCGGAGCATGACGAAGATCTGTGTCATCCAGTGTCCAGATCATGTGCGTATGATACCAGGTAGAACGTGCTGTACATACTCCACGACCATATTGCTCAAGATAGGGATTTTTCTTTGCATCGTTATCGGTAAATCCGTTTTTGCCGTCGGGAGTTTTAATCTCGCCGTCTTTTGCAAACCAGGGAAGCACCTGCCGTTTGATTTCCAGTCCGGCTGCCGAACGAATATCCTCACCGGCATCATAACGGTCGAGCACCATGTAAAGTACTTCTTTGTTTTCAGGCAAGGATTTATTCTCAGACTGATGCAAGTCCCAAATCACATTCTTGGTAGCGTCATTCTTGTCAACACCGAAACGCTCTGTCATTAGATAGTGCACTCCGTCATTAATGACGTTATTGGCTGATTCGATTGCATCGTCAAATTCGCCCAATGCAAGATTGATCTTTGTCAGTAAGTGATAAGCCGCAGCCTGAGTCACCATACCGATATAAACGTTGTTTTTCAGATAAGGAGCCGTACGGTCCAAATCGTTTTTCAGATACCGCAAGATTGCTTCACGCTTCGTTGAATAAAAATCATAACGTGGCCCGGTGATTTCTTCTGTGATGAACGGTATATCCCCATACTGATTCACCAGACGGTAATAACGATAAGCACGATGGAAACATGCCAATCCTTCAATTTCCTTACGTTGGTCTTCATTGTCAAACTCTGCCGTTTCCGAACGGGTCAGCAATGTATTGGCGTCTTTAATACCTTTATACAGATAGGTCCAATAGTTATTAATCTGACTTGCATTTCCTGTCAGAGAAGCACTGGGAGTAATCTGTCGAACAAGATCCTGTGGAGAGTTTGCCGCGTCAGTACGTCCGTTGACACTTATATCCGAAAAGAAATATTCGGAAAGGATACAAGGGTCGGCAGAACCCGATGTGGGATAAAAATCAAAGTAACGGACGTCACGGTTCAACATATCCGTTCCGGTCTTCAGGCCGTTGTAATCCGCAAAAGAGATCTCCGGCGTATAGAATGAAAGTGGCTTCGGGTCCAGCCAATCCGAACAACTACTTGCTAATACAGCTACTCCAATCATGCAGGCAATGCCTGTTTTCTTATTATTTAGTTTCATCAGTCTGTAGATATTATAAAGTCAAGTTAATACCAAAATAAATTACTCTCGGGGTATTTGCATCACTGTTTTCCGGGTCGTAACCGGGCCAACCGGAGATATAACCTGCATTCTTCATCGTAGCATTGACGTTCAGGTTCTGAATCCGCAGCGGCTCTATCAGCTTCTTCGGGAAAGTATATCCGATTGAGATATTATCAAAACGCAGGAAAGAAGCGTTCTTGTAAATGGCATACGAAACGCCGGCAGGCTTCTTGTTGGCCAGACGCGGATATTCATTGTTACGGTTTTCCGGCGTCCAGTAGTCACGTTTAATCTGGTTCGTCACGTTCAGCAAAGCATTGTCGTTGGTAAAACGTCCCAATGTCTTTTTATGTCCGATATAGGAGTACATATTGAACGAGATATTGAAGTTCTTGAACAACGTGAAATCATTACGCATACTCCAACGCAGACGCGGCATCGTAGTTCCCTGGAATTCCTTATCCGTATTGTCATATTTGTAGTTCATGTCTTTATCCAGCAGATGAACGTCACCCGGCTGCTGACCGTATTTGGCAGCTTCTTCACGTTCTTCTTCCTGCCAGATTCCCACTACCTTGTAATCCCAGATTTCATCAATATCGTGTCCGATGAAACGCTTGTTCTTGATATCGTCCGCTTCACGTTGGCCGATAACGTTACCGTCCGCATCTTTCACATCTTCCATGATTCCGTACAGGTGAGTTATCTTGTTCTTGTTATAAGCCAGGCTGAAAGAAGTACGCCATGTAAGCTTATCCATTCTGATGTTGGTAGAGTTCAGTGAAAACTCGACACCGGTATTCTGTACCTCACCGATATTAGACATCACGGAACTATAACCGATCAGGCTGGGCAACTCACGGCTGACAAGCAGGTCGGTCGTAATCTTCTTATATACATCCAGGTTCGCGCTCAGTCTGCCTTTCAGGAAAGTCAGGTCCGTACCGATATTCCATGAAGTCGTTGATTCCCATTTCAGGTTGGGATTAGCCATAGTAGAAGCGTAGAAAGTGTTGGCGGTCACCAGACTGCCGGTTGCCGGATCCACATAAATGTATTTGCGCGGGGCCAACTGCATGAATGCAGCATAAGTACCTACGGCACGGTTACCGTTCTTACCCCATGAGAGACGCAGTTTACCATATTCGAACCAATCCGGACGGTGCAGGAATTTCTCTTCAGAGAACACCCAACCCAATGCGATAGCCGGAAAAGTGGCACGCGGGTTGGCAAGACCGAAAGCCGAATATCCGTCACGACGTACAGTGGCGGTAATCAGGTAACGCTGGTCGTATACATAGTGCAGACGTCCCATAAAGGCGTCTCCTGTACGGTAGACATCATCACTGGATACGTTAGGGCTGGTACCGAAACCGATACCTCCATAACCCAGTTCGTCGGTAGGCAGGAAGTTTTCATTCGTCATTTCATCATGCCAACGCTGGAACTTCTCCCAGTTGGCAAGGAAAGTAAAGTCAAAAGCGTGCTTGCCGAATGTCTTGTTCCACTTCAGCATATTATCCCATTGCCAATAGAAATCCTTCGTATGCGTACGTTCCACACGGCCGTTCTGCGAACCGGAGTCGGGAGAAGCGGCTGCCTTATGGAAAAGATAGTTTGTCCATTCAAAACGCGGAGAATAAGTAGTCTGGATAGAAAAGCCCAAAGGGAGGGTGATTTTCAGATAAAGAGCTGCATTCAAGTTCTCGATGTCATTGCGTTTATTCTGGAAAGCCGGAGCAAGCAACGGGTTGCTCTGGTTATTGTTACCGGTAGGGTATTGTTTCAAAGTCACTCCATCGTCTTCGTAAAGGCTTCCGAAAGGTGAAAGAGTAGTGTAATTGCCGGATGAACTACTGATATATCCCTCATCACGTGAAGTAAACTGTGCGTTCACACCGTAAGTAAGGAAGCTCTGTATCTTATTCTCCAAGTTGATACGTGCACGGATAGCACTGTATCCTCCGCCACGCACGTTACTCTCGTTTTTCAGGTAGTTGATAGATGAATAATAAGACATTTCGTCTTTCTTTCCTGCCACGCTGACCGTGTAATCCTGACGTAACGCTACATCCTGATAAATGACATCGCGCCAGTCTACAAGACGTCCGGCCAAATAGTTGTTGACCTCCGTATTGGTAAATTCGAGACGTGTCAGCCAGATACTTGTCGGGTCGCCTTTATCGTTTCCCATCCAGTTTGCCAAGTCCGCATTGGACATGTGTGCCGGATTGTCGAAATATCCGGTAGCTGCTTTTGAAGGATTCTTGCTAACTTCCACATCCCGGCGGAAATTGATGAAATCCTCTCCTTCGTATACTTCCGGACAAAGAGTTCACCATTAGAAACGTCCCCATGTAACCACTGAAATTGATAATCGGTTTCGTTGAACTTGTTCCTTTCTTGGTAGTAATCAGCACAACGCCATTGGCTGCCTTCGCACCATAAACGGCTGTGGAACTGGCGTCTTTCAATACGTCTATCTGCTCAATGTCGTTAGGATTGATGTCGGTCATCTGTCCCGAATAGATTACTCCGTCCAATACAATCAGAGGTTCAAGGGAAGATTTATCCGTACTCGTTGCACGCAGGTTGTTTTTACCACGTACCATCATGCTGGTGTTACCCTTCGTATCGGTTTCGATACCTACCG
>ENA-OQJF01000263-OQJF01000263.1-human-gut-metagenome-genome-assembly--contig:-NODE-263-length-14120-cov-3.004502_pt1 | contig 14120 bp, 16 predicted proteins | sample MGYA00242595_ERZ504761 | MGnify/ENA primary metagenome ERZ504761 (study PRJEB26092, sample SAMD00036367) | human gut metagenome | host: Homo sapiens | study: EMG produced TPA metagenomics assembly of...
GGAATCGTGCTTGTGATCACATTACTGTGTATTACGGAACTGGGAGAAGCTTTGCGTAAAAATGTGAATCAGAAAGAAGGAAATTTATAGAGAATTTCTATAGAATGGTTTGATTCAACATAGGAAAAATGTTATACTGAAAAACAGAAGCCTGGAGGTTAAAATACCTGAATGAATAGGTAAAGGAGAACGGTAGAATGGTAACAGTAAATGCTATGGGAGATAAATGCCCGGTTCCGGTAATTAAGACAAAGAAAGCATTAGATGCTTTGACAGCTCCGGAGACAATAGAAGTTCTCGTTGATAATGAGACAGCAGTGGCTAATGTGACAAAGATGGCACAGAGTACAGGCGCAACAGTAACACAGGAGAAGCTTGGAGAGGATGAATATAAAGTAACAATCCAGGCGCTTGCAGGAGAGGGAACTCAGACTGCACCGGCGGGTGCGGTTTGCGATTGTGTTCCAACAGGGGATACGGTAGTTGTGATTTCTTCTGACAAGATGGGAAGTGGAAATGATGAGCTCGGAAAAGTGTTGATCAAAGGTTGCATCTTTGCAATCACACAGCTTGATGAGCTTCCAAAGAAGATGATCTTCTACAACGGTGGCGCTAAGATCACATGTGAAGGATCTGACTCTCTGGAGGATCTGAAGAATCTGGAAAGTCAGGGCGTTGAGATTGTGACTTGCGGAACATGTCTGGATTATTATGGAATGAAAGACAAGCTTGCAGTAGGAATAGTTACCAATATGTATGACATTGTCGAGTCTATGAATCATGCAGGTAAGATTGTGAAACCTTGTTAGAAACATAGGAACAGTTACAGTAATTTGAAAATGTGATGGAAAAGCTGCTGCAACAGCTTTTTCGTATATCGCGGGAATTGTTTTGAAAAAGTATTCGAAAGGAAGTGGGCGAAATGAGTAAGGGACTCAAAGAGATTCATCTGACACAGATGACAAAGACAGCTGGTTGAGCGGCCAAAATCGGTCCTGAGACCCTTGCCCAGGTTCTGGGTAAGCTGCCTAAATTTTCCGATGAGCGTCTGCTTGTCGGTGTTGAGACATCAGATGATGCCGCAATTTATAAAATATCGGATGAGACTGCCATGATACAGACACTGGATTTCTTCACACCGGTTGTGGACGATCCGTATCTGTTCGGACAGATTGCAGCGGCGAACTCCTTAAGCGATGTATATGCAATGGGAGGAGAGCCGAAGGTTGCATTGAATATTGTATGTTTTCCAAATTGTCTGGATCCGGAGATCTTAGGGGAGATTTTGCGAGGCGGAGCAGACAAGGTGTTAGAAGCAGGAGCCGTTCTGGTCGGAGGTCATTCGGTGCAGGATGATGAACCGAAATACGGACTCTCGGTAACAGGCTTCGTTCACCCGGATAAGATTTATAAGAATTACGGGTGTCAGCCGGGAGATGTGCTGGTTCTGACCAAACAGCTTGGAAGTGGTATTGTGAATACAACAGTGAAAGCACAGATGGCTTCCGAAGCAGCCGCAGATGAAGCTGCTAAAGTAATGGCTTCATTGAATCAGAGAGCGAAAAGAGCAATTGAGAAACACACGATCCACGCATGTACAGATGTGACGGGATTTGGATTGCTGGGACATTGTACAGAGATGGCTGAGGCAAGTGACATAACTCTGGAATTATATCCGGAGCAGATTGAATATATGACAGAAGCGATTGCATATGCAAGGATGGGACTCGTTCCGGCAGGAGCATATAAGAACCGGGAGTTTGCAGCGGAAGGACTGGATGCAGGAGATGTAGAAGAGGTCTATTTAGATCTGATCAGCGATCCGCAGACTTCAGGAGGACTTCTTGTCAGTGTCCCAAGAGAAGAATTAGATTGTCTGTTAGCAGACTTTGAGGCAGTGGGAATGGAGACGAAAGTTTCTGTTGTAGGCTGCGTCAAAGAGCGGCAGGAAAAACTCATCCAACTAAAAAAGGAAAATGGAAATGCTGTAAGAGATTTCTTGTTACTGTTCACAGTGCTCTGTGAGCAGTAACGGTTTCTTGCGGCATTTCGCTGTAGAAAGAGAAATTAAGGAGCAGCAGTAGTTGGAACAGTTAGATCAGAATAAGAAAAGAGAAAATTTACAGAAAGAAAAGAATCAGATCTTTCGCCTGCTTCCTAGAGTAGATGACTTGATGAAAAAGGAGAACGTTCAGAGTCTGGCAGAGAAAGAAGGATATGAGCGTGTTCTCGGAGCAGTCAGAGATTCTGTAGAGAATCTGAGGAATGAAATCTCACAAGGAATCAAAAAGGGAATCAGTGAGCATGAAGCAAAAGAAATGATTCGGAAATTTCTGTATGAGATAGAATCAAGTTCAAGGAAATCAGAAGTGAACCATCTTCTGGAACAAGAACAGAAAAAGGAGATTCAACCGGTTTATAACGGAACAGGAGTAATCCTTCATACCGGACTTGGACGTGCACCGCTTAGTCATGAGCTTGCGGAAAAACTGAAATCTGTTGCAGAGAACTATTCCAGTCTGGAATATAATCTACAGACTGGAAAACGTGGAAACAGGACCGGATATGCAGAAGAATTGCTTTGTCAGATCACAGGAGCAGAAGCGGCAATTGTTGTGAATAACAATGCCGGAGCTGTACTTCTTGCCTTGAGTGCATTGACAAAAGGCGGAGAAGTGATCGTCTCCAGAGGAGAACTTGTTGAAATCGGCGGGAAATTCCGTATTCCGGAAGTTCTTGAATTAAGCGGTGCTATTTTGAAAGAAGTCGGGACAACCAATCGTACAAGGATAGAAGATTATAAAGCAGCAGTCAGTGAAAAGACGAAAGCATTTTTGAAAGTCCACACAAGTAATTACAGAATTGTCGGGTTTACAGAATCGGTAAGTGCAGAAGAATTGTGTGAATTAAGTAATGGTCTGATAGAGTGCACGCAGGAATTGTCACCTGAAACCTTCGAGAATCATACGGAACGAAGCAGAATTCCTGTGATTGAAGATCTGGGCAGTGGCGTACTTATAAATCTGGAGGAATATGGTTTATCCAAAGAACCAACCGTACAGGAAGAAGTAAAGGCCGGTGCAGATGTTGTTTGTTTTAGTGGGGATAAACTATTTGGTGGAGCACAGGCAGGAGTCCTTGTCGGAAAGAAAAGATATATTGATCAGATGCGTAATCATCCATTGCTTCGGGCTCTTCGAGCAGATAAATTCACATTGACAGCGATAGAAGAAGTGTTGAAATGTTATCTGGATCAGAAAGAAGCGGTTCAAAAGATTCCAACTTTGAGAATGCTGACAAGACCTGTGGAGGAAATAAAAGAGAAAGCAAGAGTCTGTGCTGATAGATGGAATCAAGAGGGAGCGTCCGTTCAGATTCGAGTGGAAAAATGTATTTCTAAGGCTGGTGGCGGTGCACTTCCTGAGACGGAGATTCCAAGTTATGGAGTAGCATTGGAATCAACTGAGATCACCGTTGAAGAAATAGAAAGCAGGATGAGAAATCTTTCAGTTCCGGTAATTGGAAGAATAAAGGAAGGGCGTTTCCTTCTGGATATGAGAACTTTCTCGGAAGAAGGAATCGAATATCTGGCGACACAGATCAGACATGTTATGGAAAGAAAACATAACTAAGAAAGAAAAACAGCATTAAGAAAGGGACTGCATTAGATGGAAAGACATGTGATCATCGGAACTGCCGGACATATCGATCATGGTAAGACGACACTGATCAAGGCATTAACGGGAAGAGATACAGACCGTCTGAAAGAAGAGAAAGCACGTGGAATCACAATTGATCTAGGGTTTACATGGATGGATTTGACAGACGGAGAGCGTGTCGGAATCATTGATGTTCCCGGGCATGAGAAATTTATCTCTAATATGACTGCAGGTGTGGTAGGAATGGACCTTGTTCTTCTTGTAATTGCAGCAGATGAGGGGGTTATGCCACAGACAAGAGAACATCTGGCAATTTTACGCCTTCTGGGTGTTGAGAATATCCTTGTTGTTTTGAATAAATGTGACCTTGTGGATGAGGAATGGCTGGAGATGGTAGAACAGCAGATCTGTGAAGAAATGCAACAGTTGTTTACAGTAGGTCAGAGAAATGATCAGGTAGAAGATAAGCTGGAATATAATGTGGACATTGTACGTGTTTCAGCAAAATCAGGAGCTGGAATAGAAGAATTAAGAAGTCAAATCCTGAAATGTGTAAAAAAGCAGAAAGAAATGTGGAAAATCCCTGCATTTCCAAGACTTCCTGTGGACAGAGTATTTTCAATGAAAGGAAGCGGAACAGTTGTGACGGGAACACTTCTTGACGGGAAAATTCATTCGGGAGATCGGGTGATGATCTATCCACAACAAACTTCGTGCAGAGTTCGTGGAGTTCAGGTGCATGAGCAGGAGGCAGAAGCTTGTGAAGCAGGTCAGCGAAGCGCACTGAACCTGGTTCAGACAGACCGAAGACAGAGCAGTGATGGGAAGTTTGTGTATCGAGGAAATGTGATCGCACCGGAAGGAAGTATGAAAGTCAGCCGCTATGTGAATGCAAAACTGACACTTCTTCCACAAAGTAAAAGAAGTATTGAACATCAGACTCGATTACATTTTTATAGCGGAACAACAGAAGTTCTGTGCAGAGCAGTTCCGTTGTCCTGTGAGAAAATTAAGCCGGGGGAATCAGCCTATGTCCAATTAAGGTTAGAAGAACCTGCTGCGTTTTGTCCAGGGGACAGGTTTATTGTCCGATTTTATTCACCACTCGAGACAATCGGTGGAGGAATTATCCTTGAAATGGGAGAAAAAAAAGAGCGAAAATATCATGATGGGGTTTTACAAAGACTGGAACTGTTGGAAAACAATCTTTGGAATCAAGAAAATAAGTGTTCAAAGGAAATCCCAGATCAAGAAAAGAGCCTGCAGGAACAGATTTCTTTAGAAAAGAGAATTATGGATGAATTGGAAAGCTGGTTGTCTGCTCATCCATATCGAAGAGGAATGCCAAAGACAGTTCTTTTCAATCAGATCAGCAAAGGGAAAAAGGAACAGAATCGGGAAATTCAGAAGTGTCTTGTACTATTGGAGGAACATGGAAATGTCGGTTGTATAAGGTTGCAACAGGAAAATTCCAGTATAGAGTTGATTTCTCCGGAGGGATATAAAGTAAAAGAGACGGAAGAAGTTTCTAAATTAAGAGAAATCTTTGCCAGTCAATCAGATGAGAATAAAGTTTTCTTTTTGAACAAAGTGGAATTGGAAACATTTTTTTGAGTCAGCAAGAAAAACGAAAAAGAAAAGTGGAATACAAAGTCAAGATGAATTGATGGAGATTCTGAATTATATGCAGGAAGAAAACGAAATTACAGAGGTTTGTGAGAGTGTTTATACAACAACAGAGATTACGTTTAAAATTAGAACAGAAGTAAGCCGTATGTTATCTGTATCTAAAGTGATTACACTGAGCCAGGTAAAAGAAGTATTTCAGACAAGCAGAAAAAATGCCAGATTGATTTTTGAATATACAGATCGAATCAGATTTACAGCAAAAGAAGGTGCACAGACAGAACGCTCCGCAGGAAATAAATTGCAAAGAGAACAAATCAGAGGAAAGTAAGGGGAGAGTGAATGAACTTAAAACAACTGGAAGCATTTGTGAAAGTAGCAGAAACAAAAAGTTTTTCGGAAGCGGCAAAGCAGTTATTCCTTACGCAGCCAACTATCAGTGCACATGTGTCTGCATTAGAAAAAGAACTGAATACCTGTTTCCTTATAAGAAATACAAGAGGAGTTGAGCTGTCAGAGAGTGGAAAAGAGCTTTATGCTTATGCGGTACAAATGCTTGAAATCGAAAAGACAATAAAAGGGCGGTTTGGAAAAGAAATAAAACCGGAGGGAAATGTACTTCGTATTGGTGCTTCAACCGTACCGGCGCAATATATTCTTCCAAATGTAATGTCTACATTTCATGCAGAATATCCTAGTGAAAAATTGAAGCTTTTTGAGACAGACAGTGAAGGAGTTATCGATAGGATTCTTTCCCATCATATTGATATTGGATTTACAGGAACCGTGATTGAGAAAGGAAACTGTAAATATCTTCCATTTTATGAAGACGAATTAGTTGGGCTTACTCCGGCAAATGAGAAATTTGTTGAAAAGCTTTGTGGTGGACAAATATTGGCGGATTGGATCATGGACGAGCCGGTGATTTTAAGAGAAGAAGGGTCCGGAACAAAAAAAGAAGCAGTAAAAATGCTGGCAGAACAAGGGATTGATATGAAAAAACTGAAGCTGGCAGCCTTGATGGAGAATCAGGAGACGATCAAAAGATCTGTAAGTAAAGGAATGGGAGTTACGATTTTGTCTAAACTTGCGGCAGAAGAGGAATTGAAAAATGGAACACTTCTGGCTTTTCCACTGGGAAGTCAAGGTGGAAAGAGATCAATCAACCTTGTCTATGATGCAGAATATCCGTTGCTTCCGGCAGCAGAGCGTTTTATAAAGATGATAAAGAGAATGTATTTGAAGAAATAAAATACAGGGATAGATGAATAGCAAATAACACACCCTATTTATAGAAAATTCCTATAAATAGGGCAGATCCATTACGGATTCCTATTAGACGGAAACAGAAAAGAGAAGTATACTATAACTAGTGATTTGTATCTGAAAAATAAACGATATAAACACATACAGAAAGGAAGAGAAGCCCTATGATCTACATGGATAATGCGGCAACTACATTACAGAAACCGGAAGAAGTAAAACAGGCGATTCTCTATGCTCTCGAGCATATGGGGAATGCAGGGAGAGGTGGAACAGAAGCTGCACTCGATGCTTCGAGAAGTATCTATGCAGTAAGGGAAAAGCTCGCAGACTTTTTTCATGCAGAGAGTCCGACAAGAATTGCATTTACTGCAAATTCTACAGAGAGTCTCAATATTGCATTGAAAGGTTTGTTTCAACCGGGTGATCATGTGATCACGACAGTACTGGAACATAATTCAGTATTGCGTCCGCTGTACTGGTGTCAGGAACAGGGAGTAGAGCTTACGATTCTAAACTGTGATGAAAAGGGAAATCTGTCATATGAAGAGATGGAGAATGCGGTGCGGAAAAATACAAAAGCAATTGTGTGTACCCATGCTTCAAATCTAACGGGGAATATGATTAATCTGAAACGGGTAGGACAGATTGCATCAGAGAAGCATATTTTGTTTGTTGTGGATGCTTCTCAGACAGCAGGTGTTTATCCGATTGATGTGCAGGAACTTGGGGTTGATGTATTGTGCTTCACAGGACATAAAGGTCTGCTTGGACCGCAGGGGACCGGAGGACTTTATGTTAGGGAAGGTGTGGAAATTCGTCCGCTTCTGTGCGGAGGAAGCGGCGTGGATACTTATAACATGCATCACCCATCCCAGATGCCGACGGCACTTGAGGCCGGAACTCTTAATGGGCATGGGATTGCAGGACTTGGCGCAGCAATTGATTATCTGAACCGTACAGGAATTGATGTGATCCGCGAGAAAGAACTCCATCTGATGCGCAGGTTTTATGATGGGATTTCTCAGCTCCCGGATGTGAAAGTCTATGGAGATTTTACAGCAGAGGAAAGAGCTCCGATCGTGACTTTCAATCTGGGAGATTATGACTCTTCTGAAGTCAGTGATGAATTGAATGAAGTTTATGGGATTGCGACCAGACCGGGAGCACACTGTGCACCACTGATGCACAAAGCACTCGGTACAGTAGAACAGGGAGCTGTCCGCTTCAGTTTCTCTCATTACAATACGGAAGAAGAAGTTGATTTTGCAATTCGTGCGATAAAGGAGTTGTAAAGAAAGAGAGGAAGAGAAAATGAATTTATTTGATTCAAAGAAGAAACTGGGAATCGCCGGTGTCATAATGGGTCTGGTAGCAGCAACGCTTGCTTACTTTGGAAACCCGGCGAACATGGCAATCTGTATTGCGTGTTTTGTGCGTGATACAGCAGGAGCACTTGGACTTCATTCCGCAGAGCCGGTACAGTATGCAAGACCGGAGATCATAGGAATTGTCCTCGGTGCATTTATTATTTCAATTGCAACAAAAGAATATCGTGCAACAGCCGGATCTTCCACAATTGTACGTTTTGTACTTGGAATGATTCTTGTAATCGGAGCACTTGTATTCCTTGGATGTCCGCTTCGTATGGTGATTCGTATGTCGGCCGGAGATCTGAATGCATGGGTAGCACTGATTGGATTTGTACTTGGTATTGCTACAGGTGTGTTTGCACTGAAGAAAGGTTTCAGCCTTGGACGTGCACATGTGACAAATAAAGTGAGCGGAAGTGTGCTTCCACTTCTTATGATCGGAGTGCTTGTACTTGCACTTGGAACAAATCTTTTAAAGAGCAGTACAGCAGGTCCGGGAAGTATGCATGCACCAATCATTATTTCTCTGATCGGTGGACTTCTCTTTGGAGCATTTGCTCAGAAATCAAGAATGTGTTTCGCAGGAAGTATCCGTGATATCATTCTTATGAAGAACTTTGACCTGATCACAATCATTGTAGGATTCTTCGCAGTTATGCTTGTATATAATGTTGCAACAGGACATTTTGTTCTTGCATTCAATACACCTGGAGTGATCGCTCACTCCCAGCACCTGTGGAGCATTCTTGGAATGTATGCAGTAGGATTTGCAGCAGTTCTTGCAGGAGGATGCCCGCTGCGTCAGCTTGTACTTGCAGGTCAGGGATCATCTGATGCAGGAGTAACAGTGATCGGTATGTTTGCAGGTGGAGCACTTGCACATAACCTTGGCCTGGCAGCAAGTGGAACAGCACTGAATGCTGAGACAGGTGAGATCGTAGCCGGAGCTGTTCCGCCAGCAGGTAAGATCGCAGCAATTATTTGTATTATTGTATGTTTTGTAATCGCATTTACAAACAAGAGAAGCGAAGCAAAATAAGGAGAAAATAGTTATGAGAGAAGTAGATGCAAGAGGATTATCTTGTCCGGAACCATTGATGCTGACAGCGGAAGCGATTAAAAGTGACAGTAGTCCGGTAAAGGTTCTTGTGACAGAACCACATCAGAAAACAAATGTGGAGAAATTTGCAAAGGATCACGGAAAGAAAACAACAGTAGAAGAAATCGAAGATGGATTTGCTGTTGTGATCGAGTAAAATGAAATAGTAAAAAGCCTTGCTCCCTTTACTGAATGTGAATTTGGTAAAGGGAGTATTTTAGTAATGAAAAATGTTTTCTATTTGTCTGGTTTCGGTTATAATAAAAGAGTTGAGAAAAAAGGAAAGTGTGAGGATAACAGCATGTATATTTCAACAAAATATCTGCATGATTTCTTGATATCGGAGATGCGCTGCTTTCAAGTGGGGCGGAGATATTTCGTGTAGAAGATACATTGAACCGTATGGGATATGCATGCGGTGCAACACAGATGAATGTGTTCGTGATCACATCGAGTATTGTTATTACAATGGAATTTCCAGAAGAAAATGTACGAACTCAGACAAGGAGAATCCGAAAGACCGGAGGAAATGATTTTGAGAAGCTGGAGAAATTGAATCATTTGAGTAGACAGTTTTGCCAGAATCCTATGTCTCCTGAAGAACTCAGGGAAGTCTTCGATCAGATTGACAAAGTTGTTCCGACACAGACAGGAAAACTCGCAGGGAGTATTCTGGCAGCTTTTAGTTTTGCGCTTTTCTATGGAGGAAATCTTTGGGATGCATTACTGGCCGGATTAGCAGGCATCTTAATCTGTGGAGCACAGAGACATATAAGAAAGTATTGCATGAATGAAGTGACGTTTCAATTTGTGGCATCATTTCTTGCGGGATGTTTTATTTGTGTTATGGCGAGGCTTTTTCCGGCTCTGCACGTGGATAAGATTATGATTGGTGATATTATGTTATTGATCCCGGGATTGATGGCAACAAATGCAATTCGTGATATATTGATTGGAGATACGATATCTGGGGTTATGCGTTTTATAGAGGCAATGCTTCTTGCAGCAGTGCTTGCACTTGGATTTATCGGAGCAATATTTCTGATTGGGAGGATTGGTTGATGACGTATATTGTTCAATTATTTACAGGTGCAGCGGGTTCGGTTGCATTTGGCATATTGTTTCATATGAAGAAGAAACATCTTCCATTGGCGGCGCTTGGCGGTTTTCTGGGCTGGCTGCTATTTATCATCTGCAGAGAATGCTGGGGTGGTGTGTTTTTTCCAACACTGGCAGCAGCTTTTGGAATCGACTTATATGCGGAGATACTTGCACGTAGTTGCAGGAGTACTTCGACGTCATTTTTTGTAACATCAGTAATTCCGCTGATTCCCGGAAGCACACTTTATTATTGCATGAGAAGCGTTGTTGAGGGGGATTTACATCAGGCGTGGAATTATGGAAGAGATACATTTTTATATGCACTAGGGATTGCGGCAGGTATGAGTATTGCCTGGGCAATCTGTGATTTTTTGAGAAAGATAAAAGGAAAACAGGAGATCTCATAAATGCGAAAGAAAGAATTAAAACTTGTGGTGACATTTCACACAACTGCGGATGCGATGGCGATGGAAAAAGCGTGTAAGGCAGAGGAGGTACCGGGCAGACTGATTCCGGTGCCAAGAGTAATCTCGGCAGGTTGTGGACTTGCCTGGGCAGCACCGCTTGAGGCGGTAGAACAGATCAAGCATGTAATGCAGGAAAAGGGGATTGAGAGAGAAGAACTTCATGAGTGCATGGTCTGATCTTTGGATTCAAGGCAAAATGCGCATATTCTGTGTTGAACAGTGGAGTGATAGATATGGAAGTGAACAGTAACATGTTTTCAAAAAGAAACGAGAATATGAGAATGAACGTTGATTCTGAGGGCGGTTTGCGCTATACTCTATTCAGTAATAAAGAAAAAAGGTTACTGTTCACACGGGAGTGTACAGTAACGAAAAAAGTGCTGCTCACAGATCAGTGGGAGCGGTAATGAAAAGACTGCTGATAGTTCGGCAGAGAAGGAGCATAATATGAGAATTACAGATGACATTTTATATGTAGGTGTAAATGATCACAACATTGATTTATTCGAGGGTCACTATATTGTGCCGAATGGCATGGCTTACAATTCCTATGTGATCAATGATGAGAAAATTGCGGTTATGGATACAGTGGATGCAGCTTTTGGCGATGAGTGGCTGAAGAATATTGCAGATGTATTGAATGGAGCAACACCTGATTACCTGATCGTTCAGCACATGGAGCCGGATCATTCAGCAAATATTCAGAAATTTTTGGAAGTATATCCGAATACAAAGGTGGTTGGAAATGCAAAGACATTTACAATGATCGGAAACTTTTCCGTGACCTGAAACTTGCAGACGAGAACAAGCTGGAAGTGAAGAATAAAGATACACTGACACTTGGAAAACATGAGCTTACATTTGTATTTGCACCGATGGTACATTGGCCGGAGGTAATGGTAACATACGATAGCAAGGATAAGGTTCTTTTCTCTGCGGATGGATTCGGTAAGTTCGGAGCGCTTGATGTAGAGGAAGACTGGGATTGCGAAGCACGCCGTTACTATATCGGAATTGTTGGAAAATACGGAGCACAGGTTCAGAATCTTTTGAAGGTTGCAGCAACACTGGATATTCAGATAATCTGCCCGCTGCATGGACCGGTTCTTACAGAGAATCTGGAGCACTACATTGGACAGTATAATACATGGTCTTCTTATGGAACAGAATCTGAAGGTGTTATGATCGCGTACACATCTGTTTATGGAAATACAAAGAAGGCAGTTGAACTTCTTGCTGAGAAGCTGAAAGAAAAAGGATGCCCTAAGGTCGTAGTAACAGACCTTGCCCGTGAGGATATGGCAGAGGCTGTAGAAGATGCGTTCCGTTACGGTAAGATTGTTCTTGCTTCAACAACTTATAACGGAGATGTATTCCCGTTCATGAAGACATTTATCGAGCACTTGACAGAGCGTAACTATCAGAATAAGACAATTGGTCTGATTGAGAATGGATCCTGGGCTTCTATGGCTGGTAAAGTGATGACAGGAATGTTTGAGAAGAGCAAGAATATCACATGGCTTGAGACTTCAGTAAAGATTATGTCTTCTATGGATGAGCAGAATAAAGCGGACATCGAGAAGATGGCAGAGGAACTGATGTAAGCAATTGTGATTTACAGGAAAGAAAGATTCTGTTAGGATAGAATCAGATGGCGGAGCGGATGACCAGATATCAGCTGGCGTTTGCTCCGTTTCTTAATAAATACATCAATGATGAATTGTCTAAGCATTATGGAGGCAGAAGAGTAACTGGTGTGCTTCCTGGTCTTCAAAACCAGTGTGGGGCGTGGTACGTCCCGGGTGGGTTCGATTCCCACATGTCTCCGCCAAAAGAAAGGAAAAAGAATATGGGTATGAATCAGACGCCGGTGTCCGAACGAGTGCACATCGGCTTTTTTGGTAAGCGGAATGCTGGAAAATCAAGCGTGATGAATGCGGTAACAGGACAGGATCTTGCGATAGTTTCTGATGTGAAAGGAACAACAACGGATCCGGTTTATAAGACAATGGAACTTCTTCCGTTGGGTCCTGTTGTGATGATGGATACTCCTGGAATTGATGATGAAGGTGAACTGGGTGAACTTCGTGCGAAGAAGAGCTATCAGGTGTTGAATAAGACAGACATTGCTGTTGTTGTGATTGATGGAACGTGTGGTGTCAGTGAAGAAGATCTCAAGATAACAGAGCAGATTCAGAAAAAGAACATACCTTATATAATAGTACTGAATAAATGTGAACAGTTTACACAAGAAGATGAGAGATTGCGGGTACAGGAAAATACCGCAAGTTATTTAAAAACAGAGAAAGAGAAGATTCTTCTTGTAAGTGCAGCGGATAAAAGCGGAATTTATGAGCTGAAGGAAGAACTTGGAGCGTTGAAAGGAAAGGAGGAGGAAGAACGAAAGATTGTTGGAGATCTTCTTGAACCATCCGATTTTGTAGTGCTTGTTGTGCCAATTGACAGTGCGGCACCAAAGGGACGTCTGATTTTACCACAGCAGCAGACGATTCGAGATATTCTCGATGCGGATGCATCTGCAATCGTTGTGAAAGAAACGGAACTTACAAAAACATTAGCTTCACTTGGAAAAAAGCCAAAGATGGTTATTACAGATAGCCAGGTTTTTGGAAAAGTTGCGAAAGATACACCAAAAGATATTTTACTGACATCCTTTTCTATTTTATTTGCAAGATATAAAGGGAATCTGGAAACGATGGTGCGTGGGGTAAAAGCACTTGATAGTTTAAGAGACGGCGATAAAGTCCTGATCAGTGAGGGGTGCACGCATCATAGACAGTGTGATGATATTGGTACGGTGAAGATTCCACGCTGGCTGAAAGAGTATACAGGGAAAGAACTTATAATAGAGACTTCTTCAGGAACAGAATTCCCAGATGACCTTGGTTCATACAAAATGATCATTCATTGTGGAGGGTGTATGCTGAATGAACGCGAAATGAAATACAGGATCAGTTGCGCACAGGATCAAGGGATCCCGATTGCAAACTATGGAATGGTGATTGCATATATTCATGGAATATTGAAAAGGAGTCTGAGTCCATTTCCGGAGATAGAAAAACTCTTATAAAAGTAAAGAATGCGTTGCTGGTCGCACATCGTGTGAACAGTAACAAGAATGCATTATAACGGAAATGACGCCGCTTTGCTGGATCTGCAACTCCAGCAGGCGGCGTCACTTCTATGGTATGTAATTGAGAGGATCCTTTAGTTACCAGACAGAAACATCTGCACACGAAACTGGGGAATTCCTACAAAGAGGCTGTGCGCTGACGGTACTGCTGCGGCAGGGATATTCTTGGGGAAAACATCCGGCGTTAGCGTACTGCATGATAACTGAAGTATCTGACCTGTAAAAAACGAATTAAAAAAAGACAGTTTCTACCTCGGTAAATAAGGAAAACCGCCTTTGGTCTTACAAGTCGAGATAATAATACCATTCGTGTAGAGCAAGTGTTCAAGTGTTATGTGGGACAAAAATAAGATTCCTTATAAATTTGTTACTGTTCTA
>ENA-OQJF01000264-OQJF01000264.1-human-gut-metagenome-genome-assembly--contig:-NODE-264-length-14082-cov-2.772268_pt1 | contig 14082 bp, 13 predicted proteins | sample MGYA00242595_ERZ504761 | MGnify/ENA primary metagenome ERZ504761 (study PRJEB26092, sample SAMD00036367) | human gut metagenome | host: Homo sapiens | study: EMG produced TPA metagenomics assembly of...
AACAGAATCAGAGGAAACACCGGACGAAGAAATAAAAGCTGAAGGAACACCAGTTGAAGAAACTCCAGCTCAGGAAGAAGAACTGACAGACACAAGAGTGGTAGATATTTTTGCAGAACTGAATGAAGAACCTGTTTCAGAAGATGCTGAAAATGATTTTGAGGAGAAATAATTATGCGTGTAGGTATGGGATATGATGTTCATAAGTTAGTTGAAGGAAGAAAACTGATCCTGGGTGGAGTTGAGATTCCTTACGAGAAAGGTCTCTTAGGACATTCAGATGCGGATGTTATGCTGCATGCCGTAATGGATGCACTGCTTGGAGCAGCAGCACTTGGAGACATTGGCCTTCATTTTCCGGATACAGATCCAAAATATAAGGGCGCATCCAGTATAAAACTGCTCGAGCACGTAGGCGGACTTTTGGAAGAGAATGGATATGTGATCGAGAATATTGATGCAACGATCATTGCGCAGCGTCCAAAGATGCGTCCGCGTATTGATCAGATGCGGGAAAACATGGCGAAAGCGCTTAAAATTGACGTTGATCAGATCAATGTAAAGGCTACAACAGAAGAGGGCCTTGGCTTTACCGGAAGCGGCGAAGGAATCTCATCTCAGGCGATCTGTGCGATTGAAAAATTTACGAATTACAGTAGCGTGGATGTGATGGAGAAGCCTGCAGGATGTGGTGGATGCTGTGCGGGAAAATAAGATGAAGATTCGAAAGCTGGATCAATCAGAGCATTGGAAAACAAGGAGCTTGTGGGAACAGGTATTTTCAGAAGACAGTCAGGAATTTGTTGATTATTACTATTATATCAAGACAAAAGACAATACGATTTATGTAATAGAGGAAGACGATGAGATACGTGCGATGCTGCAGCTGAACCCTTATCAGGTAAAGTTACAGGAAAGTGTCGTCCCATCGGATTATATCGTGGGAGTTGCCACGCAGGCAGAATATAGAGGCAGAGGATATATGAGAAATCTTCTGATTCATGCATTACAGGATCAGTATTCGCAGAAGATGCCATTTACCTTCCTGATGCCGGCGGCAGAAGCAATCTATTATCCTTATGATTTCCGATTTGTTTATGAACAGAAACAAATCGAGCTTGATGAAGCATTTTTTTCTGCAAAGAAAAGAATATAAAAATGATAAATATAGAAATATATCACAAGAGCGGATTGTAGACCGTGATGCAAGATTTATGGATGCAGGGAAGATGGCGGTATTTGTTGAAGAGAATTTTTCGGATTGCTGGAATGTTATTGCTTTAAGAAATGCACAATATTATCAGACACAGATTCTCGAACAACAGAGCGAGTTTGGCGGGATGCGGCTTGTCTTTGAAGAAGAGAAGCTGGTCTGTATCTATGCATATGCGAAAGAAGAGGGGCTCGAGATCAGGGAACCACTTTATCTGGAAGGGAAAGAAGATCTCTTCTGGGCGTCGGTGGATGGTCTTAGAGAACCGGAAGAAAAGGTTTCGGTTTATGGGCTTAAGGAAGCACCTGACTGGCTAGATGATGAAACGTCTGCATATAAAGAAAAACCGCTTATTATGATCAGGATCGTTCATTTACAGGAACTATTTTCTAAAATGAAAATCCCGTCAGAATGTGAGATCCATTGCTCTTTTGCGGTGATCGATCCGATTCTTCATAAGAACAGCAGGATCTGGAAACTCAGTAGCTCAAAAGGAGAAGAAAGCCTGAGTATGTCTGAAACGGAAGATTCACAGGGAGTACTTTCCATTGCAGCATTGACGGAAATATTGTTTGGATACAAAACTCCTGAAGAAATACGTGCAGAGGAAAGCGTAATTCTTACAGAAGAACTAGAGGAAGAACTGAGGAAACTTCAGAACTTCTGTCCAATATTTTTGAATGAGATTGTCTGAATAAAATGTTAAAATGCAGTTGATCGGCAGAGATAATAGTTGACAAAAAATGATTTTTTGCATAAGATAATAGAGATATTGAAAACAATAAATATTGGCAATAGAATTGAGAAAGACAAAGAACGGGAAGAGTAACAGAGATTTGGACTCATAGAGAGAAGGTGTCACCGGCTGAAAGCACCTTTGAGAGAAGAAACTGTGAAGTGCCCCCGGGAGTCGATCCTGTGAATGGAGTAGCAGGATACGTCAGGCACACGTTACGTGCGTGAAAGTGAAAGAAGTATAACTTCTTTTATTAGAGTGGAACCGCGGATAGAACTTCGTCTCTAGATTGAGACGAAGTTTTTTGTATATTCGAAAAGTGATTGCCTAATATACAAAAAACGTTCCGCTTAGGTGTTAAGTGCATTCTTGAATCAGAAAGGAATGATAAATATGGGAATGATATCTTATGTCAAACAGGAGATCGAGGTGATCCGAGAGCGAGATCCTGCGATCAAATCAAACATGGAAGTATTTTTGTTACCCAAGACTTTAAAGTAATCTTAAGCTACAGAGTGGCGCATAAGACTTTACCTGAAAAAGACATTATTTTTGGGTCACGCTGGATTTCTCAGAGAGCAGCGCGTAAGACAGGGATTGAGATCCATCCGGGTGCAACAATTGGAAAGGGACTTTTTATCGATCATGGAACAGGTGTGATCATCGGAGAAACTACGATCATCGGAGATAATGTAACACTGTATCAGGGGGTTACGCTTGGCGGTACCGGAAAAGAACAGGGAAAACGTCATCCAACGTTGAAAGATAATGTTATGGTGAGCGCCGGCGCAAAGATCCTGGGTTCTTTTACAATCGGAGAAAATTCTAAGATCGGAGCTGGTTCTGTAGTGCTTGAAGAGGTTCCACCGAACTGTACAGTTGTCGGTGTGCCGGGACGAATCGTCCGCATGGACAACAAGAAAGTCCCAAGAAGTGATATGGATCAGGTACATTTACCGGACCCGGTACTTACAGATATCAGAGAACTGCAGGAAGAGAATATAAAACTTCACAAACGCTTGGAATCTATGATAAAATATATGCGATGTGTGGAGAAAGAAAATAAGGAGAGTAAGAACGATGAAGATTTATAATACAATGTCAAAAAGAAAAGAAGAGTTTGTTCCTCTAGAGGAAGGAAAAGTAAAGATGTATGTATGCGGTCCGACTGTATATAATTACATCCATATTGGAAATGCAAGACCAATGATCGTGTTTGATACTGTCCGCAGATATTTTGAATACAAGAATTATGATGTGAATTATGTATCTAACTTTACGGATGTCGATGACAAGATCATTAAGAAAGCAAACGAAGAAGGCGTTACAGCAGAAGAAATCTCACAGCGTTACATTGCAGAGTGCAAGAAAGATATGGACGGCATGAATATTGAGCCGGCAACAAAGAATCCGCTTGCAACAGAAGAGATTGACGGTATGATCAGCATGATTGAGACACTGATTGAGAAAGGCTACGCATACGAGAAGAACGGAACTGTATATTACCGTACAAGAAAGTTCAAAGATTATGGTAAATTATCCCATAAGAACCTTGACGATCTTCAGTCAGGCGGACGTGCCCTTCTTGTAAGCGGTGAGGATGAGAAAGAAGATTCTCTGGATTTTGTTCTCTGGAAACCGAAAAAGAAGGCGAACCTGCATGGGTTTCTCCATGGGGTGAGGGACGTCCGGGATGGCACATTGAGTGCTCAGAGATGTCCAAGAAATATCTTGGTGAGCAGATCGATATTCATGCAGGTGGGGAAGACCTGATCTTCCCACATCATGAAAATGAAATTGCACAGAGTGAAGCAGCGAACGGAAAAGAGTTCTCCAGATACTGGATGCATAACGGGTTCCTGAACATTGATAACCGTAAGATGTCCAAGTCTCTTGGAAACTTCTTCACAGTTCGCGAGATCAGTGAGAAGTATGACCTTCAGGTACTTCGTTTCTTCATGTTAAGCGCACATTACAGAAGTCCACTGAACTTCAGCGCTGAATTGATGGAAGCAGCAAAGAGCGGACTTGAGAGAATCATTACAGCAGCTGATCGTCTGAAATTCCTTATGGGAAGCGCGAAGACAGAAGATATGGCAGAGACAGAAGCAGAGAAGTTTGCAAAGTCAGCAGAATATGTTGGAAACTTTGAGAGCGCTATGGATGATGACTTCAATACAGCAGATGCGATCGCTGCAGTATTTGATCTTGTAAAATTCATTAATACGATGACAGACGAAGACAGTTCCAAAGAGTATCTTGAGAATCTGTTTGACCGTCTGGTAAGACTGACAGAAGTACTTGGAATTATTGTTGATAAAGAAGATGAGATTCTTGATTCTGACATTGAAGCACTGATCGCAGAGCGTCAGGCAGCAAGAAAAGAGAAAAACTTTGCAAGAGCAGACGAAATCAGAGATGAACTTCTTGCGAAAGGTATCATTTTGAAAGATACAAGAGAAGGGGTACAATGGAAAAGAGCATAACAGCAGGTTTAGAAGAGTATATCCGGACAATTCCCGGAATGAAAGAGATTGATGCAAAGCAGTGCTCTCCGCTGGTTCTTGCCTATGTGGGAGACTGCGTGTATGATCTGATCATTAAGACAATGGTGGTTGGTCGTGGAAACAGGCCGGTCCACCGTCTTCATGAAGAGACAAGCCAGTATGTGCAGGCATCAGCACAGTCCTTTATGATGCGTTCCATGCAGGAGCATCTGAATGAGGAAGAACATGGAGTTTACCGGAGAGGAAGAAATGCACGATCTGTGTCTCCGGCAAAGAATCAGTCAATTACAGATTACAGAAGAGCGACAGGGTTCGAGGCGCTGATCGGTCATTTATATCTGACAGGACAGTATAAGAGACTGACAGAGCTGGTAAGCATAGGACTTGAAAGCATCGAAAAAGAGAAAAATGATAAAGGAGCAGAACATGCAGGAAAATAGGGAACAGGGAACAGATACATTTGTGATCGAGGGGAGAAATGCTGTACTGGAAGCATTTCGTTCCGGACGTACAATCGACAAGATTTATGTTCTTGACGGATGTCAGGACGGACCGGTAAGAACAATTGTACGTGAGGCAAAGAAACATGGCTCACTGATCAATTTTGTGACAAAAGAAAGACTTTCCCAGCTCTCAGAGACTGGGAAGCATCAGGGTGTAATCGCGCATGCGGCAGCATATGAATATTCTACGATTGACGATATGCTTAAGCTGGCAGAAGAGAGAGGCGAAGCTCCGTTTCTGATTCTTTTAGACAATATTGAAGATCCGCACAATCTTGGCGCGATCATTCGTACAGCGAACCTTGCAGGTGCACACGGAGTCATTATTCCAAAGAGAAGAGCAGTTGGTCTGACAGCGACAGTTGCGAAGACATCTGCCGGAGCTTTGAATTATACACCGGTCGCAAAGGTGACGAATCTTGTGAAGACAATGGAAGAACTCAAGGAAAAAGGACTCTGGTTTGTATGTGCTGATATGGATGGCGAGCAGATGTATGACCTGAACCTGACAGGACCGATCGGTCTTGTGATCGGAAATGAAGGTGAGGGCGTTGGCCGCCTTGTGAAAGAAAACTGTGATTTCGTTGCAGGAATTCCAATGAAAGGTCAGATTAATTCTCTGAATGCATCTGTGGCAGCAGGCGTTCTTGCTTATGAGATCGTAAGACAGAGGATTTCGCAGAAATAAATATGAGTATTGCTCGAAAAAAGAGTGATAACAGGTGATAATCGGATGAGTAAGTATGACAGAATGACAGATGAGCAGCTTTTATGTGATTACAAAAATGGAAATCAGGAGATTATGGATTACCTGATGGTGAAATATAAATCCATGGTAAGAAAGAAAGCGCGTGCAATGTATCTGTTGGGTGGAGAGAACGAGGATCTGATCCAGGAAGGAATGATCGGTCTGATCAAAGCAGTGCGGGATTTTGATGTAACGCAGAAAACATCATTTTCAAGTTTTGCAGAACTTTGTGTTTCCAGGCAGATGTACTCAGCGATTGAGGCGTCAAACCGAAAAAAGCATCTGCCTTTGAACTCCTATATTTCGCTGTATGAAGACAGTGAACAGGAAGGAGAAGGGAGAAGTCTTCCTTTAATTGACACGATAGAATCATCGAAGGAGAATGATCCGGAAGTTCTTTATTTTGGAAAAGAATATACAGAAGCTTTTGCGGAGCAGCTGAAAGAATTGCTCAGTCCATTAGAAAATCATGTTCTTTATCTGCATTTGATGGGAACCGACTATAGAACAATTGCAGAATTGCTTGGAAAGAGTCCGAAGTCAGTGGACAATGCACTTCAGCGGATCAAGACAAAAGCACAAAAGATTCTGCCGTAAAGGAGAAATACGGATGAAGAAAAATACAATTACCTTTTGGCACTTGCAGTCTTTCTAGTGATCATGATCTGCTTTAACAAATTCGGATACATCATTTCTTACCTGGCCGCAATTGGCGGGTCTCTGGTTATGGGAAACAATGGAACAATGGTGGTTTATGAGTTCCTGATGAGTCATTTGAATCTGGTATCGGCAATTTTGTACCTTATGGTTCTGCCTATTCCTGCTTTATGGTATTATCTTGCTTTTCAGCTGCGTGAAGGAGGAATCCGTGCAATCCCAGGCAAATGCAGAAGAGTCGGATTGGACGGATGCGTTTTAATCGCGCTGTTTACTTTTGGCATGATACACGTGACCAGTATTATACTGGCAATTGTAGCACGGTCACTTCCGGATGCGATGGATAATTATCAGAATCTGATAGAAAATTCCGGCCTGACAGAATATTCGCTGATGTGGGTTTTCAGTACATTGATTCTTCCACCTCTTGTGGAAGAAATGATTTTCCGGGGTTTGATCCAGAAATATCTTGAACGTGCCGGAATGCATTGGATCCTGGCGAATGTTGTACAGGCGGTTCTGTTTGGAGTGTTCCATCAAAATCTCGTACAGGGAATTTATGCGGCACTTTTGGGGTTTGCACTTGGATTTGTGGCGCATCGCTATAACACCCTGGCGGCATCCATGCTGATGCACATGTTCTATAATCTGATGGGAACGCTGATCGTAGATCTTGAGAGCAGATTCCTTCCGGCAATAGTAATGGGAATGATTATCCTGATCAGTATTCCGATGACAGTGAGTGCTGTGACGTTGATTTGTCTGACAACAAATAATAAAAAAACAGAGGTTTGAGAAGATGAGATTTGTAATACAAAGAGTAACAGAGGCATCTGTTACGATTGATGGTGAGATATCAGGAAAGATTGGAAAAGGGTATCTTGTTTTGATTGGAGTAGCAGATACTGACACAAAAGAGATTGCAGACAAAATGATACGAAAAATGATCGGACTTCGTATTTTTGAAGATGAACAGGGAAAACAAACCTTTCGCTTGCTGATGTGGACGGAGGTCTTCTCTTGGTTTCACAGTTTACGTTATATGCAAACTGTAAGAGAGGAAACAGACCAAGCTTTATTGAAGCAGGAAAACCGGATATGGCGAATGAGATGTATGAATATATCATTGAAAAATGCAGGGAATCAGTGGATGAAGTACAGACCGGAGAGTTTGGAGCTGATATGAAGGTTCAGCTGCTCAATGACGGGCCATTTACCATTTTGCTGGATTCAGATCAGCTTTAACTTGACAATCAAACTCAAGTAGTGTATATTTAATTTTGCGTTCTGCTGGAACGCAATAAGCTGTCTTGGCGCAGTCGGTAGCGCGTCGCCTTGGTAAGGCGGAGGTCGGGGGTTCAAGTCCCCTAGACAGCTTTGAACCTTTCCCCGGAATCGCCCGTGAATGCGGTGTTTCCGGGGTTTTTCTTATTTCAGCAGATTCGCGATGCAGATCTTCAAATCTTCATAGATTCCAACAGAAATCTCATTGCAGATTTTCCTATAGGTTTACGGGTTTGAAGAAAAAATGCAATTCCTTGTTGAGAATTCTTTCACTTGTCATGAAATATGTTATACTGGATTTGATTGAAGTGGTGGTTCAAGGTGACGGGTTCTGCATAAGGGGAAGCCGTATGAGCGAAAAGAATTATGAAACAAGTGAATTAAAAGAACTGAAAGATGTGTTACAGACGTTTACGGAGTTTGTATGGGAGATGGAAGAATATCTGCCGGAATTTTATCATTTTTTTGATGCGATGAGGCAGAACATCGAGATTTTTCTTCGGGTCGGCGAAGAAGATGAAGAACAGATTCATGAGATTCTGGAACGGGATTGGGAGAAGGCACATGCGCCGCTTGTGGGAGTACAGTGTTATGATTTTCAAGGATCACATCCGGAGGCAGAAGCAGGAACTTGTGTTTATTTTGCAAATCTTTTGACAGAAATCGGTCGTTTTTTTGAACCGATGAGTATGTTGGGAGTGCTTTTGAAAGAAGTGAAAAGGAGAGATGGATATGGCATCATTTTTAGAAGATATCACACCATTTTATGGGACAGGAGAACGGAATGGGAAAGGACAGACACTGGAAGAATTTCTGGAAGAATATGATCCATATCGATATAAAAATCCGTGTTGTACAACAGACACAGTTGTTTTCTCTTATAAAGATGAACAGGCACTGAAAGAAGGACGATTAAAGGTGCTTTTGGTTAAGAGAGGAAATCATCCCAGTATTGGCTGTTGGGCTCTTCCGGGAGGATTTGTAAATTTGCGGGAGAATCTGGAGGATACAGCAAGACGGGAACTGCAGGAAGAGACCGGAGTCAGCGGACTTCCGGTGGAACAGTTTGCCTGTTATGGAGATTATCAGAGAGATCCGAGAGCAAGGATTATTACAAGTGCGTATCTTTCTATCGTAAAGGAGTCGGATGTAAGTGTAGAGGCCGGAGATGATGCGGCAGATGCAGCATGGTTTGAGATAGAGATGGAACCGGAGACAGTATATGAAGAAGATGGATGGGAAAAGACGGAATATCATCTGACAATTCAGAACCAGGATCAGAAAATGAATGCAGTTGTTCAGAAAAAGGAGCTGACAGGATTGGTCAAAGAAAAATACTATGTTGTAAAAGAGGGTGGAGGAATTGCAGTGGATCACGCGGCTATTCTGGCACAGGCTTATGAATTATTAAAAGGCAGATTGTAAGCGGAAAAAGAATCTCTTGTGGTTGTTCTTTTTATGTGATAAGATATTGAGCATGAAAGCCTGTAGGATAAATCACAATTCCGAAGGAATGTGACAGATCATCCGGATGGTACTTATGGTTAGTAGGAGGAAGATATGGAGAACGAAACAGTTTCAAAGAATTTTATTGAACAGGAGATAGATAAGGATCTGGCAGAAGGAGTTTACGATCATGTATGCACCCGTTTCCCGCCGGAGCCGAATGGATACCTTCATATTGGTCATGCGAAGTCTATCCTTTTGAATTATGGACTGGCAGAGAAGTATAATGGTGAATTCCATATGAGATTTGATGATACGAACCCGACAAAGGAGAAGACAGAATTTGTTGAGTCTATCAAAGAGGATATTAAGTGGCTGGGGGCTGACTGGAAGGATCATCTTTATTTTGCATCCGATTATTTTGATCAGATGTATGAGTGCGCTGTGAAGCTGATCAAGAAAGGAAAAGCATTTGTCTGTGATCTTACAGCAGAACAGATGCGTGAATATAGAGGAACTCTTACAGAGCCTGGAAAGGAAAGCCCATATAGAAACCGTTCTGTAGAAGAGAACCTTGAACTTTTTGAAAACATGCGTGCAGGAAAGTATGCAGACGGAGAGAAAGTTCTTCGTGCAAAGATCGACATGGCATCACCGAATATCAATATGCGTGACCCGATCATTTATCGTGTTGCCCGCATGACACATCACAATACAGGTGATAAGTGGTGCATTTATCCGATGTATGATTTTGCTCATCCAATCGAGGATGCAATCGAGGGAATCACACATTCCATCTGTACACTTGAGTTTGAAGATCACAGACCGCTTTATGACTGGGTTGTGAGAGAATGTGAATTCGAGAACCCACCGCGTCAGATTGAGTTCGCAAAATTGTATCTTACGAATGTTGTAACAGGAAAGCGCTATATTAAAAAGCTCGTAGAAGATAAGATTGTTGATGGATGGGATGATCCAAGACTGGTTTCTATCGCAGCGCTCAGAAGAAGAGGATTTACACCGGAGTCAATCAAGATGTTTATTGATATGTGTGGTATTTCCAAGAGCCAGAGTTCTGTTGATTATGCGATGCTTGAGTACTGTATCCGAGAGGATCTGAAGATGAAGCGTTCCCGTATGATGGCTGTGCTTGATCCGATCAAGCTTGTGATCGATAACTATCCGGAAGGAGAAGTTGAATATCTGGATGTTGCGAACAATCTGGAGAACGAAGAACTTGGACAGCGTAAAGTTCCGTTCTGTCGTGAACTCTACATCGAGAGAGACGACTTCATGGAAGAACCGCCAAAGAAATATTTCCGTTTGTTCCCGGGGAATGAAGTTCGTCTGATGCATGCATATTTTGTGAAATGTGAAAGCTTTGTAAAGGATGAGAATGGTAACGTGACAGAAGTTCACTGTACTTATGATCCTGAGACAAAGGCTGGAAGTGGATTTACAGGACGTAAGGTGAAAGGAACAATTCATTGGGTTCCGGCACCATATGCACAGAAAGCAGAAGTAAGACTGTATGAGAACCTTGTAGATGAAGAGAAGGGTGTATACAATAAAGAGGATGGTTCTCTGAACCTGAATCCAAATTCTCTGAAGATTATCAAAGATGCTTATGTGGAGCCAAGCTTTGCAGATGCGAAAGCTTATGATAGCTTCCAGTTTGTAAGAAACGGATTTTTCTGTATCGATGCAAAGGATTCTACACCGGAGAATCTGGTATTTAACCGTATTGTTTCCCTGAAGAGTTCTTTCAAACTGCCGAAGAAATAAAAAACGAACTGCCGTGATCACAATGAGAAATTGTTCACGGCAGTTTTTCATAGTTATAGGTGTGATGCAGAGGGAGAACAAGAATGTATGAATTGACAATGAGTTTGAAGCCAAAATCAAAAACTCCGCTGTACGAACAGATTTATGAATTTATCAAGGAAGAGATTCAGAATAACGTAATACAGAGTGGAGAGCGGCTTCCATCTACAAGAGCATTGAGTAAGCATCTGGTGGTGAGCAGGAGTACAGTAGAACTTGCATATGAACAGCTCCTGTCGGAAGGGTATGTGGAGGCGATCCCATGCAAAGGATATTTTGTCGCAAAGATCGAAGGTATCTATCAGCTTCAGAAGAGACCGGAGATCAAAGTTGAACCGATTTCTTCAGGAGTGACAGAATATGCGTATGATTTCACTCCGAACGGTGTGGATCTCAACAGTTTTCCGTATAATGTCTGGAGAAAATTATCCAAAGAATGTCTGATAGATGATAAGGCAGAGATGTTCCGATTGGGGAATCCTCAAGGAGAATATGGACTTCGGAATGCGATCAGCAGTTATTTGCATCAGGCAAGAGGAATACACTGTCATCCGGATCAGATCATTATTGGAGCAGGAAGCGATTATCTGCTTATGCTTTTGACAACAGTGATTGGAAATTGTCATAAAGTTGCGCTGGAAAATCCGACCTACGGACAAGCCTATCGTTTGTTTGAACGATTAAGCTATGAAGTCTGTACTGTTGATATGGATCAAAGCGGGATGCGGATTGATGAATTAGAGAAATCAGGGGCGGATATTGCATTTGTCATGCCGTCTCATCAGTATCCACTTGGATGTGTTATGCCGATCCAAAGAAGAATGGAACTTTTGAAATGGGCAGATGGGGCAGAAGACAGATATATTATTGAAGATGATTACGACAGCGAATTTCGATATAAAGGAAAGCCGATTCCGGCACTGCAGGGAAGTGATAGCAATGGGAAAGTGATTTATACAGGTACCTTTTCTAAATCACTGGCACCTTCTATTCGAATGAGTTATATGGTGCTTCCGGAACATATTTTGAAAATTTATCAGGAAAAATGCAGATTCATCAGTTCTACTGTCTCCAAGGTGGATCAGATGATTCTTCAGAAATTTATGGAAGAAGGCTATTATGAGCGACATCTGAATAAAACACGCGCATTATATAAGAACAGGCATGATGTTCTGATCAGCAGCCTTCGGAAGATGAAGGAGATTCTGGAAATTTCCGGAGAAAATGCAGGTGTTCACCTGTTGTTGCATTTTAAGACGGATGATTCGGAAAAGGATTTGATTGAAAAAGCGGCGAAACAGGGTGTCAGAGTTTATGGCTTATCCGAGTATTGTGTAAAAGAGAATGAAGGCAATACAGGAAAAGCTGTGATTCTGTTAGGTTATGCAAACATGAATGAGGAGAAAATCCGTGCAGCTGTTCAACTACTCTGTAAGGCATGGGAATAGATGATAGAAAAACAGATTGCATCTAAATAAAAAGGAAGCGGGATAGTTCAATTTTATTAAGTGTAAGATTGAGCTATCTGCTTCCTTTTTATTATTCGCTTAAATCATCCGGTTGGGCTGCCTGCAAAGATACATAAGATCTTTCCTGTGTTGGTTCAAGATCCTGATCCAGATCAAATGTATCGGAATCCGTCTCCTCTTTATTGCTGTCGGTGCTATCTGCTTTTATATCAGAGGATGTACTCTTTGACTTTTTGATCAGACGAACAGCAAGAAGTCCGATTGCAGTACCAACAGTGCCAAGTCCAACTATCCATTTGATTAATTTTTTCAATTCTATAGTCTCCCTTCTATTAAACTAAATTTGATACTGTTTCATACTAAAATAGTATGATAAACAGTTTGCTTTCAGGGGAAAACCGCCTGATTTACTTTTCATTGTAATACTTTTACCGCAGAAATACAATATTTCTGACATTTAAATAAAAAAATGCGAAATAACGTTTTACAACCCTGCAAAAGTAATAGTATAATTCTTAAGGCGGTAATGGTTATAAGTACCGCTGATTAATATTATTTACAAGCAAACATACGCAGGAGGGTTTGAAATGGTAAAAGCAGTAGTTGGTGCAAACTGGGGCGATGAAGGAAAGGGTAAGATCACAGACATGCTTGCTAGAGAGGCAGATATCATCGTTCGTTTTCAGGGTGGTGCGAATGCAGGCCATACAATTGTGAATGATTACGGAAAATTTGCGCTGCATACACTGCCATCAGGTGTGTTCTATGGACATACGACCAGCATCATTGGTAATGGTGTCGCACTGGATGTGCCGCGTCTTTTCGCAGAGGTACAGTCTGTAGTAGAAAAAGGTGTTCCGATGCCGAAGATTCTTGTATCCGACAGGGCACAGATGGTAATGTCTTATCACAAGAATTTTGACGCATATGAAGAAGAGAGACTCGGAGGAAAATCTTTCGGTTCCACAAAGTCAGGAATTGCTCCGTTCTATTCAGATAAGTATGCAAAGATCGGTTTTCAGGTTAGTGAGCTGTTTGATGATGAACTTTTGAAGGAGAAGGTTGTGCGCGTGGCAGAGCAGAAGAATGTACTGCTTGAGCATTTATACCACAAACCACTGATTAATCCTGATGAGTTATATAACGAACTGATGGAATATAAGAAAATGGTAGAGCCGTTTGTAGCTAATGTATCTCTTTACCTTCATGAGGCAATCAAAGAAGGAAAGACAGTTCTTCTTGAAGGACAGTTAGGATCCATGAAAGATCCGGATCACGGAATTTATCCAATGGTTACATCTTCCTCAACACTTGCAGGATACGGTGCGATCGGAGCAGGAATCCCACCATACGAGATCAAGCAGATCGTTACAGTATGTAAAGCATACTCAAGTGCAGTAGGAGCCGGAGCTTTCGTAAGTGAGATCTTTGGAGAGGAAGCAGACGAGCTTAGAAGACGTGGTGGTGACGGCGGAGAGTACGGCGCTACAACAGGACGTCCAAGAAGAATGGGATGGTTTGACTGTGTTGCATCCAAATATGGCTGCAGAATGCAGGGAACAACAGATGTAGCATTTACAGTACTCGACGTACTCGGATATCTGGATGAGATTCCGGTATGTGTTGGTTATGAGATCAACGGAGAAGTTACTACAGAATTCCCGGTAACACATCTTCTTGAGAAGGCAAAACCGG